>Ga0114922_10002666_pt1 | contig 16690 bp, 12 predicted proteins | sample AartaG_FD_100975 | JGI IMG/M metagenome (GOLD analysis project Ga0114922, IMG submission 100975) | Deep subsurface microbial communities from Aarhus Bay to uncover new lineages of life (NeLLi) - Aarhus_00045 metaG | ecosystem: Environmental > Aquatic > Marine > Oceanic > Sediment | place...
ATCTGGTCATAATAGCGGGTGAGGATTCTAGGCACGAACTCCTTCCACATCGATTTGACATGTTCGAAGTTCCAGGGATTTCTCTTGTGGGGCATGGTTGATGATCCAACCTGCCCCTTTTCGAATCGTTCGCCCATCTCACCGATTTCAGTTCTCTGCAGATGCCGCATATCATCAGCGATATTGGCAAGAACACCGAAGGCGGAGACAACAGCATGTATGAGGTCGAGCAGGTACTCTGGCTCAACGATCTGCGATGAGAAGTTGGCCGGTCTAAGCCCCAGTTCCCCAAGCACCTCTTCTTCGAATTTCCTCGGGTCTTCTATAAAGAGTGATGATGCATTGTACGCACCGACAGCACCGCTCAATTTTCCCCTGAGTTCCCTGAGCGCTTCCACAACCTTCATCAGCCTGCCGCCGAACCGGTCACTGTATCCCGAAAACAGATACCCAACGGTAACAGGCACAGCATGCTGACCGTGTGTTCTTCCCATCTGAACGGTGTCCGCTTCACGGATGGCTATATCGACGAGAACTTCGAGCAGCTCGATGCATTTGGGAACCACAACCCGGTAGAATGAATCCCTGACTCTCAAGGCATATGCCGTACCTGTAATGTCTTCCGATGTTGCAGAGAGATGAATGTAGGGGGCAAGTTCATCAGGCACATAGCGCTGCATGACATTGACAAGTGCGCGAATATTGTGACGCGTTTTTGCCTCCTCCTCATACACCTCCTCGGGCGTAACGGCGTGATACGCCTTCTTCATCTCCTCCCCTGAACCTGCCGGCACTATTCCGTACCTTTCCATAACAATGATCATGGCCGTTTCAACTGCTGCTTCATACTTTATTACTGAGTTCTCAGACAGGTAGCGCGACAGCTCATCGATGAGCTCCCCGTTGCTCTTATAGTAGCGTGCATCGAGGGGGCTTATATTCAGAAAGATATCCCTTTGCACTCTTCACTCCTCTGACGCCATAATGGTCCTGCCCGAAATGCAGGTGTTTGACAGTGAAACCAGCAACAGACAGGAGAGGGTAGATCCCACAGATCCAAACTCATTCATGCGTGAAGGCAGTATCTTTATCGATTAAGTTTTGCCGCTGCTTTTCTCTCGCGGCTTTTAATTTATCTGCAAGTCCCGTATCCGAAAGGGAAAGTATCTCTGCTGCCAGTATTGCCGCATTTCTGCCGCCGCCCAAAGCAACGGTAGCCACTGGAACGCCGGGCGGCATCTGCACCATGGAAAAGAGGGAGTCCATGCCCATTGCTGACGAACCGGATGCTACAGGCACCCCGATTACAGGACATGTGGTGAAGGATGCAATAACACCAGGAAGAGCCGCAGCCATACCCGCGACCGCAATGAATATGCTGATGCCCTTCGCCTCAGCTTCTGCAACGTAGGCCTTCAGGATGTCGGGTGTTCGGTGAGCCGAGATAATGCGTTTCTCGTGGGAAAGGCCAAGGTCATTGAGTGTCGATGCAATGCCTGAGTACACATCCTTGTCAGAGTCGCTGCCAAGGATAACCGCAATCTTTGTCATGTTCCCCTCCCCCCGATTGGAAAACAGCAGGCATCTGCGTTGGCATTATACGGTCAATTTTTAATCGAATCAAGAAAAAGATTTCAAATCGTCCTGAACACGTTTTACAACAGTGCTGGTGACGTCATCGATACCGATCTTTTCCCGATTTCCCGTTCGCCGCTGCACGAGTTCCACGGTTCCCTCTTCAATCCCCCTGTCTCCAACCGTTATCCGATAGGGTATTCCCAGGAGGTCTGCATCCTTGAACTTCACGCCCGGCCTGAGTTCTCTGTCATCGAGAAGCACTTCAATGCCCCTGTCTGAGAGCTCGCTGTACACCCTATCGCAGATTTCCCTGGTCTTCCCGGCATACTTCACAGGGAGGAGCAAGACATGAAAGGGTGCAACCGATATGGGCCAGATGATTCCATCCTCGTCGTGATTCTGCTCGATCACTGCGGCAACAGTACGCTCCACACCTATACCGTAACACCCCATAATGGGGACTTTCATGGAACCGTCCTCGTCAAGATAGGTCACAGAAAAGGCCCTGGTGTACTTGTCCCCGAGCTTGAATATGTGCCCGAGTTCAATACCCCTGAACAGTTTCAAAGGCTCTCCACATTTCGGGCAGGGGTCCTTTTCCTGAACGAGTCTGATGTCTGTGTATGTAGCCGGCTCGAAATCACGATCAGTATTGACATGTATATAGTGATAATCCTTTTTGTTTGCACCGGTCACCCCTCCCCTGATGGGTTGAATGCTGTGATCTGCAATAACCCTGAGATTCTCGACACCGATCGGACCTGCAAATCCGATTGGTATGCCGAACCTTTCCATCGACTCGTCTATTTCAGCTTTCTCAATTTCAGTGGCGCCCAGTATGTTCTTAAGCTTCGTCTCATTGACATCGAGATCACCCCGTATCAGTGCCATGACATACTTCCACTTCGATCCTGCCTTCGCATCCGACTCATCCTTGTCCTCTGGAGGCAGGTATCGATATATGAGGGATTTGATGAAGAGTTCCTGCTTCATCTGGAGGAAGTGTTCGAGGTCAGCGATGGTCTTTACACCGGGCGTCTCAACGAGTGACAGTTCACCTTCATCGCTATAGTCCACATCGTCCTTTCCTGCAGCAGCCTTTTCCCTGTTTGCCACGTAACCACATGCCTGGCACTGCGCGATTTCCTCTTCACCCACATGCGAGGGAACCATGAACTCCTCTGAAGCAGACCCGCCCATGGTCCCGGAATCGGCGGCTACGGGTATGGTTTCAAGACCGCATCGTCTGAAGATCCTTCTGTATGCCCCTGCCATATCACTGTATGACTTGTGCAGGGAGTCTTCATCGGCCTCGGGGTGAAAGGAGTAGGCGTCCTTCATGATAAAGGATTTACCGCGCATCACTCCGAAACGGGGCCGTATTTCGTCTCTGAATTTCAATCCAATGTGATACACCGTGAGCGGGAGGTCCCGGTATGATTTGATGTGATCCCTCAGCAGATAGGTGAACACCTCTTCATGTGTCGGTGTAAGCACGAAATCCTGCATGCTTCTGTCCTTAAGGCGGAAGAGCTCAGCACCCATGGTAAACCATCGGTTGCTCTCCTTCCACAGGTCACCGGGAATGAGAACGGGCAGAAAAAACTCATTCCCGCCGATTCCGTCCATTTCTTCGCGGATTATCTTCTCCACCTTCTTGAGGATTCTGTTACCCAGGGGAAGAAATGAGTAGAGGCCACTGGAGATTTTTCTGACCAATCCCGCCCGAATCATCAGTATATGGCTCTGAATGGCTGCGTCCTTGGGGGCTTCCTTGACCGTCGGAATGAAGCATTTACTGTACAGCATGGGGACTCCTGCTCTTCTGTGAGGGGGATCAAACAAGCAGAAAGATAATACCGCACGTATGAGGTGAAAACTCTTTTCCATAAGTGGTTTTTATTGCAAATATTTCAGTGCTACGGTAGTATGTCAATACACGCAATTCAGTCTTTATTTATCAGGAAGGAGGTACAGGAAATGAAAAAGACAATCCTTATTCTGTTTCTTGCTCTGGTTTTAATAGTGCCTGCTTTTTCACTGCACGCCTACACAACGATTACCGGAGCGAACGGCTACTTCACCATACCCATAACGAATGTACGCGATCAGGGAACGCTCAGCGGTGCTGCAGGATACATATTCGATGTGAATAACCTCTACGCAGCAGTCAATGTGGTCATTCTCAAGAACTGGGAGGTCTCCGGTGCAAAGGAATTCCCCTTGTCTGACAACGCAGATATGGGATTGACTCCATGGATACTAGGCACAAAGTGGACTTTTTATGAGAAGGGATCCTTCAGGTCGACTATCGGTGGTCAGATCGAATTCCTCAATGATGCCGCTGGTTATGACAGTGCTCCTATAACACTCTATGCAGCAGTGAGTGACAATGCCGGTGTCCTCGGTTATGTCAATGCAGGCCTGGGATACACCTTTAATATTGATGCGGGATATCATATCAATTTTTTCTTCGGTACTCGCCGGCATATCATTGAGGATAAGCTTTTTGTTGTTGGTGAGTTCAGCAACTACAGTGTCAGGCAGGGTTTCTACACAGCTTGGGATGAACAGCGAGGTATATTCAATCTCGGACTTGTATTCGAAGCCTTTGATTTTGCATCCTTCAACCTCGTAGCCTACGACATACTGGACGAATTCATTACCGTTGGACTTGGTGGCGAGGTCCATTTCGACCTGTGGTAATATCAGGGCTTATTACATGAGAAATGCCGACAGTCAACGACTGCCGGCATTTCTCTTCTTGAAGCTTCGCTTGGGGCGGTACTTGTCTATCAGAAATTAATCCGTTTCTTGAACTTCTTGAACTCCAGTTCCCTGCGCTTCAGAACCTGTCGTGATATAACACTGCTCCTCAGCTTTCGTTTCCGTACCATATCTATCTTACGTACAAGTGCCAGGTCCATTGCATGACCCGCCTTATGGGCAATGATGTGGCCCGACAGACGATATCCGATAAGTGCAAGATCACCAATAAGATCAAGCATCTTATGCCGCACACACTCATTGCTGAATCTCAAATTGTCATTGATGAGTCCGTCTTTCGTGAAGACCAACGCATTGTCAAGTGACCCGCCGAGCGCCAGGTTGTTTGATTTCAGGTATTCAAGCTCCTCATAAAAACCAAAGGTACGCGCAGGCGCTATTGATTCGGCGAAGGCGTCACGCTCTATGACATAATGAGCCGTCTGCGTACCCACCGCCACACTTCTCGACGTGAAGTCAATGGTGTAGGTAATCCTGAAACCCTCCGAGGGCAGTGCAATAAGGTAGCTGCTGTTTTCCTCCACCCATATGGGATAGGGTATGCGGAACATTTCCTGTATTGCTCCCTGTGTGTGAACACCCACTCTGTTCAGTGCCTCGACTATCTCCTTCGAGGAACCGTCAAGAATCGGCATCTCACTTCCATGCACCACTACGACTGCATTAGAGATGCCGAATGCATAGAATGCAGCCATGAAGTGTTCGATGGTCTGTATGTTGAATGATTCATTACCTATGGTGATTGCATTCTGTGCGTCTTGAAGATTTGTATAATGCGCTCGCACCCCTTTCTCTGTATCGTTCATAAGGGAGCGAAACAGTATACCCGTATCTTCTGGTGCAGGCTGAATTGAAACATACACTGGTAAGCCGCTGTGAAGCCCCATCCCTTCAATCAGAATCTCAGTTGCAACAGTACTCTGTAGCAGCATTCGCATACTCCCCTGCAGGCGTGTTATACCTCTCCTGCCCACTAATTAGCAACTTCTGTACCAATCTATATTTATTTTCGTACTGCAACTCTCTATATTTTAGCAATTACGGTGGCAAATACTGAAGATAATTGAGGGGATGCACAGTATTGTGGTAAAAAGTACACAGTGCTGTATTCTTTTCACACATCTCTACAGGGTTTCCCGGGTATACTTGGCAAGGCTCTTTTCATCCACCAGGAAAAGGCCAGCATCAATCGTTCCATTGACTCTCACCTCTTTGTATGTCGCCTCGAGCTGGCGATTCAGGTTTGTGAGAGTGACTTTCCCTGGGAAATATACGCCTTCGGTAAATGTAAAGGATTCAAGTGTCATACTGTACACATCGTACTCGACTATGTATTCAGCGCTGCACGGCAGCCAGTCATGGTCGAATGTAACAGTCTCCCTGTACTCCTCCGTCTCGATAATGAGTGTTCCCGGATCAGGGCTGATCGCCGAACCACCCTCAGAACCCACATATATCTTTCCCATAAGAGCAGGCAGGAGTATCTCTTTTCGTATCTTCAGGCCGGACAGCTCTTCGATGTTGAGATCCTCATAGGTGGTGAGATAGTACGTTTTCTGTGTATGCAGAAGAGCCGTGACCTTGTCATCATTTTTTACGATGGTGAGTATCGGTTTCTTGAATACAAAATCCGACAGATCGAGCCGCATATTCTCACCGTTGTTGTGTACGGTTACCTGTGCGCTGAAGCTGTAAGTTTTGTCCCCATCAGTGTACACGAGCAGAGCAGCAGCTTCTATTGTGCGAATGGATGAGTTGTATTCCTTCAGTTTTGTAACCAAAACATCAGCATCACTTTCCTCCTGCACTGTTTCGGTCCGCGTTGCACAGGAATAGAACAGAGGGATAAGCAGCAGGACAAGTAAACAGGCTCGTTTCATTTCGCTAATTCCCCGCGCACATTGTCGATTTTTCTCTGAATATTACTCACATATTTCAATTCGAGAGCTTCTTCCCAGGCTTCCACAGCTTCCTGAAACAGACCGATTTCATAGTAGACATCACCGAGATGCTCATAGATGACGTAATTCTCCTCTTCAGTTACATCTATGAGCTGAACAGCACTTTCCAGGTACTCACGGGCCTGATGATACTCCTTGAGACGGTAGAGCACCCATCCCATACTGTCCAGATAGGCACCGTTTTCGGGATCAATGGCAAGGGCCATTTCAATGAATACACGCGCCTCCTCCAGGCGAGTACCGCCATCGGCCAGCAGGTATCCCAGATAATTGAGTGCCGCAGCACTACTGTCGTCGAGCTGTACTGACCTGTCAAGATTCTCTATGGCTTCGTCGATTCTTCCCAACCGTTCGTAAGAAACACCGATGTGAAAGAAATATCGTGCATCCTGATCATTCAGCTGTGTCGCCCTCTTGAATACCTCGATGGCGCTCTCATAATCCATGATGATTCTATACTCGATTCCCAGGTAATAGAGAAGTTCATCATTTTCGGGGAAGAGTTGTGTTGCCCGGGAGAAATTCTCTATCGCCTCTTCATGATCTCCGATCTGATCATAGGCTAATCCCAGTTTAATATGAATATCACCAGGTTCATCAGCATGTTGCCTGAAAAACTCATACTCCTCAATTGCTTTCCCTGTTTCACGCAGTGACCCATAAATATCACCGAGCAGATACCTGTTTTCTAGAAACCCGGGGTCCATCTGTCTGACTTGCTGAGATTCTATTTCGGCCTGCTCATAGCGTCCAAGCCGATAATAGCTCCCAGCTAATCTAAAACGCCACCTGAGTTCAGCATCCCACATTCCCTGCTGTTCAGTAATTCTGACGAGTCCGTTGAGCGCGGCAAGGTTGTCCGGTTCCTCGAGCAACACATGCGTGAAAACGGTCAGCGCTTCCTCCAAATTACCTTCACTGTAATGACGTACTCCCTGAAGCGCAGGAAGCACATTTTCCCAGTCCTCTATTCTTCGCAGTACCGGCGTTGGGTCCTGGCCCTCGATGAAGAGATTCAGGGCGTAATCCTGTAACGTTTCCTCATTGAGGAGGTCTTTGTCATCGAGGCTCTCAAACATACCGAGCGCTTCATCGGTTTTTCCCTCGCTGATATAAATATATGTAAGATAGAAAAGGGCCTTTTCATTCCCCGGATCCAGTTCCAGCACACGCTCAAACTCGATTTCAGCGAGGCCAAAGGCTCCTTTCTTGGTGTAGAGGTATCCCAGGTTGAGTGCCACGTCAATAAAATTTGGGTGATACTTCAGTATCTGATTGTATATGTCAATCAGCTTATCATCATCTTCCAGGTTGTTGTAGGCCTCTGCCAGGTAGAGCAGCACCTGGATATCGTCGGGTTGATTTTTCAGAAGTTCATTGAGAAAAGGAACCGCCTTATCATATTGGTTTGCACTTATATAGACGAGGGAAATCGTCTGCAATGCAGATTCATCCTGTGGCTCGATACGGAGTGCCATTTTCGCATACCGGAGGGCATCCTCGGTATTTTCGAGAATATTGGAAATCTCGGCAAGTACGGAGAAGAGAAGCGCGGGGGGATTGTTTTCAAACAAAAGGCTCAACTCAAACTGATCGAGAGAAGATTCCAGTTCATCGTTGTATAAATAATAGTATCCCATGGAGAAATGCGTCAGTGCTCTGCTGTCAGCGTAAAGCACGACGGGTGCAAGGAGGAGGAGGAAAAGGAGAAAAACTATGAGTAAACGGAGTTTCTTCATCGTAGTATTCATTAATTAGGGTAAATGAAAGATATAAAAGATATCACTTCGTTAGCGCTTCGCTAGTCGAGTAAAATCTTGAGCAAAATGCCATTACCAAGTATGATTTTTTATTTCATACGGTATATTTGAGAAACTCGACTAGCAAAGCGATATCTTTTTGTTCGCTCTCATTAATTTAATAAGAGTCATCTTCGAGGTTAACTGAATTCAAAAACGAGCACAGACATTGTACTCTCTATATAAAACCCCCTTTACAGTATCGGTGCGGCAACCAGCAATACTGTAATGGGGGGATGTCCGATTAAAAGATTGCTTTCACGAATCGGCCGGTGATCGGCAGATCGCCCACAAGCGGATTTACATATTCGCGGAACTTACGCTCATCGATCCTTCCGTCATCAGTAATCCATTCCTTGGGGAAACTTTTCGTCTGTTTCTGCACACTCTGCAGCGGAGTAACGAATGTCTCGATCTGATACACTCCTTCCTCATCTACCCGCTTAATCGCCAGGCTTCCCTCGTCAAAATTATCCTGAACAGCTGCGATAACCGCATCAACACCAACCCGATAGGCTTCCTGTGCATCCACCTCAGAGACTGCCAACGGAAAAGAGCGCTGCGGATACCCGAGTGTATCAGCCCTTACCCGGCTGATGTTGAGTGAACTCTTGACTATGATTGACAGTATGTCTCCCATCATTCCTGTACCGCTCAGGCTGACGTTCCCATGAGAATCAACTTCGACTGCTTTGCTTGCCTCCTTTGGCAGATACTTTTTAGGCAGATTCAAGTTGACAAAGGAATTGAGCCACTTTGATATATATTCGGGTTTTTCACCGGTTTTCATATTGTATATACCCTGCCTGTTGATACCCTCAGAGACGGCGACAAGCGCTCTTCCATGCTCTTTGAAGGTACGGTCCACATCCTTGAGAAACTGATCGAGATCAAATGACATCTCCGGCATGTACACAAGATGGGGTCCGTCCTTTGGATACTGTTTGGCAAGGAGGCCAGCCGCAGTGAGGAAACCCGCATTTCTTCCCATGACCACATTTATTTTTACGCCCTTCAAGGCACGGTTATCCTCATTGTCGCCAATAAAGGCAGCGGCAACATAACGTGCTGCGCTTCCGAATCCAGGGCAGTGATCGGTGACGAGAAGATCATTGTCAATGGTCTTGGGGATATGAACGACCCGGAGATCGTATCCTTCTTGAGCTGCGAAACTGTTGATAAGATAAGCAGTCTCTGAAGAATCGTTTCCTCCGATGTAGAAGAAATAGCGTACATTCATCTTTTTAAAATTATCAAATATCTGATTACATTCTTCCTTTGTCGGTTTGTGCCGTATTGAACCGAGAGCCGCAGCGGGTGTTTGTGATATCTGACTGAGGACGAAATTGGGCTGTTCGAAAAGAGGTACATATTCGTTTCTGAGCATGCCCTGCACACCATGGCGCGCTCCATAAAATTCCACGATTTCCTCATGCTTCCGTGCTTCCATGATTGCACCTATAAAACTTCGATTGATAACCGCGGTGGGACCGCCGGATTGTCCAATAACAGCGTTTCCTTTTGGACCTGGCATATCATTCTCCTTCTGCGATTTTGTTATGGGAGTTGAAATTTTACAAATCGGGTTCGGCCAAACTGGGTGTAAACCCTCAGGCTACCCTAATATAGCAATGGAGGGGTGCATAATGAAAGTGAAAAATCAACAGGATAAGAATGAAATCAAAAACGTATGTTCTTTGAGAACAGCGCCTGTGTATCCGTCCCATAGAAAAGTTCAGTCAGACTCGATCCAGGAAGCTCCTCTTCTCTGAGAAGAAAGATGGTCGAGCTGCTCTCACCTGGTTGGAGAATTGTCGAGTGCTCCATGGGTTTTTGAAAGATTTGTGTATCGCCAGATCTGTCCGTAATCCTTACCGTAACCGGGTCGGGACTAACCGTGACCTCTGCTTCACCTTCATTGCGAATGGTGAAACCAATGAGTATTTTTTTCCCCCTCACTCCTGTTACATTGAACTCATAGATCAGATCCCCCTGTTCCTTCTGAATGAGAACATTTGCCGGTTTATTCAGGTAGAAGAGAACGATGGCTACGAGAAAAATATCAACAACGATAATGATCAGGCCTCTTCGCTTTTTTCTGAATAACAGGCTGCTTTTTCGATCATATGGGGGACGGTGACGTTTTCGCAGTCTCTCTTCCCTGCTGTAATGAAACTTCAATTCACCGCCCAGTTCATCCTTTCTGACCGGTTCCCCCCTGTTGTTCATATATCCTGCCTCGGGAATGATGTCCGCTTGCAACAACCGGATCGAAGCTGTGAAAACACCTCGGGAAGCATCAGAATAAGGTCTCCTGCCTTGACACTGTCCGCAGAGTTCAGCTTCTGGGCTGCTCTGCCGCATTCTGTATGCAGATACACACCAGTAACTGCAGCATCTTCACCTGAAAGCCCCCGGGCCATGAGCGACCCAATGATTCCGGACAAAACATCTCCACTTCCTCCCTTTGAAAGGGCCGCAACACCGCCATCATTGACAAAGAGGTTACCCTCAGAGGTGGCAACAATGGATACGGCATCTTTTAACACGAGCGTCAGGCCATTGTTTACGGCAAAATCTCTTGCAAAAGACAGTTTACTGCTCTTGATCTGCTCCTTACTCATTCCTGTGAGTCTTGACATCTCTCCAATATGCGGGGTAACGACAAGGTCACAGCGGTGATTCTTAAGCATGTCCAGGTTTTGGGACAGACAGTTCAGCCCGTCTGCATCAATTACCACCCGCTTCTCAAGCTGCAGGGCCTTCTCTACCAGCATGCATGCCTGACACGAGACACCGAGGCCAGGTCCAATAACCAATGCATTCTGACTGCCAAACAGTTCATCAAGCCGAAGATCATCGGGGATATCCTCAAGTCCGGCAGGTAGATACCCTGCAATGACCTCATCCGGTTTCTGAACGGTGCTCTGTTTTGAAAGAAAAATCGTAACTAGCCCGCTGCCGCTTCGCAGGGCTGCGCGGGATGCGAGAAACGATGCTCCCTCAAAACCCCTCCTTCCCCCAACAACAGCCAGATGACCATAGGTGCCCTTGTGCGATTCAGGCTTTCGCGGCGGCAGGAGACGGTTCACCAGATAAGAATCAACAAAGGTGGCAGGATGAGCTGCTTGCTCTACAGCAGCCGCGGGAAAACCTATATCGATCACATCAACCCTGCCCGCTGCTTCCTTTCCCGGGAAATCCACGATACCATATTTGAGGCAGCCAACGGTATAGGTTGCATCGGCTTGAATTGCGAGCAGTTCCTTCTGCCCACCATTAGCGTCCACACCTGAGGGCATATCAATCGAAACGATGGGGATAGCCTGCCCATTTGTAAATTCAATGGCCCTCTTTATCATACCCCTCGGCATCCCCTGAAAACCGATCCCGAGCAAGGCATCAACAATATAATTGTACCTGCAGAGTATGTGCTTCATTTGCTCAAATCGTTTTTCATCCGAGAGGTCGAACACATCAACGCCAAAAACAGGGAGCAGGTCAAAATTACGAAGCGCATCTCCCTTCAGTTTTTTCCTATCGCCCAAGAGAAAAACTGCGGTCTGATACCCTCTCCGGCTGAGGTGCCGTGCAACCACGAACCCGTCTCCGCCGTTATTACCACCGCCGCAGAGAACTGCTATCCGGTCAATTGTCTTGGGGCAGAAATCCTCCACAAACCTGTTGACAAATTCGAAGCCGGCGTTTTCCATGAGAAGTACCCCGGAAATCCCGAACTCCTCTATGGTGATTCGGTCTATCTCCTGCATCTCATTGCGGCTAACGATTTGCATTTTTAAATCCTTCAACCTTTGCCATGATAAAATCTCTGAAGGTAAGCTTCTCTCGCTTGTTGTTGATCAGCTTGTCACTTCGCCACCGATAGTAGTGCACATTCCATTCATCGATCTTGATTGCTGATACTGAACCATCCGGAGCGATCTGCAGGTCCATCCAGATACCGTCATTCTCAAACTGGAAACTTCTCTTAGTGATGAATGAACCGTCAGGACGCAGTATGGTAATGACTGCTTTATTCTTATCGATGTACTTCCAGAAGTAACAATTCTGGTTTCCATCAATGCCAAGAAACTCCTGTGTTGATTCAACCTCATTCCCCAATCCCACCTCCCATTGATGGGAATTGACCACTGAGGAGGACCCGAGATCGTAAAATGAGATGCTGTAGTTTAACAAATCCCGGATACCCTGCTCCTGTTCCCCCTTATCCACCCCTTGCTCTTTAGCTCTGTAGCGATCGTAATCTTCGATCTCGATCTCCTCACCCCAGAGGTCCTCCTCCTTCTTCACCTCTTTTGTATCGAGCGATGTTTCATACTTGGACGTCCAGTAAAGGATCTGACCGGGCTTTTCAGTGGGCAGGACATCCATCACGAAATAGGCTCGGTTGTCCTGGTCTGGCTGCATGATCATGTCATCACTGGTAAGCGTATATTTTTCCAATCGCTCTCCCTCTGGACTGAACCGGTAATAGGTCCAGGCATTCCATTCATCGTTGCCGGTCATCACGACAAGATAGCCGTCCCTGTCGATATCTATATTATACACATAGTAGAACGGATCTGAATCAATACCGTTCTCACCTATCAGGTGGACAATTGAGCCGAGACGATCAAACTTGAGAATATAGGACATATACTTCTCTTCATATTCCTTCTCTTCATCGATAGCTTCGTCGTCTATACTGAATATATCGATAACCGTTTCAACCTCAGTCTTCTCCAGGAACATGTCTTCAACATAGACGTTATTTTCGTGATCAACCTCTATCAATCCGATCTGATTGAAATCATAGTACTTTTTTTGTTTCGTCTTCATGACCGAATCGCCCTCATCCTCCACCATCTCACCGTCAGCGATAATCAGAATTACATCACCGGGTGTTGTTGTCTTCATTATTTTCTGGTTTACCGAATCAACGGTGAAAAAGAATCCATTTCTGAAAAGAACATGCGCCGGTCCGACAAAACGACCGCTACTCTCTCTGAGAACACCGATCTCCTCCTCATCCGTTCCAACGGGGAGGGAGAAGAGATGCTCCTTTTTCAACTCAACGATCCTGTTTCTCCCACACCCCGCAAGAAGCACCAGAACAGCCGTTATCAACGCGGCAAAGAGTACTACATTTTTTTTATACTGCAACACGGATCTCCAGATTCCAAAGAAATAGTTTGCGAAGCGACTGCTTCGACACCGCTCCTTTCCCTTTATATTAGGGTAAATATTGAGACTCCACCCCGTCAACAAAAAGAATCATTAATTTGGTTTAAATGAGCATAGTGCTGGCGGACGAAGTTCGCCCTTTTATTCTCGGAAAGGGCTAACCGTAAAGTATCATTTATTTCGGATTCTTATTTTTTCTCAACCTTGAACCTGTTCTGAAATGATGGTATCTTTATGTAGATACAAATATAAGAAGGTGTGAAAGAGGAAATGAAAAACCCAATTGTCAAGATGTTCGGCAGCAAGAATGAACGGATGCTCAAGTCATTGATGCCCCTTACACGGCAAATAGGCAGCCTCGAGGAAAAGGTGAAGGGGCTTTCCGACGAGCAGCTCAGAGAAAAAACAGACCTGTTCCGGGAGAGACTCGCCCAGGGCGAGACGCTTGATGATATTCTGCCCGAAGCCTTTGCCCTCGTGCGGGAGGCCGCCCGTCGCACCGTAGACATGCGGCATTTCGATGTACAGATCATGGGGGGCATTGTTCTCTATCAGGGTAAGATCGCCGAAATGAAAACCGGTGAGGGTAAAACACTGGTGGCCACCCTGCCTCTCTACCTCATTGCACTGGAGGGAAAGGGAGCCCATCTGATCACGGTAAACGATTATCTTGCCAGACGTGATGCAACCTGGATGGGCCCCATTTACGAACTTCTCGGCCTGAAAGTTTCATATCTCTATCACGACATGCCCCATGATGAGCGCAAGGCTGCCTATGATGCTGATATAACCTATGGCACGAACAATGAGTTCGGATTTGATTATCTCAGAGACAACATGACTGACAGCATTGAGGGAATGGTACAGCGTGGACATCACTACGCTATCGTAGACGAGGTGGACAGCGTCCTCATTGACGAGGCGCGAACACCGCTTATCATATCAGGTCCAACTGATTCCGATTCCCATCTCTACGCAGAGGTGAATCCGCGCATTGCTAATCTCGTTTCCAGGCAGAAATCCATCGTCAATCGATACCTCAAGGAGTCTGAAACATTCCTCAACGAGGGAAACACCGAGGAGGCTGGAAAGCGGCTGCTTCAGGCTGAAAAAGGCGATCCGAAAAACAAACGGTTGCTCGAGTTCAAGGAAAACCCTGAGAATATAAGGCTCATACAGAAAACTGAGTTTCTGTACAATCAGACCAAGAGCATATCACAGATCGAAGAGGAGCTCTATTTCGTCATCGAAGAACGCGGCCATTCAGCGATCCTCACAGAACAGGGAAGGACGGCACTTTCACCTTCCAATCCGGAAAAACTCATACTGCATGACTATACGGATAAGATGGCCCAACTGGACCATGCGGAACTGCCGAAGGACGAAATCTTTGCACAGAAGGAGCAGCTCGAAAAGGAGTACCTCGAGGCATCGGAGAAGCTTCACATCATGAACCAGCTTCTCAAAGCCCACTCGCTTTACGAGCAGGATGTGGAGTATGTCATTCAGGATGGGAAGGTAGTCATAGTTGACGAGTTCACGGGCCGCTTAATGCCGGGCAGGCGCTTCGGGGAGGGTCTCCATCAGGCGATCGAAGCTAAGGAAGGCGTTACCATTCAGCGGGACACACAGACCCTTGCCACTATTACCATACAGAACTACTTCAGGCTGTACAGCCGCCTCGCCGGCATGACGGGAACTGCTGAAACAGAAGCAGAGGAGTTTCTCAAGATCTACAACCTTGAAGTCATTGTCATCCCGACCAATGAGCCAGTCATTCGAGCAGATCATCCGGACCGCATATACCGTACTGGAAAGGAGAAATGGAAGGCCATAGCCGATGAGATTGGGGAGTGTTCGCAAAGAGGGCAGCCTGTGCTCGTGGGAACCATAACAGTTGAAAAATCTGAGCTGCTTGCCAAGGTACTCAAAAAGCGAAAGATCAGTCATGAGGTGCTCAACGCACGGTATCATGAGAAGGAGGCGCAGATCATAGCCAAGGCCGGTGAACAGGGTGCGGTAACCATAGCGACGAATATGGCCGGTCGTGGAACCGATATCAAGCTTGGTGAAGGGGTCGTTGAACGCGGGGGGCTGCATATCATCGGAACGGAGAGGCATGAGGCACGACGAATCGACAATCAGCTCAGAGGCCGCAGCGGTCGGCAGGGAGACCCTGGGTCATCACGATTTTACCTCTCCCTGGAGGATGATCTCATGCGATTGTTCGGTTCAGAAAAGATATCCAACGTCATGCTCAGAATGGGTATGGAGGAGGACCAGAACATCGACTCATCACTCGTATCCAAAGCCATTTCAAGCGCCCAGAAAAAGGTGGAGAACAGGAATTTCGAGATTAGGAAGCATCTCCTCGAATATGACAATGTTATGAATGATCAGCGAAGCTACATCTACGGCAAGCGTATGGACCTGCTCCACCAGGAAGACATCGGTAAGCAGATCGAGGAGACTATTACAGACCTTATCGAATCGAAGCTCGAAGAGTATGAGCTTTCTCGATCAGGCATATCCCCTGCTGTTGCACAGGATATTATCCCCTGGCTTGCAGAGCTTACGAAACGGGACATGGAGATTGATATCGAGTCAGAAGAAGGAATCTCTTACGATGATTTCAGCAAACAGCTCATCTCCTGGACAAACAGTGTATTGGCTGACAAGCACGCCGAGCTTGGAGAGGATATAGCGTCTCACGTTGAACGTTTCATCTCCCTACAATCCATCGACAAGCGGTGGAAGGAGCATCTGTACGAGATGGATGGTCTTCGCGAAGGGATTGGTTATCAGGCATACGCACAGAAAGACCCTCTGATCGAGTACAAGTTTCAGTCATTCAACCTGTTCAAGGATCTTATCAAGAGCATCAATACTGATGTCGTCCGCAACCTTTTCAGGGTCCGTATCGCACCGACCGTGCGAAAGCCCTCCATCTGGCGAATCAACCGGGTGCAGCACAGGGAGTACGGACAATTCAGTCCGCGTGAGGGCTTCGAAGAAGGCCCTTCAGCAGTACAGGAGGGAGCCCCTTCAACGGCCACCGCTATTGCGGATTACCCGGACGGATACATGCAACCTGCCGGGTATCCACCGCCTCAAAAACGCGAGCGACAGCAGATCGTTACAAGTAAAAAGGTCGGCCGCAACGAACCGTGCCCCTGCGGCAGCGGAAAGAAGTACAAGTACTGCTGCGGCTCCTGACAGAAAAGGTGATAAAAAAAGGGGACACATCACTTAATTCCACAAAAAAGTGCTGGCAATTCTCCTTATCTGTTTGACTCAAGAACTGAAACACCTGTTATGAATGTCAAATAGGACGGAATGAGAGGCAGCACGCATGGAGAGATGAAGGATATAAACCCGGCA
>Ga0114922_10002667_pt1 | contig 16690 bp, 14 predicted proteins | sample AartaG_FD_100975 | JGI IMG/M metagenome (GOLD analysis project Ga0114922, IMG submission 100975) | Deep subsurface microbial communities from Aarhus Bay to uncover new lineages of life (NeLLi) - Aarhus_00045 metaG | ecosystem: Environmental > Aquatic > Marine > Oceanic > Sediment | place...
GAACTAATTTAGTTAGGGTGAAAACTAAGATGCGATATAAGTACTATAAAAAAATAAAAATAAAAATATAAATTAATATAATACAATTACTACTATAACTGTATATTATTCCATAAAAAAATAAAAAAAATTAGAGGAATTGATAGGAAGTTGGTTTCGAAAGAATATAAGAAGATGGAGAGAGTCGTAAACTTTATGAAAAAAGGTTTAACATCCCTTTCTGACGATTTAGAAGAAACTGTAAAAGGGATTAACGATTTTAAAAAATCTTTAAACAAAGCCTTGAAAGATTTGAAAGATGTCTCTATTGAACCAGAATTAAAAACTGTTAGCACATCCTCTAAAAAAGTCGTAGGTCCTTCTGGGGGACAAGCAAAAACTGCCGCCGCCAGTACTTTGTTTAATTTACTAAGTGGTGGCACTGGAGCTGCACAACAAGCACCACCAACTGCTACAGCGAGCGCTTCACCTAGGGTTGGTGGCCCTCCTAAATCACCTGGAGGCGGCCCTCCAAAAAGACCTGCAAGTGGAGCACCTCCTAAGGCACCAGTTACAGGTGGACCCCCTAAACGCTCTAATTTACCACCCGCACCAAAATTGCCTCCTACTGCTGGAAGTGGTCCTCCTCAAGCACCAAATAAGGGAGTGGTTCAAACACCATCATTTGCTAAAAGACCAACTCCACCTGCAGCTCCTGCTACAGGTATTCCTGCAAGACCACCTGGCGCGCCTACAACATCACCAGTAGCAGCGGCACCTCAAGCTGGTGGTGGATTGAGTTCTTTACGCGACGAAATGTTAGAAGAATTGAATCGCTTAAAGAAAATAATGAGAGGAGATTAAAGAACAGCTTTTAATATTTTTTGTTATTGTTTTTAGTCTTTTATTTAATTAATTCTTAGTTTTTACTTTTTCATTCAACAACTTTTTATTTTAAATTATCAGATATTTAATAGAGATGGAGAATAACAATTCTATTATTAGCGATAACGATATTCCCGTAGTAGTTCCTAAACGTATATTGGTCTTTGCGGGTCACCCAGATGATGAAATAATATCATGTGGTGGAACGATACTTAAATATCAGGCTTTGGGTTCTGAACTATTCGTAGTTGTAGCAACAAGTGGATTGGGTGGATATGCAAGATACGATCAAAAATCAGAGATAGAAAATCAAAGACAGCAAGAACTTGAATTAATTCAGACAACTTTGAAATGCAGGATAATCGAATTAGGATACGATGAATTAAATGTCAATAGCAAACATATCTCGGAAATAACGAACTTAATAAGAGATATAAAACCGCAAATTATCTTACTACCTCATTATTCAGATTTTCACCGTGTTCATAGGAATTTATCCTTAATCTCAAAAGAAGCAATCTATCATTGTTCAACGGGTAAAGCATATGGAGGTTATGAGAGAAACTGGACGCCCTTAGGAGTTTATTATTACGAATCCCCATCGTGCAAGTTCCAATATGTAGAAGGTTCAGTTTTTATAGTAGTAGATATCGAAAAATACTGGCAGAAAAAAAAAGAAATCTTTAATAGTGTATATAAATCACAGAAAGAAGTATTAGAAAGAATTCTTGAATGGGCAGAAGATACAGCTATTTTACGTGGGAATGAGATAAATTCTCAATATGGAGAAGCTTACATACCTGATACTACTTATACTCCCTTAAGAATTTTACTAGTATAGTATTATCTAATCCAATACTGTTTTAACTTCAGCTCTAATTCCGATTCAATAGGTTTAATATTATATGTCTTTGCATAATATTCTAAATCTGATAAAAAATCTCGTAATTTATATAATTTAGAATAATTTCTCATTTGTTTATCGTTTATATTCCTATTTCTACTAAGAGAGGCGATTGCATCAAAATCCGTCTTTATATTCTTTAAATCTCTAAAACTTAGCTGAAAGTAATACTTTCCATGTTTTCGAATTTTAAACGGTACCCATAGCAGATACATTAAAATGATACCCAGATTAAATTCGATTAATGTATTTACTAACATTGTTATCAAACTCCAACCACCTTGTTCTTGACGGATTCCGGAAACTGAAAGAGTAAATTCAAGACCAAATTCAACTAACGTTCCTACCAAAAATAGATATAGGATATCTTCTAATCTTAGCTTTTTTTTATAATATAAAGCAGCTGCAATAATAATATTGACAAGTACCATTATTAGTTCGTTTAATCTTTGGTTTTCAACGTTCATATCTCTATATACTTCAATTATTATATCGTTAAGAGGTAAAAGCTGGGATCCTACGGAAACTAGCGTCCAACCGATGTAAAATAACATAGTCCAAAAGATCAACTCATTCTTATTTCTCTTTTCAAACAATACAATTACATATGAGAATTGGACAAATCCAGGTGAAATGCAGAACCACAAAAAGAAAAGAAAAGGATCTAAAGGCCCAGTATAATGCCTTGTTTGAGTAATTAAATACCAATACACATAGTCTACAAAAATATAAATTATCCAACCTAGTAATCCCCATTTAATTGGGGTCCAATACTTTCTCTTGATTAAAAAGCTTACCCAAATTATTATAAAAAGTATATCTAAGTAAATAAAATCAATTCCGATTGTTCTCGCTACAACTGCCTCTGACATGGTAATTTATGAATCAATGTGTATTTGTTGAAAAAATATTTAATGCCTTATTAAATCCTTCAAAAAAAGTGAATAATAGAAAAAAGAGATAGAAATTGTTGAAATTAAAATTTGTACTATTTTTACCCATCCGATATTATTAGGCTAAAAATAAATAGGTTAAATTGTTAATTTACCTAAAGAGGCATATAAGTAATTTGTCAGTTTAAGAAATGAACCTTACTGTAGTATTAGATATTGGGCAATTTTCGGCTAAAGCAGGTTTCGGGGGTGAAGATATGCCATCTCAAGTTTTCTTCACAGTCGTAGGAACACCGAAATATAGGCAGATTGATTACGAATATGCGGGTATTAGAAAGGACGATTTTTATGTAGGAGACGAAATCCAATCAATAGGATTGTACAAAGTTTTTTACCCCATAGACAAAGGTATAATCCAAGACTGGCTCTCGTTTGAGAAAATAATTGATTACATTTTTTACAATTTAAGAGTAGATCCGAGCTTGGTTAATGTGTTATTTGCGGTACATCCTTTATTTCCCTACAGCGATTTAAAGAAATTATTTGAATTATTCTTAGAAAAATATCAATGTAGAGCTTTTTATCCTGTCTTAGACTCTATGCTTACTTTGTACGCCGGCGGTTTTCAAACGGGCTTAGTTGTAGAGATCGGAGATAGTCTTACAAGAATAACCCCCATCTATCAAGGATATAAACTAGACCACGCAATTAAGTATCTTGATATTGGTGGAAGAACTTTAACGAGGTTCATGGAAAAAATATTAGGTGAAAGAGGATTTGCGACTGATTCTTCAATTAGACGAGAACTCGTAAGAGCCTTGAAAGAAAAAGCGTGTTTTGTGTCTCTTGATTATAAAGAAGATTTGAAAAGAGCTGAACAATACGAAAAAGAATACTCCTTACCAGATGGATCAACAATTTCTTTAGCTAGAGAGAGGTTTGAAGTGCCTGAATTGCTGTTCAATCCATCTATGGAATTAGAAGAAATCTCTCTCCCAGAGGCCATCATGGATGTAATTGAAATGTGCGACTTAGATGTTCGTCCCGATTTATTAAACAATATTTTTTTATCAGGAGGTTCTTCTATGTTTCCCAACATAAAATCTCGAATTTATCAAGAATTAGAAATTGAGCTAGCTCGCCGAAATAAAAAAAATCAAGTCATCAAAATAATAGCCCCCCGGGAACGAATTTTCTCAGTTTGGGTTGGGGGTTCGATTTTAGCAATGATCCCTGAATTTGAACAAAACTGGGTAACCAGAGCGAAATACTTCAATGAAGGCATTCCTGACGACCTTCTATGAGTCATCGTTTAAAATATAAACATTTGATTTTCAAGGTATCATAGTAATATTACAAGCATATTACAGTTTTATAAAAATATTATTCTGGTATTATATCTTATTAGAATTTTTATCTTAAGTAAAGTGTTAAAAAATGGAAGGGCCTCAAAATACAAGTTTTGAACAAACGAAAATCCTTAAAAAGTACTATAAACCTGATTATTCTCAGCTATTTAATAAATTAAAGAACATTAAAACTCCAGTAAAAAACGAGATTTTAATGTCCTTGCTCGATGGGAATTGGCACTCAGAGTTGGATTTAATTAGAGTAGCTAAACAAAAAATGAAATACATGGGTGCTGTAACCTTAGGGACAATGATTCACTCGTTAAATCATCACCTGAAAAACGATTACGTAGAAAAAAAAATAATAAACGGAAAATTGTCTTACAGAATATCGGATAACTATGTAGGTCTTACTCGAGCTGCATATAACAAATACAGTTTTAAATTGGACTAAACTTTAATCAAATATCTTTTTTTAATTTCTTTTGACACACTGCTCTTTAGAGATTTGAAAATTTTTGCAAGCAGAACAGAAACCATTAGTTCCCTCTTTAAAACTATCGCTCCAACATCTCGGACAAATATAATAAACAGTTGTTTTTTCTTTATTCCTTTTTAAAATCTTGAATACATTAAAACCGCACTTTAAACACTTCGTGGATTTTAATATGGTAATCCTTCCAGTTTTTGGAACTGAAAGGAATGTCTTACAATTTCTATCAGAACAAGCAAGGAACCTTTTCTTTTGTGAGGTCGTGACCAAATTCATGGGATTTGTTTTACAAGTTGGGCATTTAGAAGTAGTTTGAGGAAATTTTTTCTGGTTTGAATTTTGTTGCATTGCGGTTTTTAAACTATCTTTCACACTATCAAATTGAAAAGTAATCGAATTTTTGCTATTGCGGAATTTATCAAATAAATCGAGAAATAATTTTTTTACGATATTAACCACATTATCCATTGTTTTCCTATTTTCTTTGACATCCTCGAGTAATTGTTCAACGAATCGGGTAAAATCAGGTTTTAAAAATGGTAACCAGACTTTAATTAATTCGCTAATAAGAAATTTACCCCACTCAGTTATTTTAAAGCGATTTCTAGCAACTCGATAAGTTAATTTGCGATCGACTAAGATTTTAATTATAGTTGGACGCGTAGATTTCGTTCCTAAATGTTCTCTCTCCATCAGTTTTAACAAAGTCGAATCTGTGTAATGTGGTGGTGGCTGAGTTTCTTTTTCATCCAAAAGAATTTCACTAACAGGAAGATTCTGAACCTGGATTTCGAACAACGGTTGATAAACTTTTTTAAGAAATGGAGCGATTTCGTAAAATCCATTATGAGTTAATGCTACGATTTGAGAAGTAAATAATTCATCTTTTATTGATAACTTTAACTTGGTTCTTAATTCTTTTGCTTGTTTTCCGAAAAGGGCTAAATAATGCCGCGCCAAAATATCGTATACTTTTTTTTCTAGTGCATTCCCAAATTTTGAGCTATTTTGCTCTAAACTTAATAATGGTGTAATGGGCGGATGGTCTCCAGCGTTAACTTTTCCAGTTGTTGGATTCATTCGGTTCTCTTTAAATAGATTGGTTGTGTAAGATCCATAGTTAATATGTGGTTTGAAATTTCTGAGGTATTGAATATGGTCAAAACTGGAGCTATATTTATCGCTCTCAGTTCTTGGATAGGATATAATTTGGCTTAGGTAGAGCGAATTCATAGTATCCATCGCATTTTTTGCGCTAATTTTTAAGGTTTTAGTTAACAATACGAGAGCTTTAGAAGTGTTTAACGGTGTGGGAGGATTAATTACTATGGATTCTCTCGTATTGTTCAAAATGATAGCGATTTTCTCGTTTTTAATTTTTTGGAATATGGCTTTTGCTTCAGATTCCTTCTCTTTAAAAAAAGGATTCTTAGTATGTACGGCTTTAATGACATAATTTTTATGGTCTAAATTAGCTGTTATTATCCAATATGGTTCAGGAACAAATTTTTCGATCTCAAGGTCTCTTAAATATATTAAATAAAGTAATGAAGTTTGAACTCTTCCAATTGATACAAATTTGTTATTAATCTCTTTCAATATTGGTTGAAATGTATTAGTGACTTCTCTAGTGCTAGAAAATCCGATAACTGCATCAAGAATCGCTCTTGTCTCTCCTGATTCACCCCAACTCCATTTAGGAGGTATAAGGTTCTTATATTTTTTAATTATCTCCTTTTTTTCTAATGAACTTAACCATAATTGGTTTACTTTTATATTTCTATTAGCCTTAATTACAAAGGGTAAGGCGTCAAAAAGACCAATATTACAGCCTTCTATGTCTGCATCAGTTGCAATCACGCATTCGTCGCATATCTTAGAATATTCGGCTAAAGTATTGATGTAGGGTTTCGCATAGCTTGTAGCTACTTTATCAATTGATTTTGGATTTGTAATAATTTCCCTTGGATCCGTATTCGTCCAGCTTTTATATTGCGCTGTATTTCTATATTCTAAAATATGTCCTCGAAGAGGGACAACATAAATATTCTTTGAGGGTATTTGATATACTTTTAGGTATTTACTTTTGTTAATAACGGTAACAGGTCCTAAAGCTTCTGCGATTTGTTTGGCAGCTTTATTTTTTTCAGAAATTATTAAACTCGGCATTAGATTTTTGGTTTTATGCCATACATAATTTAGGTTATTATTATTTCAAGGATTTATAAACAACAATAGATTTATATATTTCTAATTGTTGCTAAATAAAGCCCTTCAATTTGAATAAGAAAATTCAGCTTACTATAATTTTTTATGGTAGATATTGACATTATCCTGATCTCTAAAAAGGGGATACTATTTTGGTAGAACAAAACTAAATTCAGTACCCATGTCTATTCCTTTCGACTCAACCCAAATTTTTCCCCCGTGAGCTTCGATAAATCCTCTTGTGATATACAACCCTAACCCACTTCCTTTCTCTAGATTAGAGTATCCATCAACACCTTGGTCAATTGTAACGAATTTACTGAATATCTTTTGCATTTCTTCGTGTGTTAAGCCTTTTCCGTTATCATTTATGCTAAAAACAACATTTTGATCATCTTCTACATATGATAATTCAATTTTCCCATATTTCGGAGTAAATTTGATAGCATTTGATAGGAGATTCAAAAAGACTTGTGAAATTCTGAAGCGATCTACTTTTAAGATAAGATTTTCGGACATATTAAAGTTAAGCGTTAAATGTTTCTGCCCAATTTGAAACTCTAAATCAGAAAGACAGTTGGTAATAATATTATGTATATTTTCTTCTCTTTTAACTAATTCAATTTTCTTCGCGTCTATTTTCATAACATCCAGCAACCGATTGATATAGTCTTCTAAGCGATGTACATTATTCAAGACTCTGTTTAAATCTTCTTTAACTTCTAATTTCAATTCTTTTTCTCTTAGGAGAATTAGATCAATATAACCCCCGACAGAAATTAGTGGAGTTTTCAAATCGTGGGCCGCAATACTAATAAAATCTGTTTTCAATCGATCCAACTCTTTCAATTCAATATTTTGTTCTCTTAATTTTCGTTCTGATTCTTTTAATTTTTCTTCAGCGAGTTTTTTTTCTGTAACATCTTGTATTATTATTTGAATCATTTGTTGACCACTTATATTGATGCTAGATAGTTCAGATTCGGCCCAAATCAATTCTTTCTCTTTATTATATATTTCGGTAATTTGAGGCTTCCAAATTGGATTATCTGGTTCCCCTTTAGAGATTAAATCCCGAACTAATCTTAACCCGGCTTTCGTTTCTTTAGGGAAGACTCCTTTGAGAGTTAAATAATTTTTATCGATAATATCTTCTTTGTTGTATCCAAACAGTTCTGTTGTTTTTGTATTCATATCAACGATTTTACCATTATAATCCATAAGTACAATGCTAAATGGTGAATGCTCAAATAAATGTCGATATTTTTCTTCAGATTCTGTTATTTCTATTTCAGCTCGTTTACTATCAGTAATATCATTAAAGGTAACAGCAAAAAATCCTTTTTTAGGCGAGTACCCAGATACTTTATACCATCGATCGAGTGGTTCTGAATAATCTATTACATTTAAGGGAACTCCTGTGAGACCAACATTACCAAACTTCCCTATCCAATTTGCAGGATCGTTTTCAATGCCAGGTAATATTTCGGTTACGGTCTTTCCGATTACTTCGCTTACTTTTAGACCAGTCATTTCTTCAAATTGACTATTGGCTTCAATATATCTATAATCGATTGGTTTGTTGTTGTCATCTACTATTACCTCGACATACGCAAAAGCTGTATTCATATTTTCAAACAAGGAACGATATTTCTCTTCGGATTCTTTTAGCTTTTGCTCTGCTTTTTTACGTTCTGTTATATCTATAACTGAGATTAAATCGGCAGGTTTACCCATATAATCAATAGTTTTGGAATAATTATCTAACCATCTAATTTCTCCGGATTTATTAATGATTCGATACTGATAGTTAGTTAAATAATCCTTCGCACCACTTTGTTTTTTTTGTAATTGTTCCAAAGCCCATATTCTATCTTTTGGATGAACGAAATCAAAAATTTCTGTTGGATTTAATTCTTTCGTCTCATCAACTGTATATCCAGTTAAATCTGTAGATTTCTTGTTGACAAACTTAATTTTATTATCTTGGATAATCGCAATTCCCATTAGAGTGTTTTCTGCAATTGTTTTAAATTTTTCTTCTAAATCTTTAAGATCTTTTGTACGTTCTTGTAATTTCTCTTCCAATTCTTTATTCAATGCCATTAGTTCTTCGTTAGACATCTAAATTTTCACCTTCTTAGTTTAGATTTAAAACAGAATATAGGTCATCAAAACATCCTTTAAGAGCTTGACCAATATTATACGAGAGATCATGATTTGAAATCATTTTTATCTTAAACCTCGTAAACTTATAGGATATTAACTTCCTATTTTATATTTTAGTAAACATTTTTAATAATTATATTCTTTCCTTAAAATTGCTGTGTAAAAATATTAAAGTAAAATTTCTGATCTTTATAATACTAATAGTAAATTAATGATATAATGGTTGTTATTGAACCTTCTTTTGAGATCGACGAGAAAGGACGAGTCATATGCCAGTCTCATTCAAAATATCCTCATTTCGTTAAACCAGTTATGACTCCTTTAGAGGATCGGCAAATGGAAAAACAATTAACATGCATTTCATGTTCACATTATCTAAATGATGATTGTTATTTTCCTAAATCTGAGATAGATAAAATCGAATTAGACAGATTAAACCGGTCTCGCTTTCAGTGCAACCTTTGTGGAAATAAGATCGATCTAATGTTAACTATAATGCAAAAGATTTATTTAGAAGTCAGATTTAGCATTAGCATGCCCTTAATTTGTTGTGATTGCTATTCAAGCTTAGCAGAAAAAAGATATATTAAGAATAATAACAATCGAATTATTTTATCAATTTTATTCTATCTACCTATTGTTATTTTTATGATTACTCTATTTCGCCCTACATTTGTAGTCATTTTCATATCTTTTTTATTTGGAATCGTTTTAAAGATAATCTTTAAACGGATTGGTAGTCAAAGTCTCTTTATATTCGATCTACTACAAGGAAGAAGATTCTATAAAAAATATTTTCGAAATAAAGATAAAGTGAACTCACCCTAAATTTCCAGCCCATCCTCTTACTATTTTTCTCATCCTTTCTTGTTTTCTAACAATCAAATCTAGTTCTTCTTTAGTTTTGTTATTCAAATTCTCTATTTCGGGAATAAATTGATGTTTGATAAAGTAATTTTTAATTTCTTTTGATATTAAATTATTTGGAATTTTTTTAGGATTGAGTTTAAAATTATCATAAAGATCCTCCCAAGTTTCAAGAAAAGCGTAAATATCATCCTTATATTCAAAGATAGGTAGGGTTCCTAAGTTGTTGGTAGTAGTGATTGCGACATTTGCTCTACTGACAGTAAATCGATTGCCGTTGAATGAAACGGCTATACCATTTTCGTCTTTTAACCTCTGAAGCATATTTATGTCTGTAATTGAATCACCTAATGCAACAATTTCAGATAATGGAATATTAGCCTTATTAGAAATAGATTCTACTGCTAATTCTTTTCTTCTTCCTCCCCGCACTTCAATCTGGTTCATAGCTTTAACATAATCAGTTTCTTTTCTTTTCCAGAAAAAATCGTTTAAATCATTTATAACTTTGTTTAAATGTTTACCGCTGTCGACAAATTGCTGGAAAATACCTTTTACCAGTAAATCCACATCATTCTTAATGTTATGAAAAATCTTATTAGCACTTTTTATGTTCAATTCGGTGCAAAAAACATGATCAGGGGGAATTTTTAACGCTTTTGCTATAGTGTAGGAGAAGTGAGAATAGCTTGTAGAGATGATATAGATATCCCAATCTCTATGGAGTGTTTCCATAAGATCTATACATCCTGGTAATAAGCCCAAATTTTGCTTGGCTAACATTATTAATTCTTCGTCGGAAAACGAAGATATATATAATGGTGCTATTAACCTAAGCGTGTCTCCTGGTTGGTAGTCGAGTATGTTTAATTCTTCTTTCACTCTTGGGACTTCAATTAGGTAATCATCGTATTCTGATAACATCTTATAAAATGTCCCCATGTCGTACCTTTGTAATCCAAATTTAGTTTTGCTGCTTAGTAATTTACTTATTTCTGCTGCGAAATCTAAAATACTTATGGGTCCCTCTAAATCAAAGCAACATACTTTTCTGACTTTCAAATTCTAACACTTTTGATTATTATGTAGATTCAGATGAATGATTCTTGATTGTTTATAATTTTAATTAATATCACATTGATTTGATTAAAAGAATAAGGAATAACTGTTTTGGATAACAAATAGTTATATTGGTGTTTTAAAAATATCCTGAATTGATTTTTGTTTTCTCTCTTTCTCGATGATTTGACGCCAGTTTGGTTTGATTACATCAAACGCTTTTTCAGCTAGTTGTAACAACTTTTCGTCAAGGGAATTTAGAAAATAACTAATGGATTCTAAAGCTCTTCTATCTTTTATTCTAGTTAAACTTTCAATAATGAATATAACTCTTAGTTTGTTAATCTCTATTTCTGGTTTCTTAATTTCCTCTTCTAGTTTTTCTATAATCCTTAATGTAGCTCTTCCATCTTCTATACGCCCCAAAGCTTCTATAATTCTATTTATTACGATTGGATCTTGCTCAGTTTTTAGTGCGCGACACAACATATTAACAGATCGCCGATCTTGGAGGAAACCAAGTTGTCTAGCTGCTTCAGCTCTTTTGTCTGATTCTTTATCGTGAAACACTTGTTTTATTAGTTGATTAAAATTTACATTTTTAGCTTGCCAACTCATAATCTAAGTAGATTTACAATAGAAATTATTATAATTTGATCTTTATAAAATATAATTTTGCGAATAATCAACAAGTAGTTTTAGATTAGTGCTAGATATTATTGTAATAGAGAATTCATGTGATCTATTCTCTTTTGGAGTAGTTTCCGTGTTCCAATGTCTTTTCTATAAAATAATTTGCCACTAATACATCCAACTCCTTGTTCTGCTACTTTTTCAGCGCCCTCTAAATCGTTAGCGATCCCAATGATCCCCATAGCTCTTGAAGAAGTTGTATAAACATTTTCACCTTCTCTATATACTGAAGCGTAGTAATATTTTGCTCCAATTTGCTCCAATTTTTCCTTATTTATTACTACTAATTCATCCTTTTTCGGAGAAGTTGGATATCCTTCGGGGGCTAAATATTTGCAAACTGTAGCTTTCTTATCAAATTCAATATCTGATTTTAGATTTCCGTTGATTATTCCCATACAAATATCTAAGAAATTTGTCTTTAAGATTGGTAATGTGTTCATTGCCTCAGGGTCTCCTAGTCTAGCATTAAATTCTATTAATTTAATGCCTTTTGCAGTTTTGATGTACCCACCATAGAGGAATCCTTTATATTCGACTCCTGTTTCTGCTTTCGTTGCAGCTACAACTTTCTTCATGTCTTCAATTGCTTCATTTACATCTTCCTGTGTAATAAATGGCATAAGATGGTTTTCCATTGAATAACTCCCCATTCCTCCCGTATTTGGTCCTGTATCGTCTTCATAAGCTCTCTTATGATCTTGGACGAGTGGGGTACCAATTACATTTTTGCCGTCTACGAATGTCTGAAGAGTAAATTCTTCTCCCTCGACTTTTTCTTCGAGAAGAAACGAAGCTTTCTGATCAACTAAAGCTTGACAATAATCCAATATATCTCGCTTAGAAAAAAGATGATCCCCATAAACTTTTACACCTTTTCCTCCCGTCAGTCCATCTGGTTTAACGACTATATTTTCTTCCCCTACCTCATTGATGTAGCTCTTGATATTCTCCATAGAATTGAAGCTTTTACTAAAAATGTTTGAAGTGATTTTATATTTTTCAAGAAGCGACCTAGTAAAAATTTTAGATCCTTCTAATTGAGCGGCTTCAATTCCTGGACCTACACACGGAATTCCATTCCTTTCTAAAGCATCAACGATTCCAATTACTAAAGGTGCTTCTGGGCCAATTACAGCGAAATCAATTTTATTTTCTTTAGAGTATTCTATAATTTCCTTAAAATCTGTTTCAGAGTGAATTTTTATCTTCCCTTTACTTAAATCTTCTAATCCTGCATTTTTAGAACTCATGAACGCGTATAAATCGGCTCCGTCTCTAACCAGTGTCTCTCCTATTACATGTTCTCTAGCACCATGCCCGATTATAATAGTTTTGACTGTCAAAATTTATACTCTCCATAAAATGAATTTCTTATGAGTATTAAGATGATATAATTGAATTTAAATTGTTTTACATCAAATTTAAAGTAATTATTAATCAAAGATTATAAAGTCAAACAGAATTAAAATTCCCTTAAGAATTATAGATTTTAAGTCTTTAACAAGAAAAACTCAATACTCAAAATTTCCTTACAAAAACCAATAACTCTTAAAGAAAGTCAACAACTTCAAGTTAAATTAGATAAAAAATAGACAAAAAATAAGTATAATAAATTTAAATCACTCGAGAATTTTTTGCTTAAATATTTCAATAGTATCTGAAATTTCGTTTAAACGTACTGAAAATTCTTTAGGCTTTACTTTCTTCAATTTTTCAAAATTGTTTATGATATCTTTAAATTCGTTGATCCAGATTTTCATTAATATCTCGCTTTCTTTTCCTTCAATATGCTTTTTAATAACCTTAGCCGTAGAAGAATCAATTTTATCCATGAGCTTCTTCTCGTTAATCGTATAGGATATTTTTAAGACATCCTGTTGCGTTTTAAGCTTTTCCATATCCTCTTTCATGGAAGTTTTATGATTTAAAAGTTCTTCGTTAAATCTATTGATCATATCCATAATAATCTCTTCTTGAGTCTTAATGGTTTGTTCGATCCTTTCTTGACTAGAGAGAATATCATTTTTGATTGATTTTATATCTTCTTTAATAAAATGTATTTCATTATCGGTATTCTTTACTTGATCAATTAAATTTTGAAAATCTTTGAGCGTAATTTCTTCAATTTTATCTTTTTTAGGAATTCTTTACCACCTTTTAATGATATTGCAAAAATGGATCACGATTGTTATTTGTTCGATTCTAATTCTAAAATCGAATCGAGTTTTAATACGAAGTCTTTTTTTAAATTTGCCAAGTCTTCCAAAGATTTATCAATATTGCTAAGAAGAGAATCGATTGGTGCTTTTTTTAGGTTTGCGATAACATCAGAGATGATCGATAAATTATTTTTAAACGCATCTATAATGTTTTCTTTAATTAAACTCTTGTCAACATCAAATTCTTGAGCTTTTGTCAGATCGTTAATTTCTTTAAGAGGGAAATCTTCGATGTCAGCTAATCTAACGTTTTTTTTAATAATAGTAGGAGTAATTTTATTATGGAGTGTATTAGGATCAATTTCTTCTAAATTTATGATTAAATGATCTAAATCTCCTTCATTTTTATTAATAGATTCTAAAAATTTCTTGGAAATACCAGTGAATTCTTTTTCTTTACTCTCTTTTTCGACTTTTTTCAAAAAATTAAAAATTACCAGTGAAAATGCCTCAGAAATATTATCTTGGGTTTTTGCTGAGATAAAAATAATAGGAAAACCTTCGATTTGATATTGACGAATATTATTTAAAAGAATTTCTGAATGTTCAGGTTTTATTAAATCAGATTTGTTTCCTATTAAATAGGAAATACATTTTGGAGAGTGTTGAGATAGATTTTTCATATAGGTCTGGATTAATTCTTGTAATGTTTCTTTAGGATTACTTAAGTCGAAAATTAACAAAGCGGAATCAAGATTACTAAAAAATACTGGATTTAATGGATTAAAACTTTTTTGCCCCCCAATATCCCAAATATTTAATCTAATGTGATTAGATGTTAATTTATACTCCTTTCTGGCGATATTACTTCCAATTGTGGGAATGTACATAGCGGGAAAGTTTTTTCCTACAAAAGTATTTACAATCGAAGTTTTACCAACCCCCCACTGACCTAGTATAGCTAATTTAATATTAATCTCTGAAACAATCATATGTGTGTATTTGAGAGAAAATGAATTAATTTAATTACATATTAAATCTTTATTACAACTCTTTCTATATAAATATGTTTTATATAATATCAGAATCAATAATAACCAATTTTAGTGAAGTTATTCAGTAGGAGATTTATCTTCTTTTTTTTTAGAGAAATTCTTAAAAGCATACACGATCCTTTGGACTACTGTAATATTTGTCCCAATTGCGAGTAAAACCATCGTCCACCATATAGCCAACGGGAACCATATTTGTAAAATCGATCCGATCAAAATAATTGGGACTCTATCTGTTCTCTCCATTAAACCAACCCCACATAAATTTGGGATTCCTAAACTCTCGATTTTCGCTCTAGTATATGACGTCAGAAATGCGCCAGCAAGGGTTATCAAGCCTATATAAATTTCAGTATATCCCCCGAGGATAATCCCAAAAAAAATAAGATAATCTCCAATTCTGTCTAATGTGGAATCCAAAAACGATCCAAGTTTAGTTGGTCCTTGAAGACGAGCTACAACACCATCTAATTGGTCGAAAAACTCTATTAATGCTAAACAAATTATGATTAAAGGTAAATGATGAAAAATCAAGAATAAAAATGCTAATCCTGCAAATGTTAAGCCTAAAGTTGTTATTACATTTGCAGGTATTCTTTTTAACTTCTTACCTAAGGGCAGAAGTAGTTTTTCTGAATATTTTTTGACTCCTAATAACATTTTATTCTTTTGCGCTTGGATTGTTCATAGGGTTGTTTTCTATATATAAGACTCTTAGTAATTTATAATTATTCCAAATTAAAAAAAAAATGAAAAGATTAAACGTTATAAATTGGATAAAATTTCTTCTCTAAATATTCAATAAAATAGTCTGGATTTAAATCTTCTCCGGTTACTCTTTTTACTAAATCTCTCGCTTGATATATTCTGCCATATTGATGAATATTTTCTCTTAAAAACGCTAGCAAGCTAGAAAAGTTTCCATTTTCATATTTATTAGGTAATAAAGGTTGTTGTTTAAGGGCGGTATTATAAAATTGAGCTCCATATAGATTTCCCAAGAAATACGTTGGGAAGTACCCAAAAGAACCCCCTGACCAGTGGACATCTTGCAAAACTCCATCAGAATTAGTAGGGGGAGTTATTCCTAGTAATTTTTCCATCTTTTCGTTCCACAGCTCGGGTAATTCGCTAACTCGAACATTACCCTCTATGATGTCTTTTTCTAATTCAAATCTGAGAATAATGTGCATTCCGTAAGTAACTTCATCAGCTTCCACACGAATCAATGAGGGTTGCACTGTGTTGACGCTTCGATAGAAATCATTAACATTCTTATCTTTTAAATTGTTTGGAAAACTCTTTTTAAGTATAGGATACCAATATTTCCAAAATTCCATACTCCGTCCTACCATATTTTCCCACATGCGCGACTGGGATTCGTGAATTCCCATCGAGACCCCATCTGCCAAAACTGAATCGTGTATCTCCTCCATAAATCCCATCTCGTACAACGCGTGTCCACATTCGTGAATCGAGCCAAAAATGCATGGTGAGAAGAAATCTTCGTCGATCCGAGTTGTAAATCTAGTATCTGATGAAGATAATGATGTAGTAAATGGATGTACCGATTTGTCTTGACGTCCTTTATTAAGATCATAATTCAGCCCTTTTATAACTTCCATGCTGAAATCCCATTGCTTATTTACGTTCCATTTTTGGGTAAGAATTGAAAAATCCGGTTTATCGCTTGAAGTATTCAATTTTTGTATAATGCGGTTGAGATTTTGCTTTGATTTGTTAAAAATATTAGCAATCCAATCATATGTTGCTCCAGGCTCGTAAAGATCGATGAGAGTCGAGTATGGATCGGGGTGAGTATCTAATTTCTCTGCAACCTGAATTTTGAGCTCTATCAATTTTTCTAAAAGGGGTTGAAAAATAGAAAAATCATTTTTTTCCCTTGCTTCTACCCATTTTATATATCCATGGGAAGAGGTCTTCGAGATTTCTTCGACTAACTCGGTCGGTAATTTA
>Ga0114922_10002668_pt1 | contig 16686 bp, 9 predicted proteins | sample AartaG_FD_100975 | JGI IMG/M metagenome (GOLD analysis project Ga0114922, IMG submission 100975) | Deep subsurface microbial communities from Aarhus Bay to uncover new lineages of life (NeLLi) - Aarhus_00045 metaG | ecosystem: Environmental > Aquatic > Marine > Oceanic > Sediment | place: Aarhus...
AAACTCAAGACCGCTTTGCCCGGGAAAATGCTGCGCTCGTGAAGGAGCGCGCCTCCATGCGTGCGGGTCAGGTATCCCTGTCGGGCCAGGGTGGACAGGTCCGAGCGCAGGGTAACCTCGCTCACCCCGAACATTCTGGTCATTTCGGAGATTTTAAGCCGCCCTTTGCGCTGGATCAGGTCCAGAATTTTTTTCTGTCTTTCCTCTGTAAACATTGATATTTTGCAGTAAAAACTTACAATTTAATTAGATGGACGTTTTTTCGTTATCTTTCGATTGGTTTCGGGAATATATAAGACCTACCCAACTCAGTCAAGCAACAAGGTAAAGACTATTAAAAAAGCTCTCAATATAATAAATATTGTTAAGAAAGAATAAATCGTTGCCCTGTGGACTAGATCCCACTCATTAAGAGTTTAGGCTAGTATTCAAGATTTAATTGGCTACTTTGCAAGGCTCCGTTTTCCACCTCCGGTGGGGCCAGAACCAGTGCTCCGGGGCTTGTCTCACGTAATACTCCAGGCGGCTGGTATAATAAGCGGTCATCTCTCTGATAAATTCCTCCATATTATTTGAATCCGGGCGCGGCACGGGTTCGAAAACTATCTTCCACCTGCCGCCCGCTTGCGGCAGCATGATCGAGAGCACCACCGGCGCTCCGGTCTTGAACGCGTAAAGCACCGGCCCTTTGGGAGTTGAGGCGGGCCGGCCCAGGAAATCGACAAAGACTCCTACCTGGTGCGCATCCTGGTCTGCGAGAAACGAGACTATCCGCCCTGAGCGCAGAGAGCGCGCCACCTCGCTTTTCGCCCTGCTCACCGGGATCAGGTGCATCCCGTTTGACCGGCGCAGGCCCTTGACATACCTGTCGAAATAGGGGTTTCTCTGTCCCCTGGCGATAACATCCAGCGGCATCCCGGAGCGTGCGGCAAATGCTCCCATCAGCTCCCAGTTGCCGTAGTGGAAAGTAACGTTGATCACTCCCCGGCCTTTCTCGAGAGCCTGATCCATGATCTGGCGGCGTTCAAAAATTATCCTGCGCTCCATTTCAGGGGTAGAAAGCCGGTGAACCCGGAACATTTCCACGAAACAACTGCCGAGGTTTCTGTAACAGGCCAGGCCGATAACCTTCAGCTCTGCTGCCCCCTTTTCCGGGAATGCTCTTTTCAGGCTTTTCATCACCAGCTCACGGCGAAATTTCACCATACGCCAGGCTAAAGAACCCAGCCAGCGACCGAAAGCCAGAGCAGTAGATTCCGGAATTCTGGCCAGCACGCCAACCGAAATCCTGACCAAGGCATACTCAAGCTTATGCATCAATTTTGATTTCAAATAATAACCTTTTTTCTTTTGACATTTTTAACGATAATCACGAAAACTTCTCTACTAATTTCTAACTGTTTAGAATTCCGTCAAATTACTATTTCATTGACAAATAGAGGGTTTAACTTTAATATTAATTGAATTATATCGCAAGTAGATCGTTTTCTTGCTGCTCACCGTTGCTGGCGGCTTTACTTTTACTTTGTTCCATCGCCGGGTGGCACAATGGTTTCTACCCTTATCGAAAACATTCTGGTCAAAACAGATACGCTGCTGGAGCGCTTTTTCCGTCAGCCGGAGAACAGGGAAGCAATCTCTTTCAGGCGCTATATCACCGACCCGCGCAAAATTCTTTTCGTTCCTGGCGAAAGTCTCTTAGATTTCAGCCTGACTCACAGGTTTATCCCTTCCTTGCTCGAAAAATTCCCCCTGGCTGAAATAACCGTGGTGGTCAGGCCCGATCTTGCCTGTCTGCTGGATAAAATCAAGAGAGTGCGGGTAATTCCCTGGAGCCATCGCAGCCCTCATCCTTTCGATAGTGTTTTCCGCAGAACAGCTTCCCTCCTTCGGCAGGAAAATTTTGACTGGGGGATAAATCTCTCCTGGTCAGGCCGTTCGGAGGCTCTTCTTGCCTACCACAGCGAAGCAAAAATAAGGACCGGCCTGCCTGATCCAGGCAATGAAAAATATTATAATCTGATCGTAAAGAATATTCCTGAGGAAGAGAGTTTATCCAAACGATTCTGGCATATTTTCCGGGCCCTTCAGATAGAACAGCCCACAGCCAATGGTCAGTTAGCATTCCAGCCCACGAAGGAGGAAAAACGGCGAGCCGTACGATTCCTGCGTCAGAGGAAAAGTCCCAGGGTTAAGGAAAATTTTATCGGCTTTATCCCGGAGTGGGATGCTGATCAAAAGGGCCTGGAACGTTTGTTGCGAGGTTTTGTGAATGAACTGGTCAAGGAATTCGACCCGCTCCATCTGCTTATCGCCGGGAACCTGATCCCCGCAGAAGAAATACGCAAGTGGGAGGAGGCGAGCCCTTATATTTATTTCTTTGACGATTTGCGGCAGATGTTTATCATACTGACCTCCTGTGACAGAATTATCACCAACAGCGCGGGAGCGGCCTGCCTTTTGAGCAACTTCGGTACCAGGGTCGGCCTAATGGGGGCCAAAAAGGAATATCTTTCTTGCCTGGAAAAGGAGGAAGTTGAAAATATCCGGATTTTGGAAAGCGATGAAGGGGATTTTCCACTCAAACAGGCAATAAATTTCACCCGTTGATCGCGAAATCAACCGCATGACCGAATTTACCAGAAATCTTGAAGATCTGAATCAGAAATATCCCATTCTGGGAGAGTCCATCGCAGAGCGGCTTAGCGCTGAATTCCCTCAACTCGAACATGCTTTTTCCGGCAGCGAAAAGGAAGATCTCGCCTCTGGGGTCGGCGAGGTTTCCGGGAAAGCGAAAATCATTGCGCTCTTGCCGCTGAACGACCATCCGAAAGTGAGGAGTGCGCTTGAGGAAGCCTTCCGTGGGATCGCTGCTAAGGAAGGTTCCAAGGTCGCTTTAGACCTGGACATCGCCTCACCACACAGCGACCTGCTCGGTGAAGAGGACAACGAGGGACTCAGCGATCATTTCCTCTATGGGATTTCACCGAAAAGAATCTTTCGCACCAGTTCCCGCGATCCACAGTTGAAAACTCTGAGCGCCGGAATTTTCACTCCGCGAGCCGCCGAGATTTATGCCGACCCGGGCTGGAACCGGCTCATCGGCTGGACCGCCAGCCATGCCGACGGCCCGGTTGTGATCCTCGGCCCACCGTTGGAACGGTTTACCGAGCTTGCCGCACTCGAAAAAGCAGACCAGGTGCTGATTTTCACTGATCTGCTCAACAGCCAAAGCCAGGAACAACTCCCTGATCTGATCCAAAAACTCAGCCGCCGCTCTTCCCCACAATCCTCCCTGCGTTTTATCTGGTTGGTCGAGGAAGAAGAACCGGAAAAAAGCGAAGAAAAAACTCCTGCCGAAGTGGAAAAGAAGGCGGTGGAAGAGCATCCGGAAGCTGAAGATGTTACAGACGCGGCAGCTGCAACTGAAGAAATCGCCGAACAGCTCCCGCCAGAGGAAGAAGAACCTCCAAGCCTGGATGAATCAGAAATTGACAGGGCTGAACCGCCCGAACCAGAGCCGACAGAGGAAAAGGAAGAAAAGGCTGCCGCAGTTTCTGAAGGAGAACAGGCGCTGGAGGCTGGAGTGGATGATGAAGAGGAAATATTCCTGCCCGAGGAACTGCTATTTCTCGATGACGATGAAAAACAGTTGGTGAAAGCGGCTGATGACTCTTCTGTGAGCAATGAAATCGGTGGATACCTGGATATTGACAGGTTGCCTGGACTCACAGACGTGGACAAGGGGAAAGAAACCGCTGCGGAATCCCCACACGAGCCAGAGGCTGGAATCGAAAAGGCCGAACTTGAGGCCATTGAGAAAACTCCCGAACCTATCAATGTGAATGCTGAGGGGATTCGAATCGAAGGCGAACTTGGAGGCCCACCTCAACAGGAGCCTGAAACTGAGGAGACCGGCCTGGCGGATAAAGCTGAAGCCGCCGGTGTTGAATATAGTGCTGAGACCAAAGAGGAGGAGGCCGAGGCCCTCTATACACAGGCTGATCCGGAAGACGAGCTGGAGATGGAGGAAGAAGCTGTCGAAGAGGTGCCGGAAACCGATAAGGGAGAAGATCGGGGTGCTCTGGAGCAGATGAAAAGCTTCGAAGAGGCCCTGAACGCACCTTCGCCGGAGGAGATGGAACTCCAGCTCGATCCCAACCCCCTCGGCGAGGCGGCTGAGTCTCAAAAGGAGCCCGCTGAAAGCGCCGAGCCTGTGGAGGAAACCGCCGCTGCTGATGCAACTGGCTCTGAGGAAGAGGTTGGAGAAGAAGCGGGAGAAGAAATCCCAGCGCAAGAAGCCGTTGAGGAAACCAAGGAAGAGGCTCCGAAAGAAGAAGCCGCAGAGGAAACCCCCGAAGAAGGCATTGAAGAACCACATGAAGAGTTGGGAGAAGAAGAACTGGAAACTCTCGATGAGGCAGAGTTGGAACCCGTGGAGGAGAAAGGCGCGGCTGAAGCGCCTGCGGAGGAAGAAACCGTGCCAGAGCCTGTTGAAGCCGAAGAAGGGCCTTTAGAGGAAGAAGCAAAAGAAGAAACACCGGTAGAGGAGGCTGCAGCCGAGGAGGTTGCCGTAACTGAAGAGACTGAACCTCAGGAGATAAGTAAAGAGACTGCCGAGTCAACCGAAGGGGAGGCTGAACCCGAAGCCACGCAAGAGCCTGAGCCACCCGGTGAGGAAGCGGCCGAGGAGGTTGCCGTAACTGAAGAGACTGCCGAGTCAACCGAAGGGGAGGCTGAACCCGAAGCCACGCAAGAGCCTGAGCCACCCGGTGAGGAAGCGGCCGAGGAGCCTGTCGGGGAAAAAGAACCCGCAGGGGAAGAAGCCGAGCCTGTTCTGGAAGAGGTTGCCGAAGAAGGAGCCGGCGAGGAAGAGGTGGCTGCCGAAGCCGAGGCCCCGGCAGAAGAAAAAGAGGAGAGTGTTGAAAAGCCTGCGGATGAGGATATAGACGCTCTTCTTTCAGACGCTGCCGAGCTTGAAGATATCGACGAAGAAATAACCCTGAAAGATCTTGGAGAGCCGGAGGCCGCGGAAGTCGCCCCAGGGGTAAAAAAGCCTGAAAAGCGTTCCAGGGCCAGGCCTCTTGCCACAGTTGCCGTCCTGCTGATCCTTGCAGCCGGGATGTTTATTATCTGGAGACAGGATACTGTCAGATCCTTTGTTGTCCGCCGTCTGCCGGGAATTATCAGAGTACAAAGCTTGATCCCCGGCCTTGGCGGTAAAGACGAGGAGGAATTAGCCCGTGCCGACAGCATCAGGCTGGCTCAAGAACGGGAGGCGATGCTCGCGGCCGCCCAGCAATACGATAAGCTCGCCTACTCGATTCAGATCGGTTCGTACCGTTTCCTCCCCCAGGCGATAGCCGCGCGAAACCTTCTCAGGGAAAACGGGCTCAACGATGTATATGTCGTGCCGCTTACTCTGGACAGCCTCGGCAACTGGAACCGCCTCTACATGGGCATGTTCGAATCGGTTGAAAAAGCCGATACCGCTCTGCTGAGTGTGGGCCGCACTCTTCGCACAACGGCCGCAAACTTTCGGATGCGGGGCGGAGCAATCAGAAGGCATACCCCGCTTGTGCTGAAAATAGTCGAAGCCTCAAGCGCAGATTCTTTGGAAAACCTGATACAGCGCCTCGAAAATAACAATATTCCCACCTATATGGTTAAACTTTCCGCAGATACCACCCAGGCGCCTGTTTACAGACTTTATGTCGGTGCGTTCGAAACCGAACAGCAGGCTGTTTACATGCGCACCAAGATTTTCAATCTGGGGGTACGGGCCGAGATTATCCAAAGAGAAGGCACGATCGAGGAGAAAGAGGGTTAGTCAATCAGGACGAGTGGTGAACTCCAGCGGTGGATTATGTCCTCTCACTTCTACCACGGAAAAAGATACCGCACTTTCAATAGCTATCTGAAAGAAACTTTCGGCTGCCGGGTGCACAAGGTTTCGCTCGATGCTGGATTCACCTGCCCCAACCGCGATGGAACCTGCGGCATCGGCGGTTGTATCTACTGCAGTAACGAGGGTTTCAGCTATAACACCAGAAAAGGCGTTCCCCCCCTGAGTGAACAGCTCGAGCAGGGCATCGATTACATGTGCCGAAGGTTTCATGCGAGTAAGTTCATCGCCTATTTCCAGGCCTACAGCTCGACCTATGCCCCACTGGACTATCTCAAGAAAACCTATGATACGATCAGGTGCTTCCCGGAGATAGTGGGACTTTTTATCAGCACCAGGCCCGATTGCCTCTCCGAGGCTGTGCTCGAGCTGATCGAGACCTACCGCGAGGACTACCTCATCTGGATCGAACTGGGCCTACAGTCTGCCAGCGACAACACTCTCAGGCGTATAAACCGCGGTCATACAGTGGCCGATTTTATCGATGCCGCTACCAGGGCAGCCAGGCGCGAACTACCGGTGTGCGCCCACGTGATCCTGGGCCTGCCCGGGGAGACAAAACGCGAGATTCTCAAGACTGCAGAACTGCTGGCCAGCCTGCGTGTGCCGGGAGTGAAAATCCACGCGCTGCATATCCTGAAAAACACCCGCCTCGCCTCAGAGTACGCCGCCAAGCCTTTCGCCTTGTTTGAAATGCAGCAATACGCAGCTCTGGTATGCGATTTTCTGGAAAGAGTGCCGCCAGAGGCAGTCGTGCAGCGTCTTGCTGTGGATGTGCCGAGAAGTGAGCTTGTGGAACCGCAATGGTGTTTGCGAAAACAGGAAACAATGGCGGCAATCGAGGCTGAACTGGAGAGAAGGGGCAGCTTTCAGGGCCGACTATTTCGAGACACGGCGTAAGCTCATGCAGTTGAATACCGGGCAGGCAGCCACGCACAGCCCATCACCAACACAATTTTTCTTATCGATCATGGGCCTGCGCTGGTTGGAGAAATTAATCGCGTGGTAACCCAAACTCTCGCATATCTGGTAGCAGATCCCACAGCGTGTACAGACTTTTTCGTCCACAGCTGCCACGACCGGTCTGCTACGGGGCAGGTTTTCCTCTGTAATAAGATACGGCAGGCTCTTGCCGACAAGCTTGTCCACGGATGAGATCATTTTTTCAGAGAGATAATCGCTGATCCCGCTTTTCAGTTCATCTACAAGCCTCACGCCGCGCTGAAGCACGGCTCCATGGAATTGCAGGATAGAGGCCCCCATCAGGATTAATTCGACGCAATCCCGCCAGTTATAGGCCCCGCCGAGTACTGAAAGGCCCAGTCCCTTGTTGGCAATTCCCCATTCGGCAAGTATCCCCAGAGTGTAAGGTTTGATCCCCGCGCCTCCCATAATCGAAAGGGTGCTCTTGCCACCGACATTGGGAAACGGAACGAAATTGGTCAGGTTGATACCAGGCACTCCCTTCGGCTCGTAGAACAGGTTCAGCGCATCGGCTCCAGCCTCTTTCAGGGTCTCTACAATTATTTCACGCTCCGGCAAAGTTCCAGGAAGCTTGAGAATCACCGGTGTACTGCGCGCACCCTCGCGGACATAGCGGGTGGCCTTTTCCATCAGTTTCAAATCATGAGCGATAACTGTTTTGGTCTCGGCCGAATCGCCATTGCTTATCGAAAAGTCACATTCTATCAGATCCGCCCCGGCCTGACTCAAACGCCTGGAGACCTTGAGCCACTCTTCCCTGTTCGTGCCGACCATTCCGGCTATCACAACATTAGCGGGAAACTTTTCCTTAAGAGTCCTGATTGAATTTTCAGCCTCCTGGAGTGAAATTGGGGCCTTGGGTTCGATCCATCCAAGATCTATCATCCGCTTTTCCTCGTAATCCACCCCCCGGTAAAGCGGCACTTTTTCGCGCAAGGAGGTAATAGTCTGCTTCCCTGCCGTTATGTTAAGGCTTGCATTTCGCAGCAGAACCCCCCCCCAACCGGCCTCGAGCTGCGCGGCAATTATCTCGACATCCCCGATTGGAGGCACCTTGGAGACGACAAATGGATTGGGAAAGTTAATCCCACAAAAATTTAGGCCCAGATTTACTTCCATTTTTTCCCCTGGAGGAGAAAATGAACCACAACCCTGATAATAACGAGAGAATATTTCGCTGAAGAGAGGTCTGGTTCATTCTTCCAGTAATTTTCTCACAATTTTGCGGGCGACGTCCTTTCCCCTGGCGATCGCATCGACTACCGTATCAATCCGCTCGACACAGCTTCCCGCAGCGAAAATAAAAGAATCATTGGTTTGACTCGTTTCAGGATCGACCTTAATCCTTCCCTCTTCGGTGGTTTCGAGGTTGAACATTTCTACCAGGTCTCTGTCCAGCTCCTGGCCGATGGAGAAAATGACTGTATCAGCGGGCAGGGTGAACTCGCTACCCTCGATCGGCTCGGCAACAACCTGCGTGTCATCCTTTTCCTTCAACTCGGTCTTCTTGCAGACAACCTCGGTAATCGTACGCTGGTCATTGCTGATTATCTCTTTAAGCACTGTGCGGAACTTGATCTTCATCCCCATTTCTTCAGCCAGCCGGTAACGTGATTTGAAAACCGGCATGTGTTCCCTGTCCCGGCGGTACAGGATAGTGACATCATTTATTTCGAGCTTGAGAAGCGCCGTTGCCACGTCCAGTGAGACATTGCCCCCACCCACAATCACAATATTTTCTCCGAGACGAAGCCTTTTCTCCTTGAGTTTTAGCGATTCGAGAATTTCTAGTCCGGTAAAGATATCTCCTTTCTCGATCCCTTGAACAGCCAGTTTCCGTGGCACACCCATTCCGATTGCAAGAAAAAGGGCATCGAAACTGCGTTTCATACTAACCAGGTTTATACTTTCGCCTGCGTTAATCCCGGTCACCAGGTCAACGCCCAATTCGAGCACTCCATTCACCTCGTGTGCGATCACCTCGTCGCTGATCAGGTAGCTCGGAATACCCTTGGTAAACACACCGCCAGCGATCCGGGCTGATTCGTACATGATCACTTTGCAACCGTTGAGCACCAATTCAACAGCCGCTGACAGCCCTGTAGGCCCACTTCCCACTATTGCCACGGTCTTATCAATGCTCTCCGGAATCTCGGGAAGATAGGGGTTTTTGGAATTGCGGTCGTACTCGGCGAGAACCCGCTCCAGTTCCGCGATCCTGACCGGACCACCGTATTTTTTTCGCAGACAGGCCTCCTCGCACTGCTGGTCGTACGGGCTGACCCGCGAGGTAATTCCAGGAAAGAAATTTTTCTCTTTGACCAGACGCAAGGCTCCTCGAAAGTTGCGCGATCGCATCCTGGCGATAAACCCGGTGATATCGGTCTTTGTGGGTGAAGCCTCGCAGCAGGGGGCATTATGGCACAGATAGCAGCGTCCTGCCTCATCTATCGCTTCAGGATAACTGAGCGTGGTGGTTTCCTCGGCAAATCCTTTAATTACTTTGGGCATATTGGCCAAGGGAGGTTCCTCGGGAAGAGGGGTCGGATATTGGTGGACAATAATAACTCAAAATCGCAAAAAGCGCAATATCTTTGTCGTATTTTCTTATATTCTAATAGGTTAGGGCAAAATTCAGTCTGAACTTCCCCCCTTTTCACTTCAACCAGCCGGAGATGTCTTCCCAATTGAACATTATTAAGACTTAAGTAAGAAAATAAGCGAGAGATCTGAACATAGCGGGAATGAATCCGATGAGGCAGGAAGGAATAAATTTATCTCGATTTACGAGGGATAATTAGCTTATGCGCTGACTTTTTGCTCTTCGGCTTCTTCATAAATAATCTGGCCGTCATCTCGCACCTGGCCCAGGCGTACGGATACGACATTGGAAACCCCCGCCTCCTGCATGGTTACCCCGTAGAGACAGTCTGCGGCTTCCATGGTGCGCTTGTTGTGTGTGACGATAATGAACTGGGTATTGTGCGAATACTTGCGGATGATAGAGAGGAAGCGGTCAATATTGGCATCATCCAGCGGTGCGTCCGCCTCATCGAGGATGCAGAATGGCGATGGCTTTACCGAATAGATTGCAAACAGAAGCGCCAGTGCGGTGAGCGCTTTTTCTCCTCCTGAGAGCAATCCCAGGCCGAGCATCTTCTTGCCTCTCGGTCGGGCAACTACCTCGATGGGGCTCTCCAGGGGATCGGTTTCGTCAGTCAGGCTCACATGCGCCTGGCCGCCCTCGAAAAGAGAGGAGAAAATATCCTGAAAATTCTCCTGAACCCTGGTAAAGGTGACCAGGAAACGTTCGCGGGCAGTCTTGTTGATCTCATCGATCAACCGGAGAAGGCTTTCGCGTGCGCCGATCAGATCATCTCGCTGCTGCTGGAGAAAGTCGAGCCGCTCTTTTTCCCTGTCGTATTCCTCGATGGCGAGAACATTGACCGGGCCGAGCCTGCGGATACGCTCCCGGAGCTGATCGACAAGTTCCTGGCTCGCCTGCTCCCCTTTTTCACACTCCTCCTCGTTCGGGAAATAGGGAAAATCCTCCTCCAGGTCCGAGACATCTACACCGTGGTTGTCTTCAATCTGCTGAATGACCAGCGACCTTCGCGCCGAAATTCTCTCCAGCTCGATTTCCACCTGGTGCCGCGCCTCCACTGCTGCCTCCTTTTCCTCTCTAAGCCTGCGCAACTCTTTCTCGATTTCCTCCGACCCCATTCTTAACTCTGCAAGGGCCTGCTCGTATTGCTCTTTTTCTTCGTTCAGTTTTTCCCGTGCGGCAAACGATTCATCCAGATCGCTACGAACATTGCTTTCCTGCTCGTTCAACTGGGCGAGCATGTTTTTCCTCTGTTCAATCTCCTTTTCCAGCTCCTGGGCCTCGGCAGATACGGCAGTATATTCGCGCTCGAGCAGAGAAAGGCTCTTCTCGATTTCTCCCAGACGAGCTCTGCGCTCGGCGAGTCTCATCGAGAGCTCCTGAAACATGCCGCCTTCTTGCCTGAAAGCGTTTTCGCGGACATTCAACTCCTCCCGGAGCGATTCGTTCTGCTGTTCAAGTTGATCCAGGTCCTGGCGGGCAGAATTGGCTTTTTTAATCATCTCATCCCGTTCCGCGGCAAGCTGCTGCACCTTGGAATCCGCTTCGCGGGCCTGGGTTTCGGCAGCCTCTTTCCGGGAAAGCAAGCTCTTACACTCGAGGGAAACTCCTGTGTAGCCGGCGCGAAACTCGCCTAGGGACTCATCAACATCTTTGAGCAGATCCAGGCGCTGGCGGTTTTCATTTTCAAGCTCCGCTATCCTGACAGCCTCAGCCTGGATCTGCTGTTCCAGCTTGCCTATCCTCGAGGATGTCCGGCCGATTTCAGCCGTGATTTCTTCCATTCTGCGCCGGCGTTTGAGCAATGCCAAACCGGATTTTTCTGTCGAGCCGCCGGAGACGGCATACTGGTAAATAGTCTCACCGGACAGGGTTACCACATGCAGCGGCCTTTTGCTCTTTTTCTGCAGATCGACTGCGGTCTGAAGGTCTTCCACGATGGCCACGTCGCTAAAGAGGAGTTTACGCAGGAAATCATACTTCTTGCTGCATTCTACAACTTCGTCGCAGTAAACCAGCACCGGCCCGTCGATTTTCCGGTTGTCACCAGCGGATCCATTAACCAGGTCGCGGGAGAAAAAGGTAGCGCTGCCTGTACCGTTTTCTTTCAAGCGTCTGATAGCCTTGAGCATCGCGTTCGTGTCGCTGGCGACAATGCTCTGGATACGCATGCCCAGGGCCGCTTCCACGGCGCGCTCATACCTGCTGTTGGTGGTGAATATTTCCGCAGCCACACCCTCGAGTCCCTCTCTGCTGGCACCGTCCGTAAATAGAGCGCGGACTCCCTCTCCATAACCCTCCATTTCTTTCTGAAGTCTTTGGAGAAGTTCTTTTTCTCCCCTGAGGCTTTCCTGTTCGATCGAAACGCGGGACAATTTTTCTTTCAAATCATCAACCCGTGTGCGCGCCTCCTCCAAACGGCCGCCGGTTTCCTCCGCCTCCCGGGCGCGAACTTTCCGCTCCTGGGCCAGACTCTTGAGTTTTTCTTCCAGCTTGGAAAGCCTATCCTCCAGCCTTTGATGCTCCTCAGCAAGTCTGGAGGCCTGTTCCTCGAGTTGGGCCGAGCGCTTTTTCTCGTAGCCTGCGGAATCTTCTAAAGCCTCGACCTTGCTGGTACAGGTCGCTACGCGGTGGAGTAACTGCTCACGTTGAGACTGCGCAGAGGCCAGTTCCTCCCGTGCCTCGTCCACGATCCGGCTTTTTTCATCAGTCTGGTTGCGCGCTTTTTCGTATTCTTTCTCGCTGGCCTGCACTGCTGTTCGAAGTTCCTCGACCTGACGGCTGTAGCCGGCCAGTTCCTCTTTTCTTCGCTCGATATTTTCTTTCAGGCTCAGAAGCTTTCTCTGGCTTTCGGCAATCCACTCGCGGCTTGCGGCCCGTTTCTCCCTGATTACAGTAAGCTCCTCCTCTGCCTGCCTGATCTGCTGATTGAATTCAGTCAGACTGTTGAAAAGCTCCTCAGCGGCCCTCTGGCGGTCATTGATCCGGGTACGCAGCTCCTCGCTTCTTGCCGCCTGGGTGCTCTCTGCCGCAGCGGCCTGCGCCAGCTCGTCTTTGAGCACGTTCAACCGCTCGGCCAGGGGCTTTTCCTCTACCATGAGCTTCTCCAGTTCAGCCCGGGCGAGAGTTACCGCCACCCTGCGCAGCTTTTCGCTGAGCCGCTTGTAGCTGCGAGCTTTGCGCACCTGGCGCTGGAGTGAATTCACAGTGCGTTGAACCTCGCCAACAATGTCGTTTATCCTCTGGAGATCTCCCTCGGTTGTCTCCAGCTTACGCAGGGCGTACTTGCGCCGAAGCTTGTATTTCTGGATTCCGGCGGCCTCCTCGAAAAGGAAGCGCCGCTCATCCGCCTTATCGCTCAGAATCTCCTCCACCATCCGCTGCTCGATCATCGAGTAGGCGTTACTGCCAATGCCGGTATCCATGAACAGGTCCTGGATATCCTTGAGCCTGCAGGATTTGAAATTGATATGATAGTTGCTCTCTCCGCTGCGGAAAATCTGGCGGCCGATAACGAACTCACCCGTATCGAAGCCCATTTGCCCCTCGGGGTCGTCGAAGTTGAGACACACCTCGGCCATTCCCAGGGGCTTGCGCTGGACCGTGCCGTTGAAAATTACCTCTTCCATTCTTGCACCGCGCAGGGTGCGGATATTCTGCTCGCCGAGAACCCAGCGCATCGCCTCGATGACATTTGTTTTGCCGCAACCGTTGGGCCCGACAATCGAGGTTATACCTCTGGGAAAGGTTAGTTTCACCCGGTCGGCGAAAGACTTGAAGCCTGAGATTTCAATCGATTTCAGATTCATGCAGCCTGATATGGAGCGAGTGAGGAAATGATAAAAAATAAAAATGCAATTGCCATACATATCTTGCATGACTTCTATATATACTAATCATCTTTTAGCTTTTAGTCAAGAAATTGTTGGAAATCCCTGAATTCTTTCCGAGATAATTTGCAGTAACTGAAGAAAATCAAAAGTGTTGCTGCAGCGAATTCAGACCTTATCCAGTCAATTTATTACAGGCTATCAAAGGTAACTATATCCCCCTAACCCCTAATAATACGAATGGTTCTGAAAAAAAATGGTTGAATGGAGAAAAAGCATTCTCTTAAACAGGGTTTCATCTTACCAGACTTGCTTACTTTTCCTTGAAATCAAAGGTGTACACCTTGCTGATCTTCTTTTTCACCTCCCAGGTGCAGCTCATTCCTGCGGGAAAAGTGACCAGCATCCCGCCGGTTAGATTGACTTTTTCCTGATCGGTGGTAACCGCCACATCTCCCTCGAAAATATAGGCTGTTTCACTGTTCGGATAGTACCAATCAAATGTCGAGGGCTCGCACTCCCACTTGCTCCAGGAATCAATGCCCAGCTTTCTAGCCTCCTCCAGTTCCATTTTTCTGGTTTTGATTCTATCCATGTTTGATCCTCCTTATCTGGATCGGTTTGAGTCTTTCGCCTGCGGTGGCTCGGTAAACCTGTCAAGCACGCGCACGGCAAGCTCCCATTTATCGAATGGAGGCATGATATAGGCTCCCTGCACGCGGTCGTAAATCGATTCCAGCGCCTCGCGGGCGATCTGGACTCCGGTATCCTGGGCACCGGGCCCGCTACCTGCTTCTTTCATCCTGGCCATCACGTCCTCGGGGATAGTCATCCCCGGCACCTCGCTGTGCAGAAACTCGGCGTTCCTGTAACTGTATAGCGGGTAGTAGCCGGCAAGCAGCGGGATCGGCAGCTCTCCCGCCCGGAGGAGAAACCTGTCGAGATAATCAAGATCGAAAACAGGCTGGGTGAAAACATACTCTGCCCCGTTTTCGATCTTGGTCCAGAGGCGTTTTACCTCCTCATCCAGATTAACCGCTCCGGGATTTACTCCCACCCCGATCAGGAACCTGGTCGGCTCGCTTATGGGCCGCCCGCCAACATCCTCGCCATGGTTGAGCCGGTCGATAATCGCCACCAGGCCGATCGCGTCCACGTCGTACACGGCCGTGGAATCCGGGTAATCACCGAGTTTGGGCGGATCCCCTGTAACGGCCAGCAGATTGCGCAGACCCAGGCTGTGGGCACCTAGCAGGTCGGCCTGGAGCCCCAGAAGATTGCGGTCGCGGCAGGTGCAATGCACTATCACCTCTATCTCATCCGGATAATTATTAAGCTGCGAAGCGATATGAATTGGATTCATCCGTGCAGTGGCGCGGGGGCCGTCCGGTATGTTCATCGCATCTACACCGGCTCGCCTGAGCCCCTCCAGGGCAGTTCTGATCCCTGAGGTATCAAGACCTTTCGGCGGCCTGATCTCCACGCTGCTGACAAACTTGCCCCCAGCGAGCCTGGCAGCGAACGATGTTTTTTCCTGCCAGGGGACGGTCTGTACCTCGGCCTTCTCGGGTCTTGTTTCCCTGGGCCTGACACTGACTGTCCGGCTTGAGGACTGAAGCATGCGCACTGTGGCGGCGATTGCCCGGATATGGCCGGGATTGGTACCACAGCAGCCGCCCACGAGCTTGACCCCGGCGCTCTGGATCGCCCGCCTTGCATACTCGGCCACAAACTCCGGCGTGGAGATATACATGTCCCGGTCATCCACCAATCGTGCCTCCCCGGCATCCGACATGGCCGAAAGTGGAAGGCTGGTAACCGCGTGCATCTGCTCCAGAACGGGCAGCATCTTGTCCGCACTCAGCCGGCAGTTGACACCGATTGCATCCGGCTTGAGAGGCACCAGAAGGCGCACCAACTCCTCAGGCGTTTTACCACCGCAGAGTTCCTTTTCGTCGAAAACAGCCGAGGCAACCACCGGGAAGTCGCCATTCAGTTCCCTGACCACCTCACAGGCCAGGGCCAGCTCCTGCGGATCGACAAAGGTTTCCAGGATCAACAGGTCGACACTGTTGTCTAAAAGCAGCCCGATATGTTCGGCAAACAACTCTTGCGCCTCTGGCCTTCGGATTCCCTCCGGATGATCGAGCCTGACTCCCAGCGGGCCTACCGAACCAGCCACGTAAACCCCCCCGGCCTCATCTGCAGCCTCGCGGGCGATTTTCACTCCTGCTGCGACAATCTTTTCGATCTGATCAGCCAGGGCGTGGCGAGCGAGTTTCAGGCGGTTGGCCCCAAAAGTGTTGGTCTCGATCACCCGTGCCCCGGCGTTGATATAGTCGTGGTGGATTTTGCTCACCAGAAAGGGATTCGAGAAGTTCACCTCATCGAAACAGCGGCTCAGGTGCACGCCGCGGGAATAGATCAGCGTTCCCATTGCACCGTCACAGACCAGGATCGAATCCCGAAGGGCATCCTTAAAAGCAGGTAAGGTCATCAAAGAACTCCAAGTGGTTTTTCATGCACATTTTATCTAAAAGCAGCATTGATTCAAGCTATTCCAATCTACCAAATCTATCCAAAAACCTCGCTGCTGTCCAGTGCCCAAACCTAGCAGGGCTTTACAGTAGCTCGATTGACAAGAATCAGCCTCGTGTGTAGATTACTTAAACTTCTGGAGCCGCCAGGATTGTAATTAACAGGCGAAGGGAATTTCGCATGGCAAAGTTTTTCAGCAAGAAAGACATCCAAGAGGAAAGGAAGAAAAAATCCCTCTGGACGAGGATCAAGGATGTGGCCCTGCTGGATGTAGAGGTGATGGTGAAGGGCCTTGACACGGCAAGTATCCAGGATCTGGAGCAACTTCTCCTGGAGAGCGATTTCGGGGTCGGGCCCAGCTTGAGCATAGTTGACTCCCTGACCGCAGAGGGAAAGAAAGGGAAACTGCGCAGCGAGGATGATTTGCGCAACCTTCTCAGGCGGGAGATACGGCGCGTTTTCGAGATCACCGCCGGCAAAACCGCTCTCAAGCTCGCAGCATCCGGCCCGACAGTGATCCTTGTCGTGGGAGTAAACGGCGTGGGCAAGACCACCAGTATCGCCAAGCTGGCCCACCGTTTTCAGGCAGAAGGCAAGCAGGTACTGCTGGCTGCCGGGGATACCTACCGGGCCGGAGCAATCGAGCAGCTTGAGCGCTGGGCGGCGAGGCTGGGCTGCGATTTGATCAAACAGCAGGCCGGAGCGGACCCGGCAGCTGTGGCATACGATGCGGTAAGTGCGGCGATGAGCAGAGGAACCGATGTGGTGATTCTGGATACAGCCGGCAGGCTGCATACCAAGATCGGGCTGATGGAAGAACTGGT
>Ga0114922_10002669_pt1 | contig 16681 bp, 13 predicted proteins | sample AartaG_FD_100975 | JGI IMG/M metagenome (GOLD analysis project Ga0114922, IMG submission 100975) | Deep subsurface microbial communities from Aarhus Bay to uncover new lineages of life (NeLLi) - Aarhus_00045 metaG | ecosystem: Environmental > Aquatic > Marine > Oceanic > Sediment | place...
AAGTATTTGGTTTTGAACGACTTATATTATAGCCGAAGCGGAGGAGATTGCAAGAAAACAATGAGCGTAACTCATTATTTTATATAGAATTATGTATTTCACAGAAGGCTTTGTCAGCTCACGGTAAGGAGTATGTAATTGCGAACGAAGCCCAAGTGTTTTTTACTGCTTCCTTTCGTGTTGATTTTCGTCCTATCAGTTATCCATTATTGGAAATTTACAGCTGATGACGCATACATTGTATGCAGATACGCCGAAAACCTCATAGACATCGGGGCGCTGGTTTTCAATGAGGGAGAACAGATATGCGCATTGACGTCGCCTTTGCACGCCCTTTTGGAATCCGGGCTTTACGGGCTGACCGGTGCCACCCTAACTTCGTATAAGTTCTTGTCGGTGGTTCTTGTGGTTTTGTCCGTGGTGATTGTACTGAGGTTGTTCAGGGACAGACCATACGCACAAGTGGTTGTTGTTTCAGTGCTGTTACTTTGTCCATGTGTCATACTCTGGACGGTTGGTGGCATGGAAACGCCCGTTTTGATGTTTCTCCTGACAGTTTTGTGCACGCTGGTTTGCGTGGAAGGTGAAATCGGTCTCACCAGGCAGTTCATAATTTGTTTTGTCGCCGGATTATCGTTCGTCACGCGATTCGACTCAGTACTATTTGCAGCTCCTTTGGTTCTTTACAGCGCAGCCAGAAGCGGGGGTTGCAAAAGGTTTATCATTGCGGCTTTATTGGGCTCGTTGATTCCTTTAGCGTGGCTGATTATATCTATACAGTATTACGGCGATCTGTTACCAACCTCTTTCTACATTAAGAAACCGGATCTATATTACCGTGAGGTGATAAGAAACGCAATCTACATATCTCAGTATCTGATCATGACCGGATTTATTCCATTTACGGCTTTTTTTCTTGTCTCAAGCAAGTATCCCGGAAAAGCCGTCCGTCGGGTAATTGAACAGGGGCGCAGATTTTGGGGGGTCTATCTTGGAATATTTTTTGTGCTGTGTTACGGACTTACAGTTGCGACCAAGCATATGATGTTTTCATTTCGGTTCTTCGTCCCTTATATCCCGGTGTCTGTTATCATTCTTGCGAATCTTTTCGAACAAGGCAAAGGCGACTTGCAGCAAAATACTGCGCCGCAGCAATTCAGCAAGTATTTTTTTTTGTGGTTGGAATAATTGTATTTCAAGTCTGTCAGTTATTCTATACGTACCACTATTCACTGAATGGAATCGTTACCAATGTCGGCAGATATAAGATTGGAGAATACACAAAAATCGGCGTGAAGGATTGTGCCAAAGAGCTTATGCCGCTTTTTGAAAAGTCCGCCAATGACATTCAGCTGCACTGGGAAAGTCTGGATAAATCAAAGGATAGGCCACCGCGCATAGCAACATTCGCGGCTGGGCTTTTGCCTTATACTTACAAGAAAGCCTATATATATGAGACATTGGTTTCATATCGGCACGGCCGCAGATATGATTGCCGGCGAAGTTCGGACTATATTCATCTTTTTAAGCGGGTCGATGATCCGGCAGAAGTGCGATTGCCATCACCGGTTGAGAATTACGAACTGATTTCGTCCTATACAATTCCTTTTAATGGAAGAGTATGCGATTTTCGGGTCTACTTCAACCCGGAGCCAGCCGATAACAAACTGCCACCAGGAATAAATGATTTTAGGTGAAATGTTTCGTCGCGGAGTATTGCCAAACTTGCCACAGCACTGCACCGTGCAAAAGCATAATCTGTTTTGCTATTGTCAATATATGCCATTATTACGAAAATTTATAGCATTAGTTATTTTGTGTTGCCTCACAAGCATTGCTATGGGAAAAGCACTTGTTTATATTCTGTGCCTTAATATTTTGCTTGTAGCTATTTTATTTGGGCTGTCAGTACTAACAAAGAATCTTATTTGGAAATTGCTAACAAATGATTTTAAAAAAGCATATAAGGTCCAACGGCAATATTTCGATGCTGTTTTTTTCTTTGTCATTTTTTTGTTTTGTATTGTTGAAGTGATCATCAATAAGAAATACTTGGCTACAACATCTGACTCTATTAGAATTCTGGGCAATGCCGCGACATTTGTTTTTGCACTTTTCATAGGCTGGTGCTTAATAAGAGGAAAAAGAGGAAAAGCTATAACTATAGGTAAAGCTGCTTTCGCTTTATTTCTCGTGATGTTGTCGTTTGTTAGTTTGATTGCCTTAAAACCAACTAAACCACTAAATGACAATTCTTTTATCAAAACTCTTAGTTCTCTGCCATATGTTAATTGGGTCTCTTCTGATAAAGAGGTAGAAGAAACAGGTGTAATACTATATGATCGTAAATTAGCATATAATGGTATAAATTTATATCATGCCCTAGCATCATCGGAAGCTAGTTTGATTGATATGTCAGGGAATATCTTACATAAATGGGCCAAGAAATTAGAGGGGAATAAAGGGGGGTGGACTTATGTGGAAATGTGTAAGAACGGGGATTTGCTTGTGCTTACACCTCAACAAATCACTTGCTTGGATTGGGATTCAAGAATTAAGTGGAAGGAAAATTTGCCTACCCACCATGATGTTTCTGTAGATGAAAGCAATAGAATATATGTATTATCGAGAATAGATGAACTAGTATTTTGGCGAGGCATACCTGTACCAATTCTCAGTGATTATATTGTGGTTTTGTCAGCTGACCGAAAGGTAGAGAGGGAAATCCGTATTTATGACGTGGTAGAGGACTATATTTCATCATCTACAATTTGTCGGATATATAGGAAGATTCTCTCCCCTAAGACTTTAATGCAAATTCTAACAATGGGTTCCACCTCTTGGGACAGTACCCATTTCGATATTATGCATACAAACAACATTGAAATTATGGATAGAAACATCGACGATTTTTGTGAAAAGGGAGATTGGCTAATCTCCGTACGGCAGCTAGATCTTATTGGGATAGTAAGCGCAAAAAAAGAGGAGCTAGTCTGGAGTTGGGGATCGAATGAGTTGTACAGACAGCATCATCCGACGCTTTTGCAAAATGGGAATGTGCTGGTCTTTGATAATGGATGCCGAAGAAAAGGTTACAGTCGAATTGTTGAGCTAAATCCATTGACCAGAGAGATAGTGTGGGAGTATAAGTCTGAACCACCGGAGGAATTTTTCTCCCTATTAGGGGGTGGGTGTCAAAGATTATCAAATGGGAATACCCTTATTGCAGAATGCGACAAGGGACATGTTTTCGAAATAACAAAAGAAGGTAAAATTGTATGGGAGTTTTATAGTCCCTACTCGGAGATGGGAAAGAAAGCAAGAAGCATTATCTACCGAATGGCACGATTTACGGACCCTATAGTACAACAGATGACCAAAAGAAGAATACAAGGGATTTATCAATAATTCTTTTGAATTTCGGTAAGGCAAGGGATTTTCTGCACATTCTGTGATGAGTCCTTCATGTATTCACAAAGAAGTTGTTACCTGGCTGATAGTAGTTAACATTGTAAGAATAATCATGCTTGAAGCAGCAATAAAAAACGCAGTCGATTCACTTCGGATTAATTTTATCTATGTGGTCAGAGCGATTATAATGTTTGCGTTGGCGTAGGTCACGGTGCCAAATGAGTATGCTCCCTATCCTCCTATCTTCGTCGGCAGTTTTCCGAGCTGTTTCCTTGGCAAGTCCACTGATACCTTGACTGCCGGCGTGCCGCGCAGACCACTTGAACTAACAGCATTACAAAAACAATGCGAATTCTCCTAGTCAAACCTAGACATCGTGGCAATCACGTTGCCCCTTCTGCTGCCCTCGGGTACTTGGCTCAGGCGGTGCGCTCGCAACACAGGGTACGAGTTATCGATGGCACTCGGGACAGGATATGGGGTGAAAGGTTGGCTTCTGAAGCAGAGACGTTTGGTGCTGACGTTGTCGGCGTGCAGTTGTATACGTGCGATTTACCTCAGGTGCGGGACGACACGTCCGTCTTGCGGAACCGGAGGCCGGACATGGTGGTACTGGTAGGCGGTCCCCACCCCACAGCTGAGCCGGAAGGAACCCTTCGTGGAATGCTAGAATCCGTGGACTACGCGTTGTGCGGCGAGGCGGAAGAGAGCTTGCCAGCCCTTCTTGACCTGTTGGGCGCGCATCCCCCCAGGAGCCGCCGCTACCTGTCGGCCCAGGCCGTCGATACTGTCCCAGGGCTCTGCATGCTCCGTGACGGGCGGCTGATCCGAAGTGAGCCCCGCACCATTGACGACCTGGACACTTTGGGCGTTCCCGCCTGGGACTTGCTAGAACCGGAGACTTATCCGCCAGCTCCCCATGGTGCTTTCTTCAAACAGTTCCCCGTCGCCCCAGTGTTGACCAGCAGAGGCTGCCCATGGCAGTGCGAATTTTGCGCAGGTCCATTAGTCAGCGGGCACCGCATCCGTCGCCGGAGTATTTCCAGCGTTATTGAGGAGATTCACCTGTTGGTGCGAGAGCACGGAATCCGCGAAATCCATTTCGTGGATGACAACTTTACGGCAGACAAGAACTATGTCATGGAGTTCTGCTACGAGTTTCGGCGATCTTTCGCATCCCTGTCATGGGCCACGCCAAACGGCGTTCGTCTGGATACGCTAGACGAGGAAATGCTCAGGGCAATGAAGGACTGCGGCTGTCATCTCCTGTCGATAGGAATCGAGTTTGGCTCCGACCGGATGCTTAAGATGGTTAGGAAGAAGCTAACCGTTCGTACAATCGTGGAGCGAATAGAGATGATCCACCGCGTCGGCTTGGACATGGCGGGATTCTTCATGATGGGATATCCAGGGGAACATGAGGAAGACATGCGTCAAACCATTGAGTTGGCATGCCGGCTACCATTGCTCCGAGCGAATTTCGCCGTCTTCAGTCCATTGCCGGGAACTAAGGCGAGCGAACGTCTGCAGCAGAAACTGGGGCAGAAACACTTGGACTGGTTCGTGCTTCACGACTCGGAGCGTCCCACGTATGGTTGTGTCACAGCCTCTTGCTTCTGGGCCTTGCGACGTAAGGCGTTCCTGCGTTTCTACACTAGACCCCACGTTCTCCTTGCCAACCTGGCGAAGATCAGGAGTCTGGGGCAGTGCGTCTTTCTTATTCAGCGCGTTGGACGGTGCTTGGCGAGTTCGTGAGGGTTCAACCACGACGTATACGTCTAACGCAACTCCAAGCTTATACCTTCCCTGCACGAGGATAAAAGGACATTGATCGCTGTATTTCATTATGTGTTCAGATTTCGATACATACCCAGACGGTGGGCGCTGGGGATGGTATTTGTACTGTTTACGGTCTTCAGCCTGCTGATCCGTCTGTACTTCATTCGCTACCGAGCCGAGTTCGATTTCTGGGACAGCGTCTGGTATGTTGTAGTAGGGCACAATCTGGCTTTAGGCCGGGGACTGACTGACTTCGCTGAACAAGTGCATATTTGGTTTCAGCCAGGCTACCCTTTCTTTATCGCCATTGCAGACATATTACTGGACGATCCTGTCCTTTCCGCACGGGTTGTCTCAGCCCTGTTTGGCAGTTTGACGATAATCCCGACCTTCCTCCTGGCACGAACAATGTACTCTGAACGAGTTGCGTACGTTGCCTCCATCCTTGTGGTCTTTAACTACCGACTCATCGAATCATCCACAGACGCGATGTCGGAGATGACGTTTGCGTTCTTTCTGATGATGACACTGTTTCTTACCTTCCGCATAGGACAGCAGGATCGTGGCATTGTGGAGTACCTGCTGCTGGGCCTTGTGCTGGGGGCTGCAGCTTTGATTCGTACCGAGGGCGCAGCATTTGCGTTTGCAGCAGTCACCTACCTTCTGGTGTGTTCCGTCCAGCGTCGAGCGGCCATCCGAACGGGACTGAAAATTTTGCTTACAGTGGCGGTTTTCTGCGTGGCATTCGCTCCCTACGTGCTCTTCTTGCACCGACAGACTGGACACTGGACGATAACCGGCCGCTCAACTTGGGCCATGCTGATGGACCTCGAGACCAAAGACGTATTCTGGCAGCATTGCGATTTTTGGACGCTCATTCGGGATCGCTGGCCCTATATTCTGAAAAGGATGTTGTTTAATGTTGACTATGCACTACGAAAGGACTTGATAACCGCAATTCATCCTGTCGGGATAGTTCTGACGGCAATAGGGTTCTTCGGGCGCCCTTGGTTACAGGGACGGGGTCGGACGGAAGGTTTCGCGATCGGAAGTCTTTTTCCTTTCGTGACGGTTTATGCCATCCAAGGGTGGCCGCCACGCTACTACTTCTCGTATCTGTTCCTTGTGACTATCTGGATGGCTAAAGGTGTTGACAATCTGCACTGGTGGTTCTGTGGGAGTTTCTCTCATGCTCATGGCTGGGGGGCAAAACTCATCAGGCGTGATTTCCGATATTTAGCCGCCGTGGTGATTGCCGTTGTATTCTGTCTGTTCCTGCACAAAACGACCGAACCAATTCGAATGGGAGGCTACCGACAGGCTGCAGAGAGCCAAGCTGACCACGAGGTGGGGCGTTGGCTTCGTGACAACGGAGCACGCGGCGCTCGCTTCCTCAGTCCTTCGCCTCTAGTTCCATTCTATTCTGAAGGAGATCAGATCACGTGTAACGTGAACCTAGCCCCCTCTGATCTGGATAAGTTCTTGCAAGAAAAGAGTATCGATTACATTGTGCTAGACCCTCGGTGGAATGTTTACTACCCACAACTGGCGTACCTTAAGAAAGGTCATGCCCCGTCACACCTTCGATTGCTGGAAGAGCCGACTTGGTTCCGGTATGCACGCGGCGACGACCGCATTATGGTCTACCAGGTTCTTCGGCAAGAGTCAGAGTAACCATTGCCCCAAACGTAAAGACTGGTCAAGCATACTATGGTTTTTACCTACAAGCCGTGGTGGAAGACCAACCGTTCGTTTGCTCCAGCAAGATTAGTCCTTCTTGGAACCGAATAGAAAATATGGAACGACCGGCCCTGCGATTGTAAAAGGTCGCCATAAGCCGATAAAGCTTATGCGACAAGGTGGTACGTAGCCACCGATAATCGCGGGTTATTATCTTGCGGTAACAGAGCCGCATACAATTGAAAGGAGCCGGTCGTTATGGAAAATACTATAACATACGTAGCAATGGACACACACAAAAAACAGCATAAAGTAGCATTCCATTACCCATACCAAGAGGAGATCTTAAAATTTACCATCAACAATACAGTTCGTGATATTAATAAAATGGTGAAAAAGATCACCAAAGGAGCTCCTGGGAAAGTTGAATTCTGTTATGAAGCCGGTGTATGCGGTTTTACTCTTAAGCGGCGAATTGAGCATTATGACTGCCACCGTAGTGTCATTGCTCCATCGTTAATCCCAAGAAAGCCCGACGAGAGAGTCAAGACAGATCGCAGAGATGCTATAAAATTTCTTATGTTTTCAAAGGCAGGATTACTAACTGAGGTCCACGCCCCTGATGAGCATCAGGAAGCTGCCAGAGAGCTGACGCGGCTACGTGAAACTGCAAAGGAAAACCTTAAAAGAATTCGTCATCAGCTTCTCAAGTTTTTAACACGTCATGGTTATGTCTACAGAAATGGTCATCATTGGACACAAAAACATATTAATTGGTTAAGAACTATCGAATTCAAAGAATCTATGCTTAGAACTGTTTTTGAGAACTATTTTATCTAACACCGGTGAAGCGTTATATCTTTCCAATCGCAGCGGTAATTGTAAGAGCAGTGAACATGCGGGGCAATATCTTAACAGGGCTGCTGATTTATCTCGTCGAGCCGGGTTTAAGAAGATTCGTTTTCGTGGCGACACGGATTTCAGTCAGACAAAATATTTAGACGGCTGGGATGATGAGGGCATTACATTTGTTTTCGGCATCAAGGCCATGCCTAATCTGGTGGAGATAGCCGAAAACATCCCGGAAACAGCCTATAAAGACCTTATTCGCCAGCCCAGGTATGTTATCAAAACACAGCCGCGTACAAAACCAGCTAACATTAAAGAGCAGATTGTACAAGAGCGAGGCTACAAAAACATTCGGCTGCAATCGGAACAGGTAGCAGAGTTTGAGTATCCGCCTGTCAAATGCCGCAAGTCGTATCGTGTAGTAGTTCTCCGGAAGAACCTGTCGATAGAAAAAGGAGAGAATGTCTTATTTGTTGATATTCGTTACTTTTTCTATATCACCAATGATCACAAGGCTTCGAGAGCAGAGATAGTTGGCGTTGAGTCCTTGCGTCAGGAAAATTTGATAGAGCAATTGAAAAACGGCGTTCGTGCAATGCGTATGCCGGTTGACAATCCGGTCAGTAACTGGGCCTATATGGTAATAGCTTCACTGGCCAAGAACCTGAAAGCGTGGTACGCTTTGTTGCTGCCGACTAAAGGCCGATGGCATAAGAAACACAAGCGAGAGAAAAGAAAAGTACTTCGGATGGAATTCAAGAAGTTCCGTAATTTTTTTATCGTGTTGCCGTGCCAGATTGTCAAAACAGGCCGCAAACTTGTATATCGTCTACTCGGCTGGAACGAATATTTTGATATATTTTTCCGTGCAGTTGCAACCTTTCGACACCAGCTTCGCTGTTGAGAGAGTAAGAGTAACAGATGTTGGTTATAACGGCCCTCAAAAAACGGAGGACTGGTTATGCCTTGGACCGAGACCTGTGTTATGGAAAAGTGAGTTAAGGATGTACTGGACGGCACTTACTGTATGACTAAGTTTTGCAGCTATTACGGAATCAGTCGCAATACCGCGCTGAACGAACTGCGACCTGTCAATGCTCTTAGCCAGAGACATTGTTCTCCAGTCACTACATGGATGCTCTGTATCAGCATTGCTGTGATGGCAGTGGTTGTGCTGGCCGTGCGGCTGTTTATGCTGACGAGGTTCCCGCTGGTGACATGGGAAGACAACTTACACTATCTCATGCTAGCGAGGTCAATTCGGGAGGGAAGGTTCTTTCAAATCTTCTTCCGAAACGAATGGTTTTCTCCCGGTTCCGTTTGTCATATCGACACTATCTATCCTCCGTTGTTTCCGATGTTCCTTGCCGCTGCTCTTGGACTCGGGGGCGGGGCGACTGCAACGGCTAGGGCCGCCTGTATCGTGGTGAACGTGGTTTCTGTCGTTCCTTTTGCACTGATTGCCCGAAGGCTTACGCTTTCAGCTGCAGCCACTTTCTGGGCGAGCACGGCCTTTCTCTGGTCGGCAGATATGCTAGGGAAATCTGTTGTTGGGATGTCCGAGTCGCTGGCTGTGCCGCTGGCTCTGTTGTGCCTTTGGCTCTATCTCCGATTCCAGAAATCCGGTTCGTTTTGGGCAGCGGTGGCATGCGGCGCAGCGGCTGCTGCGGCGTTGTTGACCCGAATGGAGTACATCGTCCTTCCCATAGGCTTTCTAGGGACTGCGCTGGTTGGAGGTCGCCCGCCCCATATTCTACGGCGCAGCTGGATTCTGTCGCATCTAGGCATTCTGGTGTTGGCCATGGCAGCTTGGTTTGGCTGGGAAGCATTTAGATCGTTTTATCTCTGTGTAGACCACCCATTGCCGCAGTACTGGCACCATATTCTGGTCGATCTGAACATCGAGCAGTATCCGCCGCCACAAATCCAGCTTGACGGAGTAACTTTTGCCAGCCTAGTCGGACGTCGCCTCTGCTCGGGTGGTCGTGAGGTGATTGGTTTAGCTTTGGCGAGGTTAGCCTCCAATGGGTTTCTCTTGCTTGTTGGATTCGGTGCCATCGCTTGGCTTGTCGATAAAGCAGCGCCCAAACGCCCGCACCTGCTGTGCCTGAACATGTTATTATGTTCGATACTGGTGTATGCCATGTACCTTAATATGTCATATCGCTCAATCAAGAGCCACCAACTTTCCGGTCTCATACCTTGGCTCCTATTGCTGGCGGGTTCGGGGGTCGCCTTCCTATTGCGAGCCGCTCGCTCGCTACCGTTCACAAAGACCGGATTGGTCACGCCGTGGCGTGCTGTGTTAACCATTATTTTTTTTCTGCTGTCGCTGTATTGCTACCATCAGGCACGTGGAACGTGGGGCGGGCTTCACCACGGTTACAAAACGACGCAAGATATCATGCAGATGGCTAGTTGGATCCGTAATCATGTTGGTCCCGAGCAGTGTGTTCTGGCTAGACGTAGTGTGTCCGTTAGCTATGGGTCCCAGCGGCAGGTGGTCATGATCCCGGTATTCGTATCTGAGGAGGGCCTGCGGGAGTTGGCCAAGGCCTATGGTGTGACGCATTTATGCGATTGGCAGTACGAAGGTCCCATTCCGGTGGAGTGGTCGCCTGTTGCTCGTAGCAGATGGGGAACCCTATACCTCACAGGCCAACACGGGCTGGCCAACCAAGGATCCCCCCAGAGGTTGGCGGAACCACTCATTGATAGCGAATCTACACCATGCCCATGAGAACTTTGAAGACTCAATCTACAGTTGACACAAAGCGTCTTCCTGAGAACCCAAACGCATCGGGGTTACATAATACTCCTCCTTGGACTTTCTGGGTAATGGGGGTTGTACTTTTGATATTCGTCGGCTTGGGGACGGTTCAGCGGGACAACCACTGGTTTCTCGATGCGTGGGAGCATCATCGCGCCATCAAGGCGTTGACGGAGAATTTCTGGAATCCCGGCAACCCAACGTACTTGTCCAGTGCACCCTCAATTCGATATGGGCCATATGTCGTTACCTGTGCCTGTATCAGTCTTCTGACGGGTGTAGATCCGTACGACTTGATGACCGGTGCAGCGATCTTCAACATGGTCTTGCTGCTTACGGGTGTTGTTATTTTACTGAGGAGCTTTGGCGAAGCAGCAGCGGCCTCCGCCTGCCTAGTGATGATCCTTGGTCTCTATGGGCGAGTGCCTAGTTATGCGACATCCTTTGCGGCATGCGACCTTCCGTGGCAGCTAGTGAATCCATCTTCCTTCGCCTTTGGGTTAATGTTGTTGACGTGGGCATCATTTCGGCACATTCGCGAAAGCAGGTGGAGAGGCTTGTCGGTTCTGGTCGTAATCATTTTCTGTCCCCTCATCTGCATCGATCATGTGATACTCGGATACCTCTGCCAGGTAGGTCTCTGGCTGCAAGTACTGTTTAGTCCATCGCCACAACGACGCCTTCTGGTGACCACGGCGATCATATCTGGTGTAGTATCCCTTGTTATTTGGGTTCTTTGGCCCTGGTACAGCTTGATTACCATTTTGACTACACGCTTTGAGGGTTATTGGCTGGAGTTTTGGGTGCAGCGTGCCCTGCTAGGCAAGTGGTGCGTTCCAGCAGTGCTCTGTGGCGTGGCTGCGCTAGCGTTCAAACATCGGGAACTGGTACGGATATTCCTAGTTGGTGGGTATGCGGTTTATGTTATGGCACTTGTCAGCATGATTCTCTGTCGGTTGATCCCATCCTCAATGGTGCTGATCCGTACAGCGTTGCCCGCGCTGATCTTTTTTCACCTGCCATTGGGGGTTTATGCCCACCAAGTAGGCCTGTTCCGGCTTTCCGCCTGGCTCGCCCGCTTGCGAGATTTACTGAGTGGGAACCGACAGCGCGTGGGGCCAGCAGCTCTCGATGCAATCCTGATAGGCATGCTTTGCTGGTCTTTTGTCTTTCAGGCCGCTGCTGTGGCTCAATGGCCTCACCTAGGCCGAGCGTACCTCGCACCGTTGTTCGGGAAACCAACGCGAGAACTTCATCTGAAAGCCCGATACGATAGACTTCTGGGCTCTGTGGTGGGGCCTCGGGACGTGGTTCTTGCCGACGGTCACACGTCCTGGCCAGTCCCATCCACGGCCGGGCGGATCGTCTGGGCTGTGCACCCGGAGGCATTTGTGGCTGACCACCAGGATCGACAACAGGCCGTCGAGAATTTCTTTTCTCCCAGTATAACCGATAAGCACCGAGCAGACATCCTGCATCGGTACGAGGTCAAGTGGATACTTCTGAATCGCGATAAACTCGACGAATTCGTATTCGATGAACTGCTCATCGAGGTGGCAGTTGTTCGACGCGATGACTTGCTGGTATTGATGGACGCACACCAATGGCTACTACATCAGCAGATGCTCACCTTGCCTGGTGACTGACGACATGGTCAATTTGGAGGACTCAGATTCAGCCAATTGATACAGATTCCTTACTATGTCAAACATTTTGCGTGCTAAGCTGCCTTGAGTAAATTTTTAGACAATAATTTGTTTGAAGTTTGGCTTCAAGAGCCGTTTTATTCCTGGATTCCCGCCTACGGGCCTGTTGCCAAAGTAGCTTTTCACAGACGACTAACCGTTTACAATAACTTTGTCCCGATTTCAATGCTATATCTTTCTGTTGGTTCGCCTTTGTACCATTTTAATGCGTTGTATAATAAAAAATACAAGCAAAGCCAGAAGTTGTTGCAAAATCCATCGGCAACCACACGAACGGAGGGCTTTTCCCCTATAGAGCTAACTAATTTCTTTAAGTTTAACACCGTTGCGGTAAGTAATGTTTGAATATGCATATTAAAAAGTCTACGCCAACGGGCACGTGTTAAGCCATGTAGAGATTTGGTCTGGCCAAACAGACTTTCGATACAGGTTTGGCGAAGTCGAAATAACCGGCTGCCCAGAGAACTATTGCATAATGCTTTTGCTCTATCTGAATAAGGAGTGTCGTATCGAGTTACCTGCCGTACCGCATCCGGTGAAATTGAACCTATACACTAATTGCGAAGTGAGCAATTTCGGCAAGTTTCTTTGTTGCCGCTGTAATATGCCTTACAATTGGTTTTTTGTGTGCGAGTACGTCTAAGTTGCTGGCCCGCAGGGCGAACGTAAACATCTTCATTGGCAACATATCTAAATTTACTTTTATCGAAACAACCATGCTTGTTACCACCTGCACGTTGTTTTGTTACTGTCTCAATAGTCTCATTCTGTAAATAACCTAAGCATTCTTCAGAGCCGTATAAACTTTCTGCCATCACTTGTTTTGGCTTATCTAACAAATCGCAGTGTTGTGACAGAAGTTGCGGAACTACACTGGTATCATCTTCAGATGAAGAACTAACTGCAACGGAAGTGATAACTCCTTTATACGAATCCGCTGCTATATGGGCTTTATATGCAAGTTTCTTTCTTTGGCCATTACGCCGATACAATGTTGCATCTTGGTCTGTAAGGCTGCGACGATGATCGCAACTACGATTTTTGCGATTGCGTCTATGTCCAAGCTTATTGTCTTTATTAATGTGAGGCTCGGCTGTTTGTTCTAACTGCTCGAAGTATTCAGCAGGTCGATAACGTAAGCTCGAAATACTATCAAGTGATGCATCGGCCTGAACTATCGTACTATCTATGAGAAGTTTTTCGCCGCTTATCAATCCTTCTTCACTGCAACGTCTCAGCACATATTCAAAAAGATGCTCGAAAAACTCCACGCCAAGCCGGCGACGAGCCTTACTTAAAACACTATGATTAGGAACTGCTTCATTTAAGTCATAGCCAAGATACCAGCGGTAAGCCAGATTTACCTTAATCTCACGGGCTAATTGACGCTCTGATGAAATATTATACAAAAAACCCAGCAGCATCATTTTGGCAATAACTACGGGATCAACCGAAGGGCGTCCCGTATGAGAATAGGCTGCCACAGTAGCCTTGCGTATCCATGAAATATCCAGAACTTCTGCCAGGCGTCGAACCAGATGATCAGGTGGAACAAGCTGTTCCAGAGAAATCTGGTAAAACAATTGACCTTCGAGTGATTTGCTTCCTTGCAAAATTAAGCCTCCTGAAATGTTTTTGAATTTTATAATAGAATCATACATTATTTACCCGACATTAGCAACAGGCCCCTGCACGGGAATGACAGGATGGTGTAATTATCTAAAAACTTTTTACGGGCAGCTTAGAACGGACGTGGGAAAAGGCCTGCGACAAACCGTTAAACTCAATCACAACGCTACTGAGCGGATGATCGGCCCGACCTTCAAGATTCGTTCCAAGACTAAGCTATCTTAAGTAAATTTTTAGATAATGGGTTATGGAAGTGAAGTGTCAAATCGCTCTCTGGATTAGTATTAAGTTCATCAAAAATTTCGGTGATCGTCAGGCATAAAAAACAAACATTACCAAAATCGAAATTGGCCAGACTTACTCCCTATCCAAAATATGTTCAATATCATTTAAGTCGGGACAATATGGTGGCAGTCAGATTAACTGAAAACGATAAGAGAGTTCATTCAGGAATTTCTGAATAATACAAGCAGTATGGTGACTGGAATTATTGAGTACGAGAATATAATGATGTTTGTTGCGATACTTATGGGCTAATTGGGTCAAAAAACCAAGAAAATATACCACGTTCTTGCCATAACCAATTTGGCAAGAGACTTTCTCCTCGCAATTCCCTTTAAAGTATCAGGAGTTTTTTTGGCAAAACCACGTCAATATCTAAAAACTTTTTCCGGGCAGCTTAGTTAATGGCTCAAGTGACGCGAAAAAGTAATCTACGATCTGCAAAAAGTCGTCTGAGCGGAGACGATTGCTGGGATCGCCGACAGAGCGATTCGTACTTCCCGCCGAGAGAGGATGATCAGAGCTTGAAGATGACTTGCATCCAAGACTACATCCGCATGGCACGGCCAGATCGATGGACACAAAGTGTATTCCTGTTTCCTGGCGCTTTGCTTGGCTCAGTTTACAGCAATGAAGCATTCACCATCACGGGATTGGGCTGGTTGGTTTTGGCTATCGTGTCTACTTGCCTAGTCGCCAGCAGCAACTACACGTTGAATGAGTGGTTGGACAAGGAATACGATAGCAAGCATAGGTCAAAGATGTATCGGCCCGCTGCAATGGGACGTATTGGTCGAGTAGGAACGTACACACAATGGCTCCTACTTGCCATCATGGGCCTATCGGTCGGCGCTATGATCGGTGGGTGGTTTTTCCTTGCCACTTCTCTTATGTTTATACAAGGCATTCTCTACAACATCAAACCACTTCGGACCAAGGAGATTGTGTATCTCGACGTAGTTACCGAATCGGTCAACAGCCCGATACGCTTCCTACAAGGCTGGTTTGCGGTGCAGTGTCAAACGATGCCTGCCACGGCTATTCTGCTTGCCTTTTGGATATTTGGTGCCTATGTGGTGACGCTCAAGCGGCTGGCGGAGCTTCGCCATTTGGGGTTCGCACAAGCACGGTCATATCGTAGATCGTTCCGTCATTACACTGAACAGCGACTCATAACACTTAGCATGTTCTTCGGTGTTTCCTTTGGCATGACGGCGACATTTGCCATCCTCCAGGAATTTCAGGAGTTTATGTTGCTGCTGCCAGTCCTCGCAGCCATCCTAACAGTTTGCGTATATCTTTCAATGCAACCGGATAGCTTGCTCCAACGCCCGGAAAGACTGTATCGGTCGTACCTCTTGGGGATGTTGTTATTGCTTGTGATCTGTCTTGCCGTGTGTTGCGTGCTGGGATTCCGATCATAAGAGATGGAGTAGACCGCGGCACCGCTCGATGCCGGGGCAGGGTAAGAACACCTCCGAGACGTCGACACCTGCAGAACTCGCGCCAACTCGTGATATAGATGTAATAGGTGGGATCCTGTAAGAAACTATGACAGGGATAAGATACTTTCAAAGTAAAATCAATAAATTGCATTTTGTATGCGCCACATCGGAGCACCTCAATAAGAATATCGGAGTGCTCTTTGTTCATGCTGCTAACGGAACAAAACTTGGGGCACCTCGTATATTTTTCAAGTTAGCCAATACATTATATCAGGGAGGTTGTTGATTGTTGGGAGGCATGGCTATCACGCTTTTACCACCTATGAAGAGCTCAAAGTCAAGCAATAAAATTTCTTTTCCCTCATTTTTTTTGCTTTGAGGGCATCCTTGTTGCTATGCCGTCCGTTGTGATGGCATAGTTGATCACAATTATTTAACTGAACAACCTTTTTTCAGCTCGGCTTTTCTTAAGGCAATCTTAGAGGTTATCAATAATCTGAATATTTTACGGGTAATCATATAAACTCTGTCAACCACCTATATGGGACTTGCCAGCTTGGTAGTCCATGCAGATTATTGAGGAATAGCAAAAACGGCTACGGTTCATTCACTGAGTGTATGGTCTTTCTCACGAGCTGTGGATAAAGGACGACGAGATGGGACATTAATGCATTATTGAAAAACTATAAATTCTACTAAAACTCAAGCTTCTTTATGCAGCTTTGAATCTTCGGCGAGGCAGCGTGGCTCACCGGTTCCCCCCAACCGGTTCCACCGCCTCGCTTTTTTTATACCACTTTTTCAGCAGATATTGAGCTTTGGCTGGTCAGATTCATCTTTAAATGCTGTTGTTTTTTTGCAATTCTTTGCACTTTTGACAATCCTATTGAAACCAACAAATTTCCATCCCAGAATTATCCGGAAAACTTTGACCACACACTTCCACTGAGGCCAAACAATTGCTGACCACACTTCCAAAATACGTTAGGTGATTAATCTGCTTGGGTTAATACTACAGCGCGAATAAAGCTCAAGAAAACGAGACAGTGAAGTCGATAACTTCTTATGAGCATGGTGCTTATAAGGAGAATCGACATGAACACGAAACAAATCAAACGTATAGGTAAAGA
>Ga0114922_10002670_pt1 | contig 16670 bp, 12 predicted proteins | sample AartaG_FD_100975 | JGI IMG/M metagenome (GOLD analysis project Ga0114922, IMG submission 100975) | Deep subsurface microbial communities from Aarhus Bay to uncover new lineages of life (NeLLi) - Aarhus_00045 metaG | ecosystem: Environmental > Aquatic > Marine > Oceanic > Sediment | place...
AAACTCTTTGAAAAGAGGTACGTGTTTAGCGTGGTCTGAAATGACACGTCCCGTCTTCGAAAGTGCCCCCGACGGGCTTGTCCCGCCGGAGCAACAGATTGATAGGCTAAACCGTGTTGCCCCGGTGCATCCTGGGCCGCCGCATCCGCCGCAGGCGGATGTCGTTGCCGGCAGGATGCAGGCAACGTGGCCTTTCTTCGGAGCCTGCCAAACGGCAGGCTCCGAAGAAAGGTCGGCGGCCACAGAACGGAGGTCGGTGTTCTCTCCACGTAGCCTGTCAATCTTTCGCCCCTGCCGGTCAAGCCGGCAGGGGGCGGTACTGCTTGGGCACAGAGGTGTGTCGTTACACGGAAACGCTAAACAGATACGAAAAGAGTTTCCCCAACGCCTTTTCCTAAAGGCGCCCCCCTTTCAGAAACTTCTTGGTTGTTACAGCCGTGCCAGCCGTGCCGGCTCCTGCCGGCGCGGCAGCCGAAAAGTCTTTGGAAAGGGGTGCGCCTTTAGGAAAAGGCGTTGGGGAAAGCCTTTCTTCAGAAAGGTTTCCCCCAGCACAGGCGACAAAACCAGGGCTTGAACCAAGATCCTCTAATCACACCCCACGATTGAGGGCAGCGCGCATTAACCTTGATTTCAACCCTCATTTGCCTGAAAATGGTTTGTGCTGTCGGGTTGCGTTCGTTTGGCCATCAAGATAGGGGTGCTGTCGCTGGTTTGATCAAGGTTGCGCACATTATCACGCGGCTCATCCTCGGGGGGGCGCAGGAGAATACCCTGCTCACCTGCCGAGGGCTGATGGATACCGGCCGTTACGACGTAACGCTCGTGACGGGCCCCGCCATCGGGCCGGAAGGGGAATTGCTGGAGCAGGCGAAGCACTGGGAAATTCCCACCGAAATCATCCCTGAGATGCGCCGCGAGATTCATCCGCTGCGCGATTGGACCTCGCTGAAGAAAATCCGCGCTTTCCTCGCCGATTACAAGCCCGACATTGTCCACACCCACAGCTCCAAGGCGGGCATAATCGGGCGCTACGCCGCAAAGAAGGAAGGCGCCCCGATTGTTGTTCACACTATTCACGGGCTCCCTTTTCATCGCTACGAGCGCGCCTGGAAGAACCACATCTACACGGAGCTTGAGCGCCGTGCGGCGGAGTATACTGATGTGATCGTGTGCGTGGCGGATGCGATGGCGGACCAGGCCTGCGATGCGGGTGTAGCGGCCAAGGGCAAGTTTTGCACTATCTACAGTGGAATGGAACTTGAACCTTTCCTGCGGAGAGACTATGATATTGTTGGGCTCAAGAAGGAGCTGGGCATACACCCCGAAGAGCCGGTGGTGGGCAAGGTCGCCCGCCTGGCGCCGCTGAAGGGCTACGAGTACTTCATCAGGGCTATTCAGGAAATCCTGCTGCACGTGCCGACTGCGAAGTTCATCTTCGTCGGCGACGGTTCTGCGGCCGAGAAGATAAGGCAGGAGACCTGGCGGGCGGGTATTAAGAACCGCGTGGTGTTTGCCGGGCTGGTCGCGGCCTCGCGGATTCCCGAGTATATTTCGGTGATGGACGTGGTCGTGCATGCTTCGTTGCGCGAGGGTCTGCCACGCGCGATCCCTCAGGCGCAGTTGCTGGGCAAGCCCGTGGTGGCCTACGACATAGACGGCACGCGCGAGGCGCTCGAGGACGGCGTAACCGGCTACCTCGTGCCGCCGGAATCTGTTCACGAATTGGCCCAGAGAACACTTGAGCTGCTGAATGACCGCGAAAAGGCCGCCGAGATGGGCCGGCGCGGCTGCGAGGCGTGCCGCGGCAGGTTCGGCGCCGACCTCATGGTCGAGAAGATAGATCGTCTTTATCAGGACCTCGTTCGGAGAATGAAATCCGAACGCAATCTTGAAGGATTCGAGGAGGAAACATAATGCCCGCACCGTTCATTTTGGCGGTTGACCAGATCCCCACGGAAGAAGTGATGGGGATCGACAAGATTCGCGAGATGATCCCCCAGCGACACGAGATGGAGCAGTTGGACGGGATACTGCTTTTCGACCCGGACAACAAAATCGCGATCGCATACAAAGACGTGACCGACGAAGAGTTTTGGGTGCGGGGGCACATCCCCGGGCGGCCGCTGATGCCCGGCGTCATAATGTGCGAGGCGGCGGCGCAGTTGTGCTCGTTCTACTTCAAGATGTGCCAGCCCGATCTCGGCGACAGGTTCCTTGGTTTCGGGGGGATGGACAGCGTTCGCTTTCGAGGGACGGTTGCCCCGGGCGACAGGTTCATCGTGTTGGTGAGGAACATCAGCCTCGACCGGCGCCTGAAGGCGTTCGATGCCCAAGGAATAGTCGGCAGCAAGCTGGTGTTCGAAGCAAGGATTACGGGCATAGAAGTCTGAACAGCGAAGGAAGATCACCGCACCTGTCCGCCGCAAGGCTTCGGCAGGCGGGAAGGCGCAAAGGACGCAGAGAAGAAAGGACGGGAGAGAAGGCGGAAGGATGAAGATTGAAGATTGACCACAAAGACACAAAGAGCACAAAGGAAGAGAAGAAAGTATGAGTTATGAGCTCTGAGTTATGAGTTCTTGTCTTCTTTCTTCTCTGCGTCCTTTGCGCCTTTGCGGTGAGTTCTTCGGACCTTGGACTTTGGACCTTGGACCTTGGACTTCTATTCTTGTCATTGGCCATTGAACATTGCCTCTCGGCCTCGGACCCGAGCCTCGAAACGGAGAGGAAACTATGCACATTCTTCGCCTGATATTCATTGCCGCTGCCGTCGGGATGCTGTCCGCCGGATGCTCAAGCCCGGATACGCGTGACACGGTCGGTGGCGATCCTCCCGATGGCGGCTTCCCGACCGAAGCCGAGCCCCTCAACGACGGCGGCCTGCCCACCTACAAATGCCGGTCGGCGACGGGGCCGGTCAAGATCGACGGCCTGCTCGACGACGCCGCCTGGAAGGACGCACCCTTCAGCGCCAGGTTCATCCGCCGCCGATACTCGGTGCCCGATATGCCCCCGAATATCCGCACCAGGATGAAAATGCTCCACGACAAGCACAACCTTTACGTGGGCGTCGAATGTTCCGACAGCGACATCTGGAGCACCTTCACCGAACGCGACGACCCCGTGATGTTCGAAGAGGCCGCCGTAGTGTTTGTGGACCCCCTGGGCAACGGGCGCGACTACTACGGCTTCTACGTCAATCCGCTCAACGCAATGCTCGACCTCAAGTTGCCCAGCTCCACCCTCGAGATGCGCAAGAAGATCTGGCTGGAATGCACGCGATGGAACGGCGAAGGAATAGAGCACGCCGTGCAGGTCGATGGCACCGTCAACAAACGCAACGACGAGGACAGCGGCTGGACACTGGAGATCAAGCTTCCGTTCGACACCCTCGGGGTGCGCCCGATGCCCGGCGACTCGTGGCGAGTCCAGGTCGGCCGCATCAAGAAGCCCAGAATGAGCGTGATCGGAGTGCTGTCGACCTGGACCAACGCCACGGTGTTGCATTCGGCGCACGACTTCGGAGTGCTGGTCTTTCAGGAATAACGACCGCGGGGGAATTGGAGATACCCGTGGGAACCTTGGCCGAAACGGCCACCGAGCCGGAGAATGCCTGGGACGGGGCCGATGCGATGTTGGTCATTGAAGTGGTACCGCAATAAAGGAGGCGTGAAATGACAACTACCCTGAAGATTTGCTTTCCTCTTGCTTTCGTGATTTCGCTGTTCGCCATGAGATGCGAACTTGTTGCCGGGGAAAACGCTGTTCCCCAAACTGTTGAAGAGGCGGAGGCGCGGCGAGAAAGGATTGTGGCGGAAGTCAATAAGCCAGGCAAGACGCATCCTATTACGCGCATGGAATTAGCGGTGCCTCTGTTACGTTTCCTTGACTCCGACAATCCAGCCATCCGCGCAGTCGCTGTCGATGCGTTCACGAAACTGGGCTGGATACGTTTTGATGAGTGTATTCCCTACCTCGTTGACCCGAAGCGCCCTCTCACGGAACGCATGCCATTGCTGGTCCTTTGCGCGAAGCAATTGGGTGGATACGGAGAGTCCTACTCCGGCAAAGACACCGGGCAGAAGGTCAAGAAACTCGTCAGAAAGGTACTAGGTGCTGAAGTCTGTACGCCGATGTTCGTGCAGTTGACCGTTATCTTGGCTTTCAAGAACCACACCTACGGTACAAGCGGGAACACGCTCGGGGTGTCAATTTCGGAGGTACTGCCGGAGGGCGGCGCCGAACAGGTCGCGAAGCGTTTTCTTTCCACCCTCGCCACAGTCCAGGTGATGTATGCGCCCGGTAAGCGCGCCCTTTACGAGGAGACCGCAAAGAAGGTATTCGAAATGGTGATAGCGCTCGGCGAGAAAAACTCCGGCGCCGCCATCCAGGAATGGTACCGGACGGAGCTCGACCCCGCGGCGCGCAAGGTTGTCGTCGACAGCTCGCCCTCGTGGTCCAAGCGCCCCGAGTGGGCCGAGCGGCGGAAGGCCGTCCTCGAGCTCGCCGCGCACGACTGGGATGAAGACATCGCCGCCAAAGCCAAAGCCTTGCTCGCCGAGGCGAAGAAAACGGAAGCAGAAGATCAGTGATGGCTGCGCAGCACAGACCGACGATCCTCAAGAAACCGGAGGAAAGAATAGGTGACTGTCCCTAGTTCTGCCCTTTCGCTGCTGTGCCTGCTGTTTACTGTGCTTTCGGCGAGCAATGCTCGGAGCCAGGAAAACCAAACAGAACGCAAGATCGGGCTATACAGTGATGATGAGAAGACAGTGATTGAGTACCTGAAGGATCACCGGATTCCCCATGCCACTGGGCAGCCTTCAGGGCCTGGCCCGAACTACCCTCCGTACCGCCGCGAAGTAAAACGCGCTCTAGAGTTGTTCGAGATTGGATCGCACGAATTGGGTCTGGCCATTGTCAGATCACTGCCCATCTATAGCGAAAGCGGAACGAAATGCTGGGAGAAATGTGGCGCGGAAGACTACGAGGCGAAACATTATCTTGTGGGTTTGGCTCTTGCAGCAGCGAAGCCCGAACAGCGAGATGAGATTCGGGATTGGCTGATCAACAAGGCTGATCCGAGCTACGCGACCGCTCTTCTGAAAAATCTCAAATACTATTATTTCCGGCATTTATCTGAAGGGGCAAACGAAGCGCAGCAGAATCAACTGCTGGGACTCCTGATGGAACTCTACCGTCAGAAGGGCCACGTAGTCATAATCAGGGCATTGCCCGGCGACTATGAGCGGAAGGAGGTTGGCGGACCGGTTCAGAAGTACGTCGTTCAGTTGCTGCCGGGCACACCTGCAGGCAGTAAGGTGCTCCTGGACTGGATAACCCGCGACAGAAAGAAGGTCGATGATGCCACATTGACGGCCATGTGGCGGACCTGGAAACGATGTCACTTCGAAGACGTAGAAGCCATCTCCAAGCGCCGGGATGTGGCGGAGTCGTGGTTGCTTTGCCCGGTGTGGTATTCAGGACTGCACCTTGACGAGTCGGCCTTCAAGAAAAACGTGTGCAGCCAGGTGTTCAATCCCGATCCGAAGGTGCGGACGAGGGCCCTCGAGTATGTCATACAGGGCGGTGCGCGACACCCTCTCGCGAAGGACAAGGCCGATCGCAACGCCGGCTTTGACGCGATCAGGGAAGCCTCTGCCACCAAGGCGATGCGTTCGCGAGCGTTGGAGGAAGCAAAAGCGATGTATGCCGAGCTACTCGAGAAGAACAAAAAGCAGCCCTCTCTTGCCACTGGACTTAGAAGAGACTTCGCGAAACTTGCTGAGGCACTGTCCCCCCGATAGGTCGAGCAAGGGGGGAGCGGTGTCCACAGCAGCGTCTCAGCGCACGTGACGACGACACGTCAGCGAACCGTATGGCCCGAAATCCGTAGAGAAGGCCATTGCATGCCTGTCTAACGACCTTCTCGGCCAACGAATAGCGGCTGAGTGTCATGTGCCCCTCGGACAACTTGAGAGTGCGCCCGGTTGGCCATCTAGTTACTGCCCCTGGTTTCAAAGAATCTTCCTTTGGGATGAAGACATCGCCGCCAAAGCCAAAGCCCTCCTGGCACAGAGCACACAATAGAAGATCGACCCTTCCGTGCGCGGTGTCGGTCGGCCTGCCTGATTCGGTGCCTGACACCATTAGGGCAGAAAGCACTTGAATGTCTCCGCGAATCCGTTACGATTATGACGGCAGAGCCGCGGGCAACGCCGCGGCATGTGGCTGTTTTGACTGACGGAGCAGAAGCATCATGGCAAAGATCGTTCTGATCGGTGCGGGCAGCGGGTTCGGCGCGAAAACAATCGCCGACATCCTTTCCTACGAAGAGCTGCGCGACAGCGAGATCGTTCTCGTCGATATCAATCCCAACCACCTCGACCCCGTGGCGGCCTACGCGCGAAAGGTCGTAGAGCATCACAAGGCACCGGCGAAGATATCCACGGCTCTCGACTGGCGCGACGGCGTCCTCGACGGCGCGGCCTACGTGATCACTTCCTTTGCCCAGGGCGGGCCGGCCTACGAGGGCGTGCCGTATCATTACGAGATGAGCATCCCCCGCGAATACGGCATCCACCAGAACATCGCCGACACGACGGGTATCGGGGGAGTGTTTCGGACGATGCGGACCGCCCCCGAACTGGTGGCCATCGGCAAGGACATGGAGAAGCGCTGCCCGGGAGCGTGGGTGTTGAACTACGTGAACCCGATGGCGATGCTCACGCGCATAATGAACCTGGCCTGCCCCGGCATCCATATCCTGGGCCTCTGCCATAACGTTCAGTACGGCATCCGGCACATCGCCGGGCGGCTGGGTTGCTCGCACAATGAGCTGCGCTATCTCGCGGCCGGCGTGAACCACATGGTCTGGTTCCTGCGGCTGGAATACCTCGACGGCCGCGACGCCTACGCGGACCTCCCGGCGGCGATCGAGAAGATGAAGGACGATCAATGGCACCTGCCCGTGCAGTCCGAAATCCTCAAGCGATTCGGGTACTGGACCACGGAGTCGTCCGGCCATTGCTCCGAGTACCTGCCGTATTTCATGCCGCGGAAGGAAGACCGCGAAGCCGTGGGGCTGAGAATCCGCGAAACCACGTCCGATTTCGACGGCACGGCGCCGCGCTGGACGGCGGACTCGGACATCATGCAGCAGCTTGCCGGGAAGAAGCCGCTCGAAGTGGAGCGCGGTTTTGAGTATGGCGTGCGCATCATCCACGCGCTCGAGACCGGCACACCGCACCGGGTGCACCTCAACGTCATCAACCGCGGCATGATCGAGAACCTGCCCGACGGCTACTGCGTGGAAGTGCCCTGCACGGCCGACGGATCGGGCGTGAGCCCGCACCACGTGGGGGCGCTGCCGATTCACCTGGCCGCGCTCTGCCGGGGCATGGCCGACATGCAAACTCTCGCGAGCGACGCCTTCCTCGAGAAGGACCTCAACAAAGCCTATCTTGCATGTGCCATCGACCCCTGCACCGCCGCAAGCGCAACCCCCGCCAAGATCAGGGAGTGCTTCAACAAGCTCCTCGAAATCGAACGCGAATGGCTGGAACCCTACTGGGGGACGCTATGAAGCTCAAGCGCTCGACGCGTATCAACATTGTGGTCGCGCTGTTCCTCTTGTTTGTGTTCCTGATGCACGTCCGGATTGTTGGGAAGGTTATCAAGTATTGGCCGAATCTGGGGCGCGATGTTGAATCGTACGATAGGCGGTTCGATGAACTGAAGAAAGAACTGCCGCCGCACGGGATCGTGGGGTATGTCAGTGACAATGTCGTTCGTGACGGCATCCACGCCACTCAATATGCCCTCACCCCGCTCATTGTCGCCGGGGACACAGAACGTGCGCTTGTTGTAGGCAACTTTCACGGTCCCGCCGGGCAGACGGAACTGGTCAAAGACCCGAATCTCGTTCTGATCAAGGATTTCGGGAACGGCGTCAGGTTGTACAAGAGGGAGGCTGAATGATCTACCTGCTGGCGCTGTCAGTGGTCCTTCCTACACTGGCGGGGTTCTTTCTGGTTTCGCTCTTCTGGCCCAAGGCCCGGGCGTCGGCACGGCATAGTGTCCTTAAGGCCTCCCTTGCCGTCGGCTTCGGCCTCGGTCTGTCGTCTGTGGTCTTCTTCCTGTGGTTGCTGGCCGGTCGAGCGTCCGCTGCGTGGCTCTTCGTGGCGGAGATCGCAGTCCTCGCGGGGCTGGCCGTAGTGGTCTTGTATCGCTCTCGCAAGAAGGAAGACAGCCCCGCCTGCCATGACCTCCACACTGATTCTTCCGAGCCGCGGCCCATCGCACGGATCCTGGCGGCCGTCTTCGCGATCGCACTTTGCTCCGCCGTGATCGCGTTGGCTTTCGTATCATTGGCCAGGCCGCACGGGGTGAAAGACAGTTGGTCGATCTGGAATCTGCGGGCACGCTTTCTGTTCAGAAGCGGAGATCATTGGCAAGAGTCTTTCTCCCCCCTCGTAATGTGGTCGAGCCCTGACTATCCTTTGCTTGTCCCGGGGACAATCGCGCGATGCTGGACGTATATCGGCGAGGAGACACAGGTAGCCCCCGCAACCGTATCGATAGTATTCTTCGCGGCGACGATCACGCTGATCGTCTCGGCCCTATCTGTTCTTCGCAGCAGGGGCCAGGGATTCCTCGCGGGTCTGATCCTTCTGGGGAGCGTCCATTTCGTGGATTCCGGCGGGCACCAGCTTGCGGATATTCCCGTAGGCTTCTTTGTCTTGGCCGCGTTTGTATTGCTATGCATGCAAGACCGACTTCCCCAGCACGCCAAAAGACTGCTGTTTCTCACGGGGATGGCCGTGGCACTTGCCGCATGGACGAAGAACGAGGGCCTGCTGTTCCTCGTCGCGATCACGGCTGCCCGCGTTGTTGCGATATGGCTGACGAAAAGCGGGTGGGGCCGCCTCAGGCAGATTGTGCCGTACGCGGCCGGCCTCGCGCCCGTGTTGGTGGTCGTCGCCTATTACAAGGCCTACATAGCACCAACGTGCACCCTCATCGCACCTCAAACTCTCCAGACCGTTGCGGACAGGATCACGAATCCCGCCAGGTATCTTGAGATTGCAGTGACGTTTGCGAGGAAGGCCTTCGACCTTGCGCACTGGACGGTATTATTGCTCACGTGCTACGGCCTCGCAGCCGGCGCCGGAAAGCCGAAGGAAGAAAGGCTCGGTATCACAACCGCCGCCATCGCGATATTGTTCATGTTGGCAGGGTACTTCGCCGTCTACGTGCTGACGCCATACGACCTCACCTTGCACCTGAGGTGGTCATTCAGGCGGCTGCTCCTGCACCTGTGGCCCGGTATCATATTCATATGCTTTCTTCTGCTTCGGACTCCGGAAGAGGCGCTCGTCGGCAGATTCCAGCCACGTGAGGCGCAATGAAGGTAAATCTCACCAACAGCGGCTGTTCTCTTCTTTATGTCCTCTAGCCTGCCCGCCATAGCCCCGCGGCGGCGGGTGCCTTTGTGGTGAGCAAGCCTTTCATCATTCCCACTTGACACCACCCCCGTATATTGATATTCTAAGCCGAATAAACGACATCATCATTGCTACCGTCGTAACTGACACACATCACAGGAGACCGATATGAGCACCGACAGGTTGCCTTTCCGGCAGATTCACCTCGACTTTCACACGAGCGAGAAGATCGAAGGGATCGGGGCGGATTTCGACGCGGACGAGTTTGCCGATACGCTCGCCAAGGCCCACGTCAACTCGATCAATCTCTTCGCACGCGGGCATCACGGATGGATTTACTACGACACGAAGGCCTTCCCCGAACGCCGCCACCCGCACCTGGCCTGCAACTTGCTGAAGGAGCAGGTCGAGGCGTGTCAGAAAAGAGGCATCAAGACACCCATCTACGTGACCGTCCAGGCGGATCGCTACACCGGCACGCGCCATCCCGAATGGGCGCAGATCGGCGCGGACGGACACCTGCGGAGTTACAGCCCCATCAACCCCGGCTTTGCGCCCGGGCTGTGCCTCAACACGCCATACTTCGATTTCCTCAAGGCTTTCATCGACGACGTCTTCGAATGCATACCCGTGGTCGATGGAGTCTGGATGGACATCGTGGGACCGCAGCAGTGCCTGTGTCGGCGCTGCATGGAAGGCATGCTCGCCAAGGGCTTGGAGCCGTCCGAGCCGGAAGACGTCAAGGCCTTCGGCTGGGAGGTCGTCCGCCGCTTCATGACTGAAATGACGCGCCACGTGCACGCACACAAACCCGACTGCCTGGTCTATTACAACAACGGCCACGTCGGCCCGCACAACCGTCCGACGCTCGACGCTTTCACGCACTTCGAGCTCGAAAGCCTGCCAAGCTACGGCGGCTACGGATACCTGCACTTTCCGGCGACGGCCCGCTACGCCCGCACGCTCGGTTTCGAGACCATCGGCATGACCGCCAAGTTTCATCGCTTGTGGGGCGACTTCCATTCGTTCAAAAACAAGGCGGCGTTGGAGTTCGAAGCCTACCGCACGCTCGCGATGGGCTCCAAGTGCTGCGTGGGCGATCAACTCCTTCCCGGCGGCCGGCTGTGCGCCGTCACATACGACCTGATCGGATCGGTCTACGCCGAGGTCGAGAAAAAGGAGCCCTGGTGTCGCGGCGCACGGGCCGTTTCCGAGATCGGCCTGCTCACGCCCGAGGAGTTCACCTACACGGGCAGGCCGGAGGGCACCGGAATGCCGCGGTCCATCTGGGGGGCCGTGCGAATGCTTCAGGAAACGCCGTACCAGTTCGACGTCATAGATTCCGAGAGCGACTGGTCGCCCTACAAGCTTCTGATCCTGCCCGACGACATTCCGGTCGACGAGCGATACGCGAAGTTGCTCGAAGATTTCGCAGCGAAAGGCGGGGCCGTGATCGCCACGGGCAGGTCGGGCCTGGCGCCCGACGGCAGCGGGTTCGCATCCGACCTGTTCGGCGTGTCGCTGAAAGGGGAGGCGCCGTATCAGCCCGATTTCCTGATGCCGTCCGACAGGATCGGGCGCGGCCTGCCGAAAACGGAGCATGCTGTTTACGAGCGGGCACTGGAGGTCGAGGCGCTGGAAGGCGCCGAGGTGCTGGCTGATGTGCGTGTGCCGTTGTTCAACCGCAGCTACCGTCACTTCTGTTCGCACGCTCACGCACCGTCGTCGGGCAAGGTGGGCTATCCGGGCATTGTTCGGAAAGGGCAGGTGATCTACTTCGCCCATCCGCACTTCACTCAGTATTACAACAACGCCTTGCTGTGGTGCAAGAAGTTCATCGTCGAAGCCATCGACCTGCTGCTGCCCGATTCACTGATCCGCTGGGACGCCCCCTCGACGGCGCAGGTCGCGCTCAACGCGCAGCCTGAGGAGAATCGCTGGATCGTGCATCTGTTGCACTACATCCCCGAGCGGCGAGGGCAGGAGTCGGACGTAATCGAAGACGTGATCCCAATCTTCAACGTGGCGATGTCCGTGAAGACAGACAAGCCCGTGCGCGAGGTCGCCTGCGTCCCCGGCGGCGAGAAGATTTCGTTTGAGCAAGAGAGCGGCCGCATCGGCTTTACCGTGCCGAAAGTCGACGGCCACCAGATGATCGCCATCACCTTCGCGTGAGCGGGTGCTTTTCGACCGTGCTTATGCCTTGATCCAGACAGGCCGGCGGGGTAGAATTCACAGGCAAAAGTGTCGCCGACCTGAGCACCCACCAGGGCAGCAATAGACAAACCGGAGTCTGTTTCTATGAAGATAGTCTGTTTCGGTGACAGCCTCACGACCTGCGGGGGGGAGGGCGCCTCCAGGTGGGAGGGTCGCTTCAGCGATATCCTTCAGGATCGTTTTCCCGGGCATACGTTCGTCAACCGCGGTGTCGGCGGCGACACATTCGCCGGGGCAAGAGAGCGCCTCGAGACCGACGTCATTTCCGAGCGCCCCGACATCGTCCTGATCGAGTTCGGCGCCAACGACTGGTGGGCCGACGAAAGGCCCTACGCAGAGTGGGCCGCCGACCTCGAACACTGCATCGTGCAGATTCAGAAGAACTGCGCACGCGCACTTGTGCTCGGCGTTTTCGGCTTGTGCCGCAACGCCGACGGCGACCTCGCGCCGAAAGAAACCGGCATCGATCCCCGAGGCCTTGCATACCGGAAACTCGAAGAGGAGATCGCCGCGCGCCACGGCTGCCCTTACGTGCCAAACATCCAGCAGGAGATCATCGGCAATCGGCGCTGCTGGCTCGACCAGAACCACCCCAACGAATACGGCAACCGCCACGTCGCCGACATGATCGAGCCCGTTCTCGAGGAACTGCTCTCGCAGCCTCCGTTGCCGATCAGGAAGCCGATGCTGGAAACGACCCGCGACTTCTGGCGCGAGGCCGTGGAGCTTGCCCCCGAGCGGACGGCAGTCGTCGACGGCGACCGGCGTCTGACGTATCGCGAAGCGGATGACTTCGTCGAGCGCCTGGCCGCCGGGTTGCACGCCGCTGCGGGCGCGCGGCCCAAGGTGGCCGTGTACCTGCCCAACTGCCTCGAGTACTATCTGATCTATTGGGCCGTGCAGCGGCTGGGCGGGGTGGTTGTGCCGCTCAACACGTGGCTGAAGGCAAAGAGCCTTGCCGGCATTTTCCGGTCGGTGCAGCCCGATGCACTGTTCGTTCGCGGCCCGCAGGACGCGACGGCGATTCGCGCGGCCGACACCTCGCCCAACACGGCCGTCTTCGCCACTGATTCCGACGCCGGAGGGCTCCGGTCTTACGAAAGTCTGCTGCAGGGCGGTTCGCCGGCACCTGAGGCGGAGCTTGCGCCCGAGGATCTTTCCATCATTATGCACACGTCGGGCACGACCGCCACGCCCAAGGGCGCGATGATGCGCCATTGCGATCTCATGTTCAATGTGACGGCAGCCATCAATGCGCACGGCTTCGGCCCGGACGACGTGCATCTGCTGGTGAACCCGATGTTTCATTGCACCGCGCTCTACAGTTCGCTGCCGGCGGCGGCCTACCAGAAGGCGTCCGTCGTGATCATGGCAACCACTGCTCCCGGCCAATTGATGGACGTCGTCCGGCGCGAGCGAGTAACGACGTTCCTGAGCATACCCACGGTTTTCCAGCGGATCCTCATGCTCAAGGAGCTGGACCGGTACGACGCCTCGTCGGTGCGCGTGATGGCCTACGCCGGCTCGGCGATGCCGGTCGCGACGGTGCGCGAAATGCGGGGGCGTTTCCCCGACGTGGCCCTGCACAACTTCTTCGGCCTCACCGAGACCATCTCCATGACCCACGTGCTGAGGAATGAGGACGTAGAGGAACACCCCGATTCCATCGGCAGGCTCCTGCCGTTTGTCGAGGCCGGAATCATCGGCGAGGACGGCAACGAGCTGCCGCGCGGAACGGTTGGTGAGCTGATCTTTGCCCGCGACGCCGTGATCCCCGGGTACTTCGACCAGCCCGAACGCCTGCAGGAAGCCATCGTGGAGATCGACGGCAGGGAGTGGTTTCGGACCGGCGACCTGGCTTCCGTCGACGAGGACGGCTTCTTTTACGTCAAGGGGCGGCAGAAAGACATGATCATTGTCGGCGGCGAGAATGTTTATGCGCTCGAGGTGGAGACGGTTCTGCTGGCGCACGACAGAATCCGCGAGGCCGCCGTTAAAGGCATCCCCGCAACCGGCGTGCGATCCCACCTCGGCGAAATCGTCAAGGCCTATATCGTCCCGCGAGACCCCTCTCTGACCGAACTCGAGATCAAAAAACATTGTTACGACCGGCTGCCGTCCTACAAAATCCCGCAGTTCATCGAATTCATGGACGAGCTGCCCCGTAACCCGTCGGGGAAGGTGGTGAAAGACCAGTTGGGGTAGGTTATGGAGAACCGTGCGTTGTGCGCGTGTTCTCGGGCCGGTACCCAGGGATTGCCACAAGGCGCCTCCACGAGGCCAAGACCAAAGATGGCATGGCCCCCGGCCAAGAGAATTGAAGGAATAACCAAAGGCACCATGCACGACCACGCGGAGACTTACATATACAAGATTGCCGGCGACTGCGAGATTCGCGCGGATGTCTACCGTGGGCCGCTATCCGCGCGGCCGGCGCCGGTCATCATCTGGATTCACGGCGGGGCGCTCATCCAGGGCTCGCGCGTCGATCTGCAGCCGATTCAGCGTGACCGCTACGTGCGCGCAGGCTATGCCGTCGTCTCCATCGATTACCGTCTGGCCCCGGAAACGAAACTCCACGCGATAATCGAAGACATCGAAGACGCCTGCCGATGGGTGCGCGAAGAAGGCCCGGGTCTGTTCAACGCCGACCCCGGCCGCGTTGCGATCATCGGGCATTCGGCGGGCGGATACCTTGCCCTGATGGCCGGGGCGTTCTCGCCGCGTCCTCGTGCGTTGGTTTCTTTCTATGGATACGGCGATATTGTCGGCGATTGGTACACGAGGCCCGACCCCTTCTACTGCCGGCAGCCCGCCGTGTCGAAACAAGAAGCCTACCGGAATGTGGGCGGGCCGCCGGTATCCGAGGCGCCTCACGACCGCGGGCAGTTTTATCTCCATTGCCGCCAGCACGGCATCTGGCCCAGAGAGGTCGCGGGCCACGACCCGCACACGGAACCTTCGGCATTCGTGCCGTTGTGCCCGATCCGGAATATCTCGGCCGACTACCCGCCTACGATGCTTCTGCACGGCGAGGAAGACAAGGACGTGCCGTGCGACCAATCGGTCATGATGGCTCAAGCGCTCGCCGGAGCGGGCGTCGAACACGAGTTGATAACCATCCCCGAGGGCGGACATTGTTTTGACCTGAACGCGGACAGCCCTGGGACTCACGCGGCGTTCGAGCGCCTACTGGCGTTCCTGAAAACACACCTGAGCGAGGAGTAGCGGCGAATGAAAGACACAGAGCACGCGCCAGGCATCCACCCGGAGCTGGAGCATCACATAAATGAGACGCCGTTCGTGAACACCCACGAACACCAGGCCCCGGAGCAACAATGGCTCGAAGACGGGCCGAAGGATGTCCTCCACGACCTGTTCATCAACTACATCAAGTCCGACCTCATCGGCGCGGGATGCGATCCCAAGGCGTGGGCCCGCGCGCTCGATGGCAATGACCCCGACATCGCCGGGCGCTGGAACGGAATCAAGGACGTGTGGGAGACGGTGCAATTCACCGGCTACGGCGAGGCGGTGCGCATCCTTGCGAAGAGGGTCTACGGGATCGACGAGATCACGCCGGCCAGCCTCGAAGCGGCCCAGCCGAAACTCGACGCACTGCGCAAACCGGGCGGGCGCCGCCGACTTGTCATCGAGATGGCCAACGTCGATCACGCCCAGATCGACGACTTCCAATGGGCCTGCCTGCCCGACCCCGCCGGCCCCGATGTTTTTCTCTACGACATCTCGTGGGAGGATTTCAGCTCCGGAATCGTCAAGGCCGAGGACATCTATCAGGAAACCGGAATCGAAGTGAATGATCTGCGCACCCTGCGGCAGGCTATGGAGGCGATCTTCGACAAGTACGCGGCATGCGCCATTGCCGTAAAATCGCAGCACGCCTACAACCGCACGCTGCTATGGCGGCCCCGCACCGACGCCGATGCGGAGCGCATACTCCAGAAGCGTCTGAAGGGCGAGCCGGTATCGCCCGAAGAAGCCCTCGTGCTGGGCGACTGGGGTCTGGCGCGGGGAGCCGAATTGTGCGCACGCCACAATCTGCCGTTCAAGCATCACACCGGCTATCACGGCAGCAGCAATATCATGGTTCCGGAGTGGATACCGTCGGGCAACATGTGGGAGCTGATCAAGACGTATAGAGACACGCGTTTCGTGCTCATGCACATCGCGTATCCCTACCAGGCCGAAGCTGTGGCTATGGCCAAGCATTACACGAACGTTTACCTCGATATGTGCTGGGCGTGGGCGCTGAATCCGTATGCGTCGATGGATTTCGTGCGGCAGTATATCCACGCGGCCCCGATCCACAAGCTGTTTGCGTTTGGCGGCGACGTCTTCTGGCCCAGCGGATCGGTGGCGTATGCCATTCAGGCGCGGCGCTGGCTGACGCGCGCGTTGTCGGCGGAAGTGCGCGAAGGGGACCTGACGCTGGCCGAGGCCAAAGGCATCGCCACCCGTATCATGAATCGGAATCAATACGAGTGCTTCGACGTCGAGGGAACGCGCCGGGCCATCGCCGGGAAAGTGGGGCAGGGGTGAAGCAAGGCCGACAACGAACCACGAGCGCGCGGGTGCGATCACATATCTTGGTCCTTGCCATATTCTGACGGTTCAACAACCGTGCGTGTACGGCATCACAGCGGCTGTTTGAGGCGTTTTGAAGCAAGGATTGTGGGAGGGAAACTCTTTGAAAAGAGTTTCCCCAACGCCTTTTCCTAAAGGCGCCCCCCTTTCAGAAACTTCTCGGCTTTTACAAGCCCTGCCGGCTCTTGCCGGCAGGGCAGGCAAAAGTCTTTGGAAGAGGGTGCGCCTTTCGGAAAAGGCGTTGGGGAGGACCTTTCTTCGTATCTGTTTAGCGTTTCCGTGTAACGACACATCTCCGTGCCCAAGCAGTGCCGCCCCCTGCCGGCTTGACCGGCAGGGGCGAAAGATTGACAGGCTACGTGGGGAGAACACCCGAGCACGTTCTGCGGCCGCCGACCTTTCTTC
>Ga0114922_10002671_pt1 | contig 16664 bp, 21 predicted proteins | sample AartaG_FD_100975 | JGI IMG/M metagenome (GOLD analysis project Ga0114922, IMG submission 100975) | Deep subsurface microbial communities from Aarhus Bay to uncover new lineages of life (NeLLi) - Aarhus_00045 metaG | ecosystem: Environmental > Aquatic > Marine > Oceanic > Sediment | place...
AATGGATTTTTAGAAAGAGTTGAAACAGACGCAGATTGGACATTCAGGTTCAAGCAAAAATCATATGGTACTGTTAAAGCAAGAGATATATTCGATAAAATTGTTGGGAATATGATTGAACATGCTGAACCAGGATTAATCAATTGGACTAACTTTGCAAAAAACAATTCTTATTACTTCCTACCTGTTCTTGGTACTAACCCTTGCGGTGAAACGACTCTTGGTCCCAATGAAGCATGTGATTTAGGATCTTTAGTACTTCCAAATTTCATCACAGGAAATGTTAATACAAACTGGAAAAAACTAGCTGAAATTACTAAGTTAGCGGTTAGAATGTTGGATAATGTAATAGATATTAATAAGTATGTATTACAAGATATTGATATTACAGTTCATAAATCAAGACGAGTCGGTATTGGTGTAATAGGATTGGCAGAGTATCTATTTGCTAAAAAAGTTCGTTATGGTTCTGAAAAAGCTGTTGTTGAAACAGAAAGATTAATGAGATTTATCAGAGATACTGTTTATGAAGCATCTGTTGCATTGGCAATTGAAAAGGGAGCATTCCCACAGTTTGATCCAGTTGCTTATGGTAAAGCATCATTTATCAGAAAACTTCCAGCACAATTAAGAATGGATATAAAGAAATATGGAGTTAGAAATTGTACTTTAATGGCACTAGCTCCAACAGGCACTATTTCATTACTGGCAGATTATTCAAGTGCAATAGAACCATTATTTGCAAAAGCATTTGAAAGAAAAGATCGTGTTGGTAATAGAATATATATTCACCCAAAATATCAAGAGTTAATTGAAAACGACGAAGAAACTCCAGATTGGTATGTAGATGCGTTTGAATTAGAACCAAAAGATCATTTTGAAATGCAAGTAGCATGCCAAAAATTCTGTGATGCTTCAGTCAGTAAAACAATTAACTTACCAGCAGAAACAACAAAAGAAGATTTAAGTGCTTTATTGCTTGAATATATTTATGATCTTAAAGGGGTCACCGTATATAGAGATGGTTCAAGAGAAGGTCAAATATTAAATAAAATGTCAGATGAACAAGTCAGAAAACATCTAAACACAGACACCCTTGTAAACGGCCATCTTCAAGAAGGGGATGTAGAATGCGCCACAGGATCTTGTGAAATATAAGGAGGGAATATATGCCTGGTAACACAGTGAAAATTAACGACTTTGATGGACTCGAATGGTATGTTGGTAATAGTAAAATGGATAAATTGATTGAGTGGTTAGACGAGAATGGACTTGCAACAAAAGATTCAGACCTTGTTGAAACAGAACTAGATGCAGTTGAGTCTTTTAAAGGCAAAGTTTTACAAGAATGGATTGAGGAATTAATTTATCCTGGTAAAACTGAGGATTTTGTTCAACAGATAGAAACTTCTAATGACCCAGTTAGAGGTGAATGGAAGATGAGTTTTTCCATTTTCACCAATGAACATAGATACCATATCGTTGCAATAGATAGACGAGATGATGGAGGTTATCTAGGATGCCAAGTATCAACTCGTAAATACAGAGCAGGAGAAGATCATTTAAGGGGTAACGATTTACCAGATGGACCGTTTGAAAGAAATACATGGAACAGAATACTGAATGCCATAATTAGGTATGAATTGGTACAGTTGTCACCGTACAGACGACCTGATCAAGTTCCAGAGGATATTGTTGCATAGGAGATAATACAATGAGTGAGTTAATTTTAGAAGGTGGAGAAGCTTGCCCACATTTAAATGTTTGCGTATACCACAAGCAAAATAATTGTTGGGGAGCAAATTCGATGAGAGAAAATCAATTCTATTGTACTTTAGTTGATACCATGAGAGAAGGTGGTAGTGGTGTTAGACTACCGTTGGATAAAACTGGTAAGATGGAAGTACTGATTGATTAAGAACAAACTTAAAATTCATCTTGATGGAGATATTTAAAATGAAATACCAAGAGATTACATCTAAAGCAACTAAAATCTTTGTTGCAGCTAAAGAAGTTAATAGTAGAAAATGTAAGAATTACCCGCTAGCTTATCAGCAAAGGATGTGTAACAAAAAAGCCAAAAAGAAAGCTAAAGATCTTGCAGTCAGATATCTAAAAGCAGGTATGTCAAAATGCGATGATGATAAGTGCAGAAAGAAACTAGCTGAATTTATAACAAAGATTAAAGCAACTGACGTTGGATAAAAGATTAAGAATAAAAAGAGGATACAATGGCAGAAAATGATAAAATAATTGCTGATCTTCTAAATGAGTTCAGAGAACATCGTAATGCTATCATGAGTATGATAGAGGATCTCGAAGGAATCAAATCACAAATTGATCGTTTGATTCCAGCATCATTGGATGCTCGATATGTTAGATTTTTTGAAGAGAAGGTCAAATCAATTACCGCGCTTTTTAATGCATTACTTGATATGAGAAAAGAATTAACGAAAAGTTTAAAGGACGAAATTGAAATAAGAAGGAAAATTGATATAACGTCCGGTGGTCAAACCCTTACTGAAATTATTGATATACGGGATATAGCAGCAAAAGTTGAACGTTTTAGGAAAAAGCAAGAGCAATTGAAAAGTAAATCAATAGAAACTGCGAAGAAAGAAACTGATGCAATATCTAAAACAATAGACGTTACAAAAGTTTCAAGCGGGGGATAACAATGGATGAAATCACAATCGAAAAAGAAGAAAATGAAGTTGTATCAGAAGTAGTTGAGAAAATTCCAGACATGACAATTGCCGAAGAACAACAAGCAAAAGATTTATATACCGAGTTCAGTTCATTCTTAGAGCAAAAAGAAGGAATCACAGCAGATAGTGGAGTTAAGATGACAATCTCAACAGGGATTGATTTAGCTGATGCTATCTTGGGTGGCGGATTTGTTATTGGCGGACTGAATATTATTGTTGGACAACCAGGTAGTGGTAAGACCATGTTGGCAATTCAAACAATGGCACAGGGGCAAAGACAATATAAAGGAAAACTTCTACCTTTATTTTTGGATTCAGAAGAATCAACTACTACTATCAGATTGGCAAATTTGGGAGTTAAGTATCCCAAGGTAAAACCTTATACAGACATTACAGTAGAAAGGGTCTTTAAAATCATTGAAAGTTTATGTGTTTTCAAGATTGAGAATGATATTCTTGAAACTCCATCTGTTGTAATTTGGGATAGTATTGCCAATACACTTTCAGAGAAAGAAAGAGAAACTGAAGATGTTAATAAAGTTATTGGTCAAAAAGCAAGAGTACTATCAATGACAATACCACAGTATGTTACAAAATGCGCCAAGAATAACATTTGTCTGTTAGCTGTAAACCAGCTTCGTGATGTTATTGATATGGGGCAATTTTCAGCACCAAAAGATTTAAAATTTATGTCTCCAACAAAAGATATGCCAGGAGGAAATGTTCTGAAGTTTAATGCATTTCAATTAGTTGAGATGAAGGTTAAGTCAGCTATTGCTGGAGAAAAAGCAGAGAAGTATGGATTTGAAGGAATTATTGTAAAACTTAAATGTGTTAAGAATAAATTATTCCCACCAAATATTGAAATTGAGCTAGTTGGTTCATTTACAGAAGGTTTCTCTAACTTTTGGACAAACTTTGAGTTTCTGAAAAATACCAAAAGGCTTCATTCTGCTGCATGGTGTTATCTAATAACACTACCAGACAAGAAGTTTAGAACAAAAGATTCACGGAAGTTGTATAAAGAAGATCCAATTTTTAGAGCAGCATTTGATGCATCTGTAAAAGAAGCATTACAAACAGAAGTTGTTAGTAAATATGGAATGGCAGACGATGAGTCAGAATCCAATTCTGATGCTGATGAAGAACAAAATATAAAGTAGGAAAGTTCGAAAAGGGAGAATCTGAATTATGGGCGAGATGTCGGAGCTGCTAAAAGAATATGTTGAAAGTACTACAAAATCAGTTGTTGATAATCCTGATGCTGTTGAAGTGTCTGGAGCAATTACAACCAAAGCAGTTATCATTCAAATACGCGTTGAAAAAGATGACTGCGGTAAAATTATTGGAAAAAGAGGAAGAACTATTGAGTCTCTAAAGGTCATTTGTTTAGCTATTAAGAATACGAATTTTCCTGACGATTCAAGAAGAATAATCATTGAAGTCTTGGAGGATGAAGACTCAAGTTTTTCGTATAAATAAGGGAGGGTTTTAAAAGATGTTATTAAAAGAATCTAAAATAAGAGTCCTTGAAAATTTTTATGCTTTGGATTATGTTTTCTTCGGAAAACCTGTTTCAGAAGTAGAAATGTGCTGTCCTCTTGTAAAAGAGGAATACTTAAGTATCAAGGGTGCGTTAATGTCAGTTTATCTGGAAATGCTAAAACTCGTAGAGCATAGTCCGGTTGATTCTGAAGAAAAAGTTACTTCAAGAGATCTAATGGTTGATGCTAAATATGCTGCTATGGTAGCTCGAAACGAAGCAGAGGAACTAGTAACCACTGATAAATCTCGTCAAAATATTAAGGCTACTATTAGAGAAGCTCTTAATAGTGATGATGAAGTCGATGTTACAGCTCTTGTAGAACAAAAAATTCGAGAAAAAGCTTTTGCTTTAGCTATTGATAATCTTCTTGTAGGCAGTGCAGTCACAGAAGCTATTAATCTAGAAAGTCTAGATTCATGGGAAGGGGAGATTATTGAAGATTCATATAAAATTCTTCGTGACAATCTAGTTGAAGCTGCACATCAGATTCTATATGATGATGTAGATTTACTTGGTGAGGATGAAGCTGAAGAAGTAGAATCCGATGAAAACGAAGAAGATGAAAAAGAAGAAGAAGAAACCGAAGAAGGTTTGGATTTCTTTGATTCATTAAAACTACAGCTTACTGAAAATGATTAGTAATGACTTTATCGAACGAATACGAGAAGATGTTGAGGTATCTCGAAAGCCAGAATTTAAACGAACAACCATCACCCGCTAAAAGTGGGATGAAGTTTGAGGCAGTAGATACTCTTAAACTAGCAAGAGAAAAAGCAAAAGCAAAAGGCGAACCGAAGAAGAAAGATAAGAAACAAGAGGTTTCAGAAGCAACTAAAAAACTAATTGAGGAATCACAGATTGATGATTACATTGATCTGCCTCATACCCATGGAAAACATTTACCATCCAAAGGGTTCAGTGTTCCACAATTTGAATCTTTAATGAGGTCAAAACTCATTGAAGAATATAAAACAAGACAAAGTTATGAGCGTCCGTATATTTCATGTAGTGAACTATATAACTGTATAAGACAAAATTACTATGTCCGAAAAAGATACCAAGTCGATATTAGCGCTCAATATAGATTTTCTTATTTATATTTAATTCAAAAGGTGGGAAATGTAATCCATGATATTTTTCAAGAGTTATATAACTTTACCGAAGTTGAAAAAACAATCGTCAGTGAAAAATATAAAGTTAAAGGTAGAATTGATGGAATAAAAGAGAAAACTCTTTATGAAATTAAAAGCATTGATTCTAACAAATATAAAGGACGATATATTAAAGAGCATTATTTGCAATCTGTAATTTATTCTTATATCTTAATTCATGAATACGATTATGAAATTGATAATATTACAATTATTTATGTTGATAGGAACTTAAAAAATATTCATGTTTTTGATTTAGATGTAGATGAAAAAGTTGCAGAGTCTCTCTTACAAAGAGCTCCAGTTTTATTAAGAGCTTTAGAAGCAAACAAAGTTCCTGAACCAGCTGGATCTACAAAAGAGCAATGCCAATATTGCGCATATAAAAAATACTGTAAAAAAGATGGGTTTGAAAAAATCACACCAGCATTTTTACAGAAGAAAGACGTTAAAAAGGAAACAGATAAAAAAGAAAAGTCAGTTTTCTTAATGTAATAATTAGAGGTTAATCAAATGATTATAACTTACCCAATGTTAATATCAGGTAGCGTTTCTCCAAATGTTATTCCTGGACTTACAAAAGCTATTGAAAAATACATTCTCGTTTATAATATTGATAAGGTTCTACGAGCAGCTAATCTTGGAGTCGGTAAGATTGTTAAATCTGCTGGGTCTGTTGCAATTAAAGTAGGATCGGGCGGAGTCCTTTCAATGAGAGAAGGAATACAACCTCTTTTTGAAGAAGATCCTATTAAGAAAGGACAACAAAAGGGTGGAACTAAAACTGGTATTGAAATAAAAACAGGAGGACCAAAGGGTCCTGCACCGAGGTTGGAAATTCCGAAAGATAGTGTATCGTTGGAACCAACATGGATTCATGTAACAACAGAGAGAAAAGGACTACAGATTCTTGGGGTAAAAGTAATCCCATTTAGAGTTCAATCATCTGAAAATATTGTTAATATAATCATGAGCGATCAAAGATTGAAAGGGCTTGATTATTTAGCAGCCAAATATTCTCGAGTTGGACTCCGAGTAATGATGAGATTTTTAAGAGCAATAAGAATACCAATGATCAAAGATAAAGCTCTAACTGGAGATCCCAAATATGATCTTTTATGGGGCGGAACTCAATACGGATCCGATATGTTTGTTGCATTAAGTCAATTAGATTTAGATGGAGCAGAAGAGGTTTTCTCAAAACCTGGGGTTGTTCGACGTATTCATAAACTAGGTTGGGCATCAATGGTCATTACAGATGATGTAAATAAAAAAGCAACTTTCTGTATGAGAGAATTTGGTGGTGTATGTTCAGTTGTTCCTTATCAATTCATTTATTCTTCATTGGGTAAAGATCATGCTAAGGTCTATGATGATCTTGAAGATGTCAAAAGAACTGCAAGTCCATTCTTTAGTATGAGAACCAATAGACGGAAAGTATTTGGAGAAACAGTTGCTAATCATCAATTGCTTAAATATTTAAACACAATTCAAGAAGATGCAGTTGATGAAAGTTTTATAAGCGGTCTTAAAAAAAAAGCAGCTAGCGTAGGTCGTGAAGCAAGAAGAAAAGCAACACATCAAAAACTGGACACTAGAAGACTAAAGGATGCCGCAAAACGAAAGGAAGAGGTAGCCAAAAGAATAAAAGATAATAAACTGAAAAGAAAATTGAGTAAAGGTGAACCAATAAATGTTACTCCAATACCAAAGAAAATAGAGTATATGCCGAGGTAAATTATGGACGATGTTAATATTAAATCAAACGTAGAAAACTTACAACTATATAGTGAGTCGCACCCATTCAGTTTATCTTTACGAATGAAAAATTTTGATAGTGAAGCGTCATATAAAAAGTTTGTACGAAACTGTGAAGGGGCAATTAGAAAATCAATAGAATATAAACTGTGGCGTAATTATATAATTGATGTATTGAAAATCAATACGTGCACAATCACACATGAAACAATGGCAGAAGTCACTATTGAAGTTCATCATCACGTCCCATCTTTATACGTTTTGGTTAAATCTCTTGTAAATAAGTGTATTGAAGCTGGAGAAGAGTTTTGCACATTTGACATTTGCACAGATGCAATTGAACTACATTTCAAAAATAAAATTGGATATGTGACATTATTAAGAAGTATGCATGAGAAGTTTCATAATGGAGCTCTTGATATTCCTATTGAGTATATAAAAGGAGATTTTCATTACTTCATGCAAAAATATCTAAATTTTTTAGATGATGAAGACATTGATAAGATGCAATATAGAATGGCCATGAAAGAAGCTAATTGTAATTGGGCAAGAAACAATTATCCTGTAGCGGAGGCATTATAATGAGTGTATACTTAGATGAGCAATTGGATCAAATATATTTGACTGAAGATATTATGAAATACGCTTCAGCAATTAAAGGTAAAGCAAATAATATTGCACAAGCATTTGGTAATGGTAATTTACTTAAAGCTAAATTACTTTTAAATTCTATGCCAGATATGAGCATAGAAGAATTGTCAATTGCTGCTAAGAAAAAAGGAAAGAAATATTATACCGAAGCCATGCGCATTGTAAAGGGAGAAAAGACGTTACAGCAAAAAGGATTTTGTATTATTTACTCATCCATTAAGGGAATACAAGCCGCATTACCAGCTGATTCAAGAGCATCATTAGATGAATCTCTTGAGAAGCTTAGAGAGTTTGCTGCTAAAAATTCAGCAAAATTTACCTCGGAAGGTATTACCTTATTTATTATGATGTGGTTTATAGCATTTTTCGTTTACGGTATTCCAATTATTTGGCCTCTCGTTCATATGGGAATGGTAGCTGGAGCTATCTTATTTTGGTTTGGAGTATTATTGTTTGTTGTTAAAATTTTATTAAATACATATTTTTCATTGAGAGGTAAATCTAAAGTATAATGGCAATCACAATTGAGAAAGAAAGTCGCCAGAGATCTAGACTTTCAATAGATGTTAATTTCTCTGGCAATAGATATAAAACTCAAAATGGGCTATTTACATTCCCGGCGTTAGAACTTGAAGCATATGATAAATATTTGTATTATCTTTTGAAAAACTCAGAACAAAAAGAGTTTGAAAGACAATATTTAATGAGACCAGACTTTATGAGCTTTGATGAATATGGAACAGTAGCTCTGGCCCAAATGCTTATGTATGTTAATACAGTACCTTCAATAGAAATGTTTGATCTAGATGAAGTTGTTGTACCATCTTATACTGCAGTTGTTGAGATGTTAAAAGATAAATTTGCTGTACAAAATCCTGATGATCTTTATGAGGTGGACTGGTAAATGATTAAACAAAAATTTGACCTTTTAAAAGGCGTTGACAACGTTCTAAAGATTCCCAGTACAAAAATCAAAAGAGAATCTATTGAAAAGGGTCCTCGCAAAATCTTTGTTAACTTAGAGCTTGAAAAGAATAGAATAAATCATTTTACCAAGAATAAAGTTTTTAATTTGATCTCAGGACTACAAGCAAGAAAATCAGTTCATGTTATGAACTTAAAAGATTATGTTTTACCAATTTCATATAACATTCCTACTAAAGGAATTGTTATTAATTTAAGTCCATTTGGAGTAGATGATATTTTGAGTACCAAACCTGGCCCTCAAAATTTATATGCTCTTTTGGTATATGGGATTACGTTTTCTGAAATAGCATCTGGTAAAATGAGAATATCACCAAATTATGTCGCTGCTATGGCGGATTATTTGACGAGTCTCTTAATCAGGTTTTTTGGAAAGCAATATGGTCTATTGGGTAGCTTTTCGGGACATATAATTACGCTTAAGTTTTTAACTAATTGCTATCTCTATGGATCTTTCTTTGGGATAACTGGAGTGACTGCTTTTAAGAGAGCAGGAGCTGCTACATCTTTTAACTACAAAGAAATTGAGAACAAATTAAAAATGTATGACTTTACCACTATTAATGATTATATTTTATCATTATCTGAGGTAGGGGTTTTACCAAATATAAATCGACACATCTTTGCAGGAAAGTTCTTGCAAATGCTTGGACTTAATTTTTTACCTGCTTTAGAAGATTTGGGTCGATTTGTTTCAATTATTACGACCTCTGATATTAGAGGCAGTAATATTGTTCCAACATGGATTTCAAAATATAATGAGAGAGCTTATAATAGCATCTTAGAAATCTCCAGAACAATTTTTAAAAGGAAATAAGGGAGGATTAATTAAATGGAACGAGACGTACTACAAGTATTTGCTAGCACTTATGTTGCCGAAAGCGATATTCTTACAGAAGACAAATTGATGTTAATTGACTATATTAGGGAGTGTGATGAGTTTGGAGTTATGTACCTCCTTTCAACAGGCGAAATGCTCGGAGAAGATGAGTACCTTGATGAAGAAGCTTGCGGCATTCTTTCTGAGCAATATAATACTGACCTTGCACCATTGTTAGAAGCCAAACCAAAAGGCTACTACGCAAGAAAAGCTCAGCACGCAAAAACTGTTGCCGGTCGTAAAGCTGCTGCTGTTAAGGCAGCTGCTATGTCAGCTGGTGGTAAAGTTAAGGGCGCTGCTGGTGCTGCTGGTACTAAAGTTAAGGGAGCTGCTGTTGCTGGCGCTTCTAAAGCTAAAGCTGCTGGTGTAGCTGCCAAAGGAAAAGCTGTTGCTGGTGCCGCTAAAGTTAAGGGCGCTGCTGGTGCTGCCGCTGGTAAAGTAGGTGGCGCTGCTAAGGGAGCTGCATTTGATGCACAAGTCAAACTAAGAGGTGCAAAGAGAGCTGCTGCTCATCAGGTGAGAGGAGCTGGAGCAAGCATGAAATCTGCCGGAGCTGGCATGAAACAAGCTGGTAAGGCTGCCGGAGCTGGCATGAAACAAGCTGGTAAGGGTGTTGGTGGAGCTGCTCAAAGTCTATCTAAAGTTCCTGGAGCTAAACCTGCTGCCGTTGCCGCTGCTGGTGCCGCAGCAAGTTATGCAGTTTACAAAAGATTTTTCTCAGCTGCTTCTAAAGCATGTAAAGGAAAATCGGGTGGAGACAGATCTTCTTGTGTTGATAGATTTAAGAAACAAGCTAAAATGGCACAAGTTAGAGAACTTCAAAAAGCTGCTGGAAGATGTGGTAGCGATGCTGCATGCCGTGCTAAACTGCAAAGTAAAATCGCAAAAGCCAAATCTAATATGTAATTAGGTAAGTGTGATGAGATGGATAAAGCATCAGTTTTCGGGAACTATCGTTCTAAGGTGGTCAACAATAAGGACCCTGAGATGTTTGGCAGGGTCCTTGTGTGGATCCCTGATCTAATGCCGGAAGTGCAGCAAAGTGAAGGAATTTGGGCACGCCCAGCTAACAACCCACTTGGTGGTCGTAATATGGAGAATAACAGCGAGCACCATTTTATGGGTTCATCATATATACCAAAAATAGGTGCATGGTTATTTGTGTTTTTTGAAGGTGGTAATATCAACCGCCCGTATTATTTCGGCGCATTAGATTTAGAGAACACGAAAGTCCTACCAGAGAACCAACTCGGTTCAAATTATGAAGATAAATGGGTAGTATTAAAATCTCATGAGGGTCGTGCGATTGTGGTATCTGATGATCCGGATGATGAAAGGGTTGAGATTACAGGAAAGAAACGATCTATTTCAAATCCGCCAACCGGTGATACATTCTCTGTTTATAGAATTGATGGAAATCAAACTACAATTCTATTAGATGAAAGAAAAGGAACAGAAAAGATATTGATAAAGACTCATAAAGGAGACTTTATTCATATTGATATTGATGATAGAGATCTAGAGATTAAATTTGCTAGAGATATACACATAGAAGCGGGGGGAAATATTTACGTTAAGTCGCAAGGTGATATGCATTTCTTAGCGGGCAAGAGTATATTCACTTCAGCACATGATGAAATAAACACAGTATCTGGTCATAGAATGAACATTCAGACAGGAGAAGAATATAATAGAACAGTTAATTCCAATTCAGTTGAAGTTGTTAAAGGGAAAAAGATAACTACAGTTGACGAAGATTTATTTTTACAAACTGGTGGGGATCAAAATATACAAGGTGGGGGGCAGATTAATACTGATGCTGTATTAATAAACGATAATTGTGGAACATCTATAAAAGCTCCAGAAACCCAAGTTGATACTATTATTGCATCTCCTGCTAAAGCAGAGGGGGGTAGAGACACATAATGGCTGATTCAACTGCTATAACTAATATAGAAGCTGCTGCGACTTCTACACTGGTTTCCGACTTTAATAAACAAATTTCCGCACTTCAATCACAAGCAACATCAACAGCCATTCAGTATTCTTCATTACAAAATCAAATTGCAAGTATAAGCCCTACTGAGTTTACACCACCCGCCCTTCTTGATACTGTAACATCTGATGCTTTAAATAAATCATTTGGAAGTTCTGCTTGGTTAACAGCTAAAGATGCAGGTAAACAGATACAGGACATACAGAACAGATGTAGTATATTACAAGAAGTAGGTGCTACACAACTGATTGAAAAAATGAGAGGCGGAGTTATGGACAAAGCTCTCAGTGATGCTGGCGATGCAATCAGCGATGCTATATCTCAAACAGGATTTAGTATGCCTGAGTTTGGAATTGGAGAAGCTCTCAGCGATCTCGTCAATAAAGGAAGAACTGCATATGAAGCAGTAGAAGATGAATTTTCAGGAACTGTTAGTGATGTTTTAGAGAGTGGTAAAGCTGGAGCAGCAAAGGCACAAGCTGTTATAGATCAGGTTAGTGGAGCAGTTGATACAGGAAAGAAAATGGTTGAAAAAGGTCTTGCTACACTTGGAGGTCCTCTTAAGAAGCTTGATCAAATAATAGATTGTATGGATTCAGTTGGCGGCGGTGCAGTTGTAAGCGATACAGACCAGATGATTGATTCTCTTAATGATGTATATGATAAAGCAGGAGTTTACTCAGACCCCAATCAACCAAATTTTGGAGAATTTGATTCTACTAAGTTTTTTAATAATATTCCAGGACTTACTCCGGCACAACAAAGTAATTTTTTGAAAACAACCAATATGTATGATAAGTCAAAGAATAATGCTTCTAAAGCGGTTGATAAAGCAAAAGATTTAGCTGAACCAAACACAGCAGAAAGAAGTAAATCTTCTTTAGCAGGTTCAGAATCAGCTCCTATTTCTGACAAAAAAGACAAAATAAAAACTGATTCTGAAGTAAAATTTGATACTCCTTCTACACCAGCAATTCCAGCTGCACCAGGAAGACCAGCACAACCAGCACAACCAGCAAGTTCGACTCCAGCACCTGAACCATCACTACCGCCTCCACCACCAACTGAACAACCGGAACCGGAGCCAGCAAGAGTAATAACTATGTATAAGACATTGGTAGTTAAGACTGATGTTTGGGATGAAGCTAGCATGACTGATTTCTTAACTTGGGATCCAAATAGAAGTACTTATCCATCAATTAAAAATAGTATGATGTATAGTTTAATTCCATTTGGTGGCGGAACAGAAGATCCTAATCCTTCAAAATTAAACTTATTTTTTAATGTTCCAAATATACGGTGGAATGAAGAAGATGGTCCAGACTATTCCGATGGAACACCTTCTAGTTATACTAGGATTACGGTTAATGTTCAAGTGTGGTTAGCACCAGATGGGTTTGACCCAACTTGGGGCATAACCAGATTTGCGGAAGGAAAATTTAAATGGATTACTAGACCAGCTTCTGAATATAAAGAACCTACTTCTGAGCAACTTCTTAGAGCTGCTAAATCAGCAGTAGTGCGAGTTGTTGAGTATATTGGATCAAATGAACCATTCACAAGTGAAGACTATGAGGCACTAATATAATGGCTGCAAATGAAGGACAACAAAAACTAGGTCAAATGCTAAAAGCTGCACCAGATCAGGTAGTAGCAATTGAAAAGAGTATTGCGTCTGTTCAAGATCAGATTACAGAATTAGGTGATGAAGCTGGTGCTGTTGAAGATGCTCTATTGGATGTATCCCAAGGTGATTTGGTAGACTATTTGGAAAATGTGAAACTTCCAGAAATAGAAATTCTTTACGGAAGTGCAGTTGAAGTTTCATATGGTCCAACATTTGGAAGTAGAACTTGGGGTCCTCCAAAAGGAAATATAAGTGATTGGGCCATTATTGATTCTACAACAACCGTAGATGTTTATGTATATTTAGGAATTGGTTGGGATGGTGATACTACCATTACAGAATTGATTACAGATTATGATTTTGGGAATGACTATCTATATCGTCCATTAACTGACGGAGCAACATATGGAATATATCCATCACAAACAGCAATGATAGCAGCCAAAGCTCTTTTACAACAAAACTCTAATAAAGTTAATAATTCAATTGACGTCTTTTCAGATTATGTATAAGGAGAAACAATATGCCAGCATCTTCAAGGGTAGGGGACTTATGGACAGGTGTATGTTGTTGTCACCCGCCTGCCCCTTGTATTCCGATGGTTGGTTTTATTGTCACAGGTAGTCCAGACACCCGTTCAACAGCTTCTGCACAAGGAAGACTTTCTGATCTAACAGTAGGTGTTTGTGGTCATCCTGGTACTGTAGTCACTGGATCTCCAACTGTGTTGGCAAATAATCTACAGAAAGCTACGATTGGTTCAATAGTAACTGGATGTAATATTGGTACTGTAGTCACTGGGAGTCCATCACATACAGTTTGTTTTGGTGGCGGTGGGTTTAGTCCAGTTGCTTTCACTGAATTTCAAGGTAGAGTAATAGTCCATACTGAAGTTGATTTTGGGAACAAAGACGATGATCCAGGTTCGGATGATGGTTTGAATATTTACCCTCCAATAGAAACAGTCAATGGAGTTCCAGTTAGACAACCAACAGCAGAGGAAATAGCAAGATCTGCAGCACTAGATGAATCACCAACAACAGAAGTAAGCGATTCAACTTCAGCCGCACAAGTAACAACTACTCCACCAACATCATGTTTAGATGTCGATACATTTCCTCCAGATAATTTTCAATTATCAACCAACTTTATTTTATCAGACGTATCAACAAAAACCGCTATATCAAAACGAAGAGTCAAAGCTCAAGCGGGATTTACAGTTGAGGATTTAGTATGCAATTTACAAGCGTGGGCTGAAAATATTGGAGAAGCTATATCGGCACAATACGGAAGAAACGAAATGTTAATCACATCTGGTTTTCGAGTAGGTAGTGGAAAATCCCAACATGATAGAGGGCAAGCAACTGATATTCAATTTCCAAATATGAATAATGCACAAGTATATGCTGTAGCGGTTTGGATGAATGAAAACGTTCCATATGATCAATTGATTCTTGAATATGGTGGTAATAATCCTTGGATACATTCATCGTTTAATAGAGGTGGAAACAGACCGACAACAGCAGGAAATAAATTTGGGACTAGAAAATCTCCTGGTAATTATGTATGGGGAACTCTACTTAATATGGTTTAAGAACAAAATAATAGAGGATAATACTATGGCTAAAATGATGTTAAGACCTGCTCTGCTAAATATACGCAGACAGTCAGTTAAATGGATCATTGTACACCATACGGATGAATACTATACAAGACCTGAAACTAAAATTGACAACCCTAAATATCAAATGGGTTCCATATTCAATGGCGTATTAGAGAAGAAAGATGGAGATGTAAACTATCATTATGTCATTGAAAAAATAAAAGAAGACTATGTTGCTATCGTTACAAGACCCACAGTTTATTTATGTGAGTGGGATGATATTCCAATCAATATAAATAAGAGAGCTGTTCATGTTGCAATGCTCGGTTCATATGATCTTAAACTTCCAGAGAAAAGATTGTATGATGTACTTGCATATCGTATACTTAATCCAATGTTGAAAATCTATGGGTTAAGTCCTGCCAAAATTAAACTGCACAGAGAAGTATCCGAAGAAGAGATTACTTGTCCTGGTGAGTTCTTTGCAAAAGAGAGAATGATCACCTCAGTAAGGAAATTTGTTATCAAGTAATTTATCATTTATAATCTTTATAGCTATATATATTAATTAGTAATAAGCAGAGTATTCGTTACGTTAGTTCGCCGCATCATAGGCCGGCCATCGGAGCTGCGAGAAAGAGTACATCCAGCTCAGCGGCGCTGCCCTCGAAGCAACCATGTTTATCCGGGCCCCTACGAACGAAACCTGCAAACAGGAGGACGGCCGTTAAATCCGTCACGGTGGTTACCCTATCTCAACAGCCGTAGAAATATTATTAGTATCCAGCTTCCAATACCTTTGTAGAGGTAGGGGATTTCAAAATCCACGGGGATATTGGAGCTGGTTTTTTTCTCAAACCATTATGTTACCAGGAGGTGTCTATGTTAAAAAAGTTTACAACTTTAGTATTATTTATTTTATTATTGTACGGGTGTGGAACCCCACAAGTTAATCTAACCGATTCACGAACAGGATCGCCATTGCCGAATCCATCGTATCATGGGAGAACGGTAGGTGATAAGTTGCATTTTACTTATTACTATGTAGCTGAAAAGGCGGTCAAGGATTTGGATCAAACCATTCAACGGTTTCCAGTTTATCTGGACAAACGAACCAACACAGTAGAGCGGAAGGAGGTGCACTCATTATCTCTTGTGTTGCAAATCTTCAATCCCACCGGAATGAAATATTCCGTATACTCGGCTCGAAATTATAAGAAAAAGGGAAAGCCGACGTTTCAAGACTATAGACAGGAAGCAGCCAGCAACCTGCCATATAGAGAATATCGTTTCCAAATGCCGATCAATTCTGACGTCACAGAAGCATTTCTTGAGGTCACAATCACCGATCAAAAGAATGTTAAATTGTTTCGCATTGGAAGATTTAAGTACAACCTTATTTAACTTTACCAGACAGGGTGGTGTTTATTACCAAAGGAGGCATACGCCTATGAGAAAAGTGCTTACAGTATTACTCATCGCCATTATGATGAGCGGGTCAGCCCTATGCTTTGCTGGAGATGAAGCGACCAATGCGCCTATTCCGAACTTCACGGAGCATCCGGCACCCACACCTATTGAGAGTGGAGAAGATTCCCGTCCGATTGTCAATTTGAATGAAGAGCCCAATGGGAAAAAAATCAACAACGTTGAGCAGGCAGTGATTGAAGTTACCACTGTAAAATCGAATACCCAAGGGCAAGGGAATTAGTACAGTTTCATGTTAACCTTTTAACCTACCTATTACTTTTATTCTTTTC
>Ga0114922_10002672_pt1 | contig 16654 bp, 21 predicted proteins | sample AartaG_FD_100975 | JGI IMG/M metagenome (GOLD analysis project Ga0114922, IMG submission 100975) | Deep subsurface microbial communities from Aarhus Bay to uncover new lineages of life (NeLLi) - Aarhus_00045 metaG | ecosystem: Environmental > Aquatic > Marine > Oceanic > Sediment | place...
AGGGAAATTCCTCATACCAGGTTTGAGCGATATGCATATGCATACCTACGCGAGTGAAAACCAGTTTTTACTCTACCTGGCTAATGGCGTAACAACCACAAAGGAAGTTGGTGGATCTTCACCTGTGGTCCTGGAATGGCGTGACCAGATCCGAGCAGGAACACGGACCGGACCTGATATCTATGCGTTCTGGCCAATGCTCGAAGAGAATACCTGGGATGATGAATTCTTTACAGAATTGGAAACCCGCAGAGGTAAAACCTGGGTGCACACAACCGATGAAGCTGAACAAATCGTCACCGAGATGGCCGCATTGGGTGTGGACGGTATCAAGGCGCACAGTATCTTCTCCTCAGAGATATATCAGGCGCTGCTGTCCTCCGCAGAAGAACACAATCTGCCGTTGGATGGCCATTTACCAGTCGACCATACCTTCTGCCCGGATAATCGCGATACAGAATGTGCCTGCGCATCCAAATCTGAATGCTGGCAGAGCCTTCGGGCAATGAATGTGCCTGCGGTTGCGCACATGGAGGAATTGATCAAAGTGGTTGAGTGGGATGAAGAGACCATTCAACAAGCTGCGCATGACGTTGCAGAAGATGGCATTTGGGTAACCACAACAGCCTACATTATGCGCTCCATTGCTGAACAAGCAGATGACCTGGAAGGCGCGTTGGCAAGGAATCAAAACATGAAATACATACATCCCCTCATTCTGGAAGGAATTGGGTGGAACCTTAAGGAAAATAACTATAGCAAAAAAATAAAATTGCCTCAATTCTACGACTATATAAAAGCTGTTGAAGACATGACCCGTGCTTTGGTTGCAGCGGAGGGAAATCTTATGACCGGTACAGATGCGCCAGTCCCATTAATGGCACCAGGGTTCTCGCTGCATGGTGAACTGGCCACATTGGTGGATATCGGCCTTACTCCATTTCAAGCCCTGCAGGCCAGCACATACAATCCTGCCCTGTATCTCGGAAAATTAGATGAGTTTGGAACTGTCGAAATCGGCAAGCGGGCTGACCTAATTCTGTTAGATGGTAATCCCTTGGAAAATATCGCCAATACACAACACATCTCCGGGGTAATGGTTCGCGGCCGCTGGTTTGATCGTGCCGATCTGGACACCATGTTGGAATTGGTGGCGGCAGATAATAACAAGATAAGGAGTACCCAGAACGCAATCGAAATCGCCTTCCCAATTGTGATGGTACTTCTTGTCTTTGGATTGGTTTGGTTAGTTGTACGTAAAATAAAACGGAAAAAAAATAAGTGAATAAAAAAAACAGAAAGGAGATTATAACGATGGATAATATGGAAAAGAATAAAAAACGAATTGAAACCCTTTTTTGGGGAGGCTTAATACTATGGGTAGGTCTGGTATTTGTGGTAGCGAATTTCGGTATATTTACATCCATTACCATAGCAAACTCGTGGAAATGGATTCTTTTGGGAGCAGGCGCGTTGGCATTAGCCAGTAATGTATTTCGAAGTATCTCTGCTGATTATCCTAATCCCCAGGTTTGGGATTGGATCTTCACGGCGGGTTTCCTGACAGGTGGATTAAGTGGTTTCACAGCGATCAATTTTGATTTAGTATGGCCGTTCATCCTGATAATTGCCGGGGCGGTTACCATCGGAAGCCTGTTATTTAAAAAGAAATAGACTAGGCAGGAAAATAATATGCCAGATCCAATAAATAGACAATAGATAAATAAAAGGAGAAAGATAATGAACAGAATAAGAAATACCATACTTTTGACGACAGCAATTCTCACAAGTCTTGTGCTCAGTGCTTGTGGGACTGTAATGTATCAAAGCGACCGTGAAATCATCAATGGAAAAGGAGCGCTGGTTGAGGAGAACCGGACAATTAGCGGCGTTTCAGGCGTTGAATTGGCAACTATTGGAGACTTGCACATTGAGGTGGGCAGTTCGGAGTCGCTTACTGTCAAAGCCCAGGAAAATCTGATGGAATACATCGAGACAAAAGTTGTCGGTGGGAATTTGATAATAGGGGTTCCGAGTGACGTTGAAATGAAAAGTCTCAAGCCGATCGATTACTACCTGACAGTGAAGGATCTTGACATGATCAAGATCTTATCAAGTGGAAACATCGAGGCGCCGGATCTGGAAACCGAGCAATTCTCCGTTTCCATTAATAGCTCTGGTGATGTGACCATGAGTCTTCTGAACGCAGACACGCTTGAAGTAGACATTAACAGTTCTGGAAACCTGGACATTGGGGGTGGTGAGGTTAGAACCCAGAATATCAAGATCAATAGTTCTGGCAAATACACAGCCAAAGATCTTGCGAGTGACGAAGCTGATGTGCAAATCAACAGCTCTGGTTCGGTAACTATATGGGTGAAAGAAAACCTGACCGCCACCATCAACAGCAGCGGTGATGTGCGCTATCGCGGAAATGCTTTGGTGGATGCATCAGGAAGTTCCTCCGGAAAAGTCATTCATATCGATGAGTGAGAGAGATCAAAAGTGGGTCGTTGAGGGGGAACTTCCCCAGTCCAGACGAACCCCAGAATAGAGATCATAAATAATTATTGAAGGAGGTATCTCCATAGAAATAAATATCATTTGATTTGAAAATAACTCGCCTAACCATAAACCTTAATATAAACAAAAAGGAGAAAAAACGATGACTACTAAAGAAAAAATGAATACAAACAGAAAATCCGCAATAATCGTGGGTGTGTTGTTTATTCTTGCGACGACCGCAGGATTAATAGGTGAACCCGCTCGGGGCATTTTTGCTGCCCCAAATTATCTGGCTAATCTTTCAGCGAATGAAAAACAAGTGATAACAATCGCGCTGTCAGAGTTAATTATGGCAATACTAATTGTTAGTATAACGTTTTGGATGTATCCAGTCCTTAAAAAGCATGACGAAGCTACAGCCCTTGGGTATGTTGTTTTTAGAGTGCTTGAAGTAGTAATGTTTATTGTTGGTGTAATCAGCATGCTAACACTTTTAACCTTAGGACAGGATTTTGTAAATGCAGGGTCTCAAGATGCTCCCTATTTTCAAACAATAGCCAATTTATTAATAGCAGTACGTGAATGGGGAGGAGGTGTTTGTTCAACAATCGTGTTTGGCCTAAGTGCTCTGATGTTGAATTACGTATTATATCGATCAAAACTCATTCCTCGATTGTTATCTGGCTGGGGTTTTATTGGTGCAGTGTTGTATATTGCATCAGGATTTTTACCTCTAATCGGCTATGGTTCGCGTTCAACAATCTATGTCATTATGGAAATTCCATTGGCTCTGAATGAAATGGCGTTTGCATTATGGTTGATCATCAAGGGATTCAATCCCGCCGCAATAGAATCTGTTCCTGCTGAATAGGTAAAGTGAATAACAAAAATAGCATTATGAGAAATAGGAGAACTAAATGAAAGCGATTGTTCAATCAGGATACGGAACCTTTGACGTTCTAAAACTTTCAGAAGTAGAAAGACCTGTACCCAAAGACGATGAGGTACTGGTGAAAGTGCATGCTGCTGCGATCAACACAGGCAATATGTTCATGGTCAGCGGTAAACCACTCCTATCTCGTCTTTCATCAGGTCTATTGAAACCCAAATACTTGAATCCGGGCAGCGATGTCGCGGGTCGAGTAGAAAAAGTTGGTAAGCAAGTGACGATGTTCAAACCAGGTGATGATGTTTTTGGTGACAATCTACCGGGCGGTTTTGGCACGTTTGCAGAGTATGTTTGTGTGCCACAAGATTTATTGACACTGAAACCGGCGAATATCTCTTTTGAAGAAGCTGCAGCAGTGCCTCAAGCGGCGCTGGTTGCCTTGCAAGGATTACGGAATGTAGGTCAGATTCAAAACGGCCAAAAGGTTTTAATCACAGGTGCTTCTGGCGGTAACGGAACTTATGCTGTACAGATAGCCAAAGCCTTTGGCGCGGAAGTCACTGCCGTGTGCAGTACACGTAATATCGAATTGATACGTTCGCTGGGTGCTGACCACGTCATTGATTACTCCAAGGAGGATTTCGCACAAATCGGAGAGCAATTTAATCTGATTATTGCCATGGGAGGGTATCGTTCGCTCAAGGATTATGCGCAGGCGTTACACCAGGGAGGAATCTTTGTATGGGCTGGGGGGCAGTTAAAGGGGCTCTTTGAAACTATGTTGCTTGGACCATGGTTCTCCCGAACAGGGAATAAGAAACTAACCAACTTAAGCCACCATCCGAACCAAGCTGATCTGGAATATATAGCTAAATTAATGAAAGCAGGAAAAGTTCGATCAGTCATCGATCGGGTTTTTCCGTTGAAAGAGACGGCTGACGCTTTCCGGTATTATAAAGCCGGGCATATGCAAGGTAAAGTCGTTATCAATGTAATAAGTGCCAGCTAGCTGCAAACGTAAATATAAAAAATAAGTTTATTATAGGAGGATGAACTATGAAAGACATAAAGGTAACTCTTTCAATCTTATGGATCGCGGTTATGCTCACCTATTTACTGGGCGATGTGATTCGTATCTTTACCGGAGATGTGATTCTTGGAGAGCTGAATGGGACGAAATACACCCAGGGTTTGTCCTTGAGTATTGCGGTAATGATGGTTATACCAATCGTAATGGTGGTCTTATCCCTGGTTCTACCTCAGAATATAAACCGTTGGGCAAACATAATCTTAGCCGCAGGTTGGTTTCTTCTTAATCTGGTAGGTCTTCCATCATACGAAGGCCGCTATGACCAATTCTTATTGGCTGTGAGCATGGTTTTCAATGTGATAACAATCTGGTTTGCATGGAATTGGATCTAAAGAAATAGTCCAAGTCGAATTATTTGAAATGAGAAACTTTCTGTTTATACCGAAGAAACCACTTTTGGAAATGAAATATGAATGATAAAGCTGTTGGTCGTCATGATCGGCTCTTTTACCGTGTCGCTCGGTTAGTACGAGCTACTTGTCCGCCAAATTAACCCAACCCGTGCTTTGTTTGGTATGAAACCACGCACGAAGCGAAACCCTAATAATGATCAATCTTAAAAAAAGGAGAAAAAACAATGGCTACTAAAGAAAAAATGAATGATGCTACAATGAAAGAGTTAGAAAAAAAGGTAGAAAAAGGGGTGGAAGAAGCGGTGACCAAGGGGACCTCCATCCTCATCCAGGCCGCTATTGCCTTTGGTATTACGGTGGTCGTGCTTAAGTTCGTGTGGGCGTGGGTCGTTGCCGACCTGTTCCCCGGAGCGGTCGCTCAGGGTCTGATTAACGCAGACTTGACATGGCTCTCCGCATTGAAATTTGCTGTGCTTGTAGCTGTGGTGACCGGCGTTAATGACACACTTATGGAATCCTTCAAAAAACAGTAATGATCAACCCGCCAGCACTTAATCCTGCAGCTTGCCCATGGAAATTGATAACGATTTTATAAAGGAGGTTACATTGTGCAAAATAAAAAAATGAAAAAATAAAATAATTTATAGTAACAATCTAGATATACATTCATGTTGTATAGAAGAACAAAAAAAGGAGATAAAAATGAATACAAACAAAAAGACCGTAAGCATTACTGAGTATGCTGCTCGTCTGGAGGTCGACTATCCCGAGAAATTAGACCGGGGAACAACTTTCTTCCGCTTACTCTGGATCATACCCATCGCCATCATCCTGGGACTCGTCTCAGGGTCTGGCGAGACCGTCACCAACACAGCTTTCCTCAATGAAGCCGGTGAGGTTATGCGGACAACTCGGGAGACGGCTGGTGGGTTAGCCTTCGGTCTCTCTGGAGCCGTTGCTCTAATGATCATTTTTCGCCAGCATTATCCACGATGGTGGTTCGATTTCTTACGCGAGCTGACTCGCTTCGAGACCAGAGTCTGCGCCTATGCAGGTCTGCTCACAGACCAATACCCATCTACCGTCGAAGAACAGTCTGTTCATCTGGAGATCGACTACCCTGACGTGGAAACTGACCTCAACCGATGGATGCCTCTGGTCAAGTGGCTGCTAGCAATCCCGCATTACATCGTACTGGCTTTCCTCTCTGTTGGAAGCGTGTTTGCGGTGATCTTTGCCTGGTTCGCCATTCTATTTACTGGTCAGTACCCCAAAGGCCTGTTCGATTTCAATGTTGGAGTCATGCGCTGGTGGCTGCGTGTGGGAGCTTATGCATCCCTGCTGGTGACCGACAGCTATCCACCATTCAGCCTGAGCTAGTTTCTGAGGACATAACATACAGCGACTGTAGCCAACCAATCAATATTCTAATTCCTCTGAAGGAAAAATCCTTCAGAGGAAGGCGATTTAAGAATTTTGACTATATAATAAAAAAAATAGGAGGTAAAAATGAATACGGATATGAATACCGTCAGGCTTTTAGGCGCAGCGCAAGTGATGGTTTTTGTTAGCATCTTGATCTCGGGTGGCTTTTTTTCATCAGCACTTGGATCCGACAGTATATCCGATATCCTCGTGAATATTTCAAAAAATCCTAACCGGGTACGGATCAGCAATCTAATTGCATTGGTTCAAAGCTTAGCAATGATTTCCATGGGTGTTTTGTATTATGTCGTCTTTTACAAAAAGCATAAGATTATCGCGCTTATGGCCCTGGTATGTTTTTTGGTAGCAGCAATCACTTATACCGTAGGCAAGATAGGGGCTAATGCTCTGATACCCTTAAACCAGAAATTCGTTGAGGCGGGAGCTCCGGAAGCCTCTTATTTTCAAACGCTGGGTGATTTCTTGTACAACAGCGTTGATAAACGAGGATACGAATTATATAGTTTATTCACGAGCTTTGGCTTTTTACTGACGAGTTACCTTTTATTTATAACAAGGTCTGTTCCACGCGCTATCTCAATCTGCGGCCTTGCAGCACTCTCTCTGTCATTAATACCTGCCGTGTTGACGCTTTATGATCGTGAATTCCTTCCCGGCGCAAGGATACACAGCCATTCATCAAATGTATCCCTCATGAAATTGATCATGGGAAAATTGGATGAGAGCATCTTCCCATTTGGGAAACGCATCTCAACTTTGGATAAGGTGTTGTTGCAGAGCCTGTTTGCTGGGATCGGTTCTCCAATTATCTTTTCGAAATACGGAAATTGGATACCCGAACATGGCTTTTCTCTGGGTACTACATCTTTTTCAACTAGCAGTGTTTTTAAATTTTATTTTGCGCAGAATTTCGCCGCCACGGGTCCTGCTATAGCGCCCCCGGCAATAAATACATCCTACTCTTTCATATAAATACTCTCCTTCTAAAATTACGTCCTTTGAACGCCGCATCAAGAATCACCGTCCAAGAATTTTATTAATTCCATCCGAAATTGTCCTTTATAGGAACAACTTCACAATAATCGCTGTCAAAAACATCAGGATAAAAGCACCTATCATCCATCCCAAAGTTGTAGAGTAATTCTTTGGTTCAATCTGACCCTCGCTGTCCATCTTGCGAATAAGTGGGAACAGCCGCCAAAAGAAGGAAGCGATCGAGATGACTAATGCAGTACCAGTAAAGATCATCGATTGATCATTCTCTGTGAATACGATAACGATCAATAGCAGAATGAAGATCAGCTTTGTCCCAGCAACCCAGTTGACCAGGTATTTCACAAAGTCAAAAATCTCCGGATCCTTCTTTGATTTCTCCCAGGCTTTGAATACCCCGATACTATTGGCATATTTTGTATCAGGGAAAAAATAGAGCGCTATTACATTCGTGGCTTCCAAGGTGAGAAATCCAATTATAAAAATATTAATTAAATTCATTTTGTAAGTTTCTTTCTATTGTCCTGCCATCGCAAAAAAGACGGGGCTGAAATATGGAATCAACCAGATAAACCACACCAATAAGCTAAACTTGTGAAAATTCACAATGGATTGTTCATCATTCCTGAGTAATACAACCAAAGCCCAGATTGCGTGAATGACCATCAGAGCAATTGCCAGAACACCGGTAACTCCGTGGATATCGAATGTCAAGCCCCCAACCATGTCGATCATCATGCCTGTTCCCCAGGTATCGCAAATAAGTCCAAATAAAAAGAAAAGCAGGTGCCACCATTTCAGGCGGCCGACAATGCGTTCTACCCATACTCCGATCGAATAAAATACTAGTGCTGCTGCCATGATAATACTTGCTCTTGGATCCATAGAAAACTCCTTGTGTTTTGAAATATTTATTAATGAATAAGTAGGTTTTTTCTCACTTCGAATTTGATACAGTTGCCAGCAGATTCAGGGTTGCCTGAATAATTTGCTGGTGCTGCGATGCTCTACTTGTAGTGGCAAGGTGGTCTTCAGGATCGATCTGATAAGACCCAAACTGGTGATGATCACCGCCTTCAATACGGATATAGAGTGTGTCTTCAGGAAGAAGGTGCGCTCGTTTTCCAACACTGGTCTCGGTCACAGTTTCCTCTCGGCTGCCATAAATCGAGATAACGGGAATATCCATGTCCGAGATATCAGTGCTATTTGCCGGATATGATGCCCAAATTGCCAATCCCTCGATCACTTCGCGATTTTTATCAGTGTATTGCGCTGCCATTGTTCCCCCAACTGAGTGGCCACCGATTGCCCAATGATCGATGTTTGAGTGAAAGGCGATGATCTTATCCGCGACGTTAGGATCAAAAACCGCCATGTTGATCGGCATCTCAGGAATAACAACCATGTAACCTTCTGATGCGATTGTTCTCGCTAGAGACGCATAAGCCCTGGGATCAACCCTCCCACCTGGATAAAAGATGAAACCGGTTGCCAAAGAATCGTCAGTTGGCGTAAAAGTGAACCAGGGATCAATTTTGACTTGAATCAAATTATCACTTTCCAAAGCCTGGACAGCTTCAGGTAAAGGTGGTCTGGCGTAGGTTACCCATCGGATACCCCAAACAACAGCAATTAGTAGTGAAGTAGCTAATAATCCAAATAATATTTTTTTAGTTTGACGAGAATGGTTAGATTTTTTCATAGATCCTTTATTTATCAAACAGTAGGCTCTTGAGTTGTTCTGTTTTTGTAAAAAAGTTTACAAGAATTTCTCCGGTTCTTTCGGGTGCATTTCTAAGCACCCAGTGTGTTGCATCTTCAATGTATAGCACCTGTCCGGATGTGGTCATGGCTGCCGATGGTTCAGCCATCTGCCACATTATATGGGAATCAAGCTTACCCCATACTACCATGGTCGGAACATCAATAATGTCATAAGATTTGTCCTCATTTTCCTGCTTGAATAACCCGCGATACCAATTGATCATGGCTGTGTTAGCTCCAGGTTGCGTCCACGCCCGGCGGTATTCATTTAACTCATCGTCGCTGAATGATTCTTCCATAGCTCTAGCCAGCATTTTCCAGTTTCCCGCCCGCGTCACCTTCTCTGGTAACCAGGGAAGCTTGAAGAAATATGCATACCAACTCTTTCTGCGCTGCTCTTTATTTTCTGCGAGGAAGTTGTTCATCACTGCAGGATGGGGAGCATTAAAGATCACCATGCGGTTTATCCTTTCTAGATAAGTATCTGCTAAATTCCAGCTGACGATTCCCCCAAAATCGTGACCGGCAAGATTGAACCTCTCAAAACCATAGTGGTCGGTCAGAGCGAGGATATCCGATACCAGAATATCCATCATATAGTTCTCTACACCCTTTGGTTTGTCGCTCAAGTTATAACCGCGTTGATCGGGTGCGATGACCCTGAATCCTGCATCAGCCAGGGCAATGATCTGATCTCGCCAACCAAAATGCGCATCAGGATAACCATGGAGCAAGATCACAGGCTCTCCATCTTCTGAGCCTGCGGTGGCCACATGTAGATTGATACCATTTATTGAAACGAATTCATATTGAATGGTATCTTCTGGTTTAAACACTGAGAAATCCCCAAAATTCATTAATCTTGAGTTGAAGATGATAACGACCAGCAAGACAAGAAAGACGAGAATCGTTAATCATTTTTATCCTAGTCTTCATCCTTTTTACCATTGATACGTAATTGCATCACCAAAGCAAGTGATAACAATACCAGCCCTACTGTTAAAGTCAGGTTTCCCGTGGAGATAACTGTGGTGGTAGGTAAGGCGAATGTTTTCTCGATCGCGGCGATCTTCGCGTCATGAAATTAGTCAAAAACTGGATCGGTAGACATCTCGATCATAACCCTGCGGCTATGATAACGCATAAGAGCACCAATGCTCCATTCTTCGGCATTTTCAATTCCCCATTTTTCCATAGCGTCAAAAACTGCAATGCCGTTATAGATAGGATAACTTCCCCTTTTGATCAAATAAGGTAGAACGAAGCTCATGTATTCACTCAGTGCCTCTTCAGATGAGTCCCCGAAACTTTGACCATTTATTTCAATTGGAGCCTCGTATAGTTTTATGGCATTGACCATCACAATTGGTTTTCCGTCGTCTGCTTCCAAGAATCTTCTGAGGTTGCTGGAATCAGCTTCGGGGTGTTGTTCATGATATCGCTCTTTGTAATGTTCTATTTCGTCACTGGTCAAGGGCCCTTCAAAGGCTCCATGCCAGAATAGAAACAGCAGCATTAGTATGCTAGCAATGCTCCAACTCAATAGAGAGAGCTTTTTCTGTTTGGTCATTGATGTTCCTTTTTCTTAGATTCCTTGAGGGAAAGCACAAGCATGACCAATGCCACCCCAGGAAAGATTATATTACCAATCCCGCCGGGTGCTTGCCCTGCAGTTTCAAAGGGCTTGAAAAATCCCAGAAACAGCCGGCCAGCCCACTCAAATAAAATGAAGAGCCACATTAGTGGGATCAGTGATTAATAACGCCAAAGCACAAGCACGAAAAGCAAACTGAACATCAGTTGTGTGAGACCCCATTGCGCGAACATGCCAATTACAACTGTAGTGCCGTTCGGTGTAAAGCGATCAAGTGGGATGGTCGCAATTGATTGTGCGCCACCATCTGGAAGAATTATGTGAGCCAGCGATCTACCGATTGTCAAGATTGTCATTGCCGCGAAGACCCATTTTGCGATAATTTTGCCTTGATATTGGTTAGATAAATCTTTTGGAAATAGTTTTTCCCGCATCTATTTTTCCTCTCTTTTATTCATCAAAATGACACCAGCGGTGAAGGTGAAAATACAGATCCCTATATAAACCATCATCATTGGTAAACCACCCCAATTTCCCTGCGTGGCAGCATAGGTAGTAGTATTGAACTTGATCCCTACCGCACCAATTACGTAGGCCACGGGAATGGTACCTAGCATTGTCAGGGCTAATGGGCGTGCTTTCCAACCTAGCAGGATCAACATCACGCCAGTGATGTAGTTAGAAATTCCAAAGGATCCCATGAGACGTAACAAATCAATTGCTACAGAGGTGGAAAGATCCAGTCCAGCGATATTAGTGGTAGCGTATTCTAGTAATATTGTGTGCATGAAGCCGCGAATAAGGTCTAGGCTGCCAAGCGCAATGGCAACGATCGAGACGAATTTTGGGATATTTTTTTCTTTTTGCATTATTTTTCTCCGATATTTTTTTATTTTTTATGGTTTAGGATTTCATCGTTGCCTAATGCTGAAGGAAGCCCATTGCGAATTTACTTCAGGAAAACAGTCTCCATCTCATCAACGGAATAAGGCATGTTGTTAGTTAGCCACCAGTCTAATAATTGCACAACTGCCCCAACTAGAAAATTAGCGACAGCGTCAAGGGGAACAGATGAATCCGGGATCGTTTTCTCCAAATTACTTTGAACAGCATCCACCATTACACTCTGGATTTGCTGCCGCCCTTGCACACGATTTAGGATAGCTTTGTAAATAAGACTATTTTCAGCAGCGTGATGAAATTGAACCCGAAAACCGGGTAAAGAACTGGAAGCGGATTCTGCTTGAATGCGCTCTTGTAAATCTTGGCGAGTTCTTTCAATAGTTGCAAGGAGCAAATCTTCCTTGTCCTTGTAATGGATATAGAAAGTTGCTCTACCCAAATTAGATTCATCAGTAATATCTCGTATTCTGATGGAATCGTAGCCTTTTTTCAAGATAAGCTTGAATAAGGCATCTTGTAATAATTTTCTGGTGCGTACAACGCGCCGATCTAAAGTGTTATCCATAAATGAAGTCCTTGTATTAGACATTATGTCTTGTTATGGTCATATTATCTAAATAATGGGTGGTTGCAAGGGAGAGATTTCGATATTAACATTTAATTTACATAGCTGAATAAATCATCTAAATTGCGATTCTTCCTTCACGAGTTTTGTGGAGAGCTAAATAATACCTTTGACTCGAACGGGCTTTGAATTCACAGGTGGTGAGCTCAAAGGTCCTTTGTTTAAATCAACTGATTCGAAGTCAGTGGCGGAACTGTCCACAGCGTATCACAGCGTCCATTGTGTCCAAAAATAAGCGTAAAAACTGTCCACTGTGTCCATAATTTCCACCCTGTTTTGTCCCAATTGCACACGAAAACAGGAAAGGCGACTTCTGAAATGTTTCAAAATATGGATGTTGATCACATTCACGGATCACGGCGAACAATTCCTTCTCGCCATGCGTAAACTGCAGCCTGGGTACGGTCAGCCAGATGAAGCTTCCCGAGGATATTACTTACATGCCCTTTAACGGTTTTTTCACTGATCACCAACCGCTCAGCGATCTTGGCGTTAGACAGTCCATCCGCAATTAAATGGAGAACTTCCATCTCGCGTTCAGTCAATTCGGTAAAAGGATTAGGAGTCATATCTCGACTTCCCCTCACCTCAAGGACCAGGCGAGCGGCTACGCGAGGATTTATCACAGCTTCACCTTGGGCTGCTTTTCGCACAACATCAGCCAATTCGTTAGAACCAATATCCTTTAGTACATATGAAAGAGCACCTGCACGGATGGCTGGGAAAATGTGTTCATCTTCATGATATGAAGTCAACACAACCACTTGGGTGTGAGGGCTGACTTTCTTGATCTGACGTGTGGCTTCCACGCCATCTACAACGCCAGGCATCACAAGATCCATCAGAATTACATCCGGTACATACTGGCTAGCAAGACGTACAGCTTCATCTCCATTGCTAGCTTCTCCTACTACCATGAGATCGCTCTGCGTTTCCAGAAAGTCACGCACTCCCTGGCGAACAAGCTGGTGATCATCTACAATGAGAATCGTAATTGGTTCATTCATGAAGGCTCTCCTTTTTCAATCTGGTATCGAGCAATTAGACGTGTTCCTAGTCCATGATTACTTTCCACACTAAAATCACCGCCTAATGCTTCTATACGTTCGCGCATGCTTCGTAAACCCATTCCTTTACCTGTAACTGTAGATACATCAAATCCTTTACCATTGTCTGCGATGGAAATTGAAACACTATTCTGATCACAAACCAAATCAACATCGACACGGGTAGCTAGACTGTGCTTGGTGATGTTCGAGAGCGCTTCCTGAGTAACTCGAAAGAAAGTTTGTTCGATCTCCATTGGCAAGTTACCTCCATCCGATTCTCTAACCTCAACACTGATCTTATTTAGTTGCGACCAATCGTCTATCAGTTCTTTGAGGGCAGTGGCTAATCCTTTGGTTTCTAGGGTTGCTGGATGAAGTTCGCGAATAATTGCAGTTAATTCTGTTTGGGCTTGACGAGTAAGTTGCTCGGCTTTATCCAAATGCAGTAGAGCAGCTTTAGCATCCTTTGCGATCAAAGCACGGACGGCACCAAGCTGCATTGCGGAAGCAAAGACCTGTTGTTTTACGCTATCGTGCAAATCACGAGCTAACCGATTGCGTTCGTCCACAGCTGCCAACTCTTGGCGAGTGTGGAGCAAGTTCTGGAGTTGTTGAGCCATGAGATTGAGGCGTTTGGCTAGTTGCCCAATTTCATCTTTAGAGCCCTCTTGAATGAAGGTGGAAAAATCTCCTTGAGACCAGTGATCTGTTGCTTGGGATATAAGTTGAAGACGATGAGTTAATCCTCGAGCTGTAAAAAAACCAAATACTGTACCAACCACACCTGCTGCAATCATTAGAAATATTAGACTACTTCCGATAATTGAGAATATCCCAACCAATATTCCTCTGGGAGGATAAACTGTTTTTATTATAACGATGCCCAACACCTGCTGTGTCTCGTCCATCACCGGAACAGCGATAATCATGCTCTGGTTTGGTGTGACTCGAGAAACCTGGTTGGGGTCGTCTTCACCCGCTAGTGCAGCCACGACAACCATATCAGCTTGATCTAGGATTTCTTTATAATTCTCATTTATCGATGCAGGGATACCACCCAAATAATTTAAGTTTTTATCCAATACAAGCAGAGCTGTATTCTCATCGAAATCGCTTAATGACACTTCAGCAACAGGGAAATTTAGTGATTGGAAAGTAAGTCCCGCAGAAGTCTCTGCAGCCTGCGGCCAACCTGCCAGACCTTTAATATCAGGATCGGAGTCATCGATAAAGGCTGCGATCTGAGGCACTAGCTCTTCCCTTACTACGGCAATTAATGTTCTTGAATAAATATTGGAATTCGTGATAATTATCCATACCAGTATACTTGCGAATATCTGTACAACCAAAAGTGCAGCAACCGTAACCAGCGTATAGCTCAGGGTAAGCTTCCATTGCAACCCTGCAAAAAGTTTTTTATTATGATTCATCATATTTCTATTATATTTAATTTTTCTAATTTTTACCCATTTGGTTCAGATAGATTAAAAAGCTTTTCATGAGCACGTTTAGATGCCATTGAAAAACATGTTTATAAAGCTAATCATGTTTATCAGTCCATGCGCAATAACTAGAGGCCACAGATTACGTCGTCTAATCAGGAAAGCCACACCGAACAAAAGGCCAGTAACACCAGCTAGCAGCATTCCAGAAGGACCCTGGTAAAAGTGGGCAATCCCAAAGAGTGTTGCACTGCAGAATATAGCGATCATCGAGGCTATTCTTGTTTGACCGAATATATCTGTGAGCCGGTTTACTAAGTAGGCGCGCCAAACCAATTCCTCTATTAGCCCGGCTGTTATCCAAATAACGACAACATTAAAGATCAGGTTGGTTAAGTTTCCATGAAGCATACCGAAACGGCTCAAATCCGGCGATACAACAATTGGAAAAACCAGGAAGAGAAGCTCCTGAAGGAGGGTAATAACCATAATCATAAAAATCGCAAATCCAATGCCTGACAGTCCAGCACGAATCCAGCTTGCAGGCTGATTTAATCCAAACGTATGCCAACCTGCGCTTCGAATCCGTGCTGCAACCCAGAACAATATTAAGGTAATGATCATACCCAAATAAGTAAGTGGTCCACCCAAAAGGACAAGGTCGCCACCGAGTGAAATGAAATCATTCTCTAGCTGGTATCCCAGGATCAAGCATACATAGGTCGGTGCAAGCACCAGGCATATTTCCATTAAAATGACTAACTTGTTGGATTGGAGAAATTCACTGATACGCTTTTGAGAAATATTTATTATTTCTTTTTTCATTATTTCCTCCAAGGAAAAATATTCTGGGATTGAATTTTCTCTATTTCCTATACTCTATACATTGGCAACTATCTTTAATTTATTAGGTTCCTCTATTAAGTAAAGATTTAGAAAATGAACCAAGGCATCTTATATCCAAGATATAGCAAAATAAAAAACATCGAGTTATAAAAACCATGCGCGATAATTGGCAGCCACAATTTACGTCCCGCAGCTATGTACAAACCAGCAAAAACAAGAGCAAAAATGAAGGTCTCAACCACACTAGCGATCCCCATATTTATATGCCCAATAGCAAATAGCATCGAGCTTATCAAAACTCCTACAGTCCAACCTGGCCGGTTATCCCCAAATAAGTCAGCGAATCGGCTGATCATGTACCCACGTAATACCATTTCCTCTAGAAATCCACCGATCAACCATCCGATGAGGATCCAGATAACCAGATTTGGGATGCTCCCCGGAATACGCGCAAATTGGCTGGCATCAAACGGTTCCCCTACCAATTGCACCAATAACGGATCGATCAACCAGATAGAAATAAGCTGATAGGCGACACCAATCAATGCACCGAGACCAAGCGTACGCAGCCAGCTGGATGGCCGTTGTAAGCCAACCCCACGCCAACCCAACTTTCGTAATCCAAGCGAGATCCAACCAAGTGGAAATGAAAAAAGAATTGCAGGAAAATCTTTCAACTCAAGCAAATGTAATCCTACAACAAGGAACATTTCTATTGAAATTACCAGTCGGTTTTGGTTAAACAACTTACTAATTCGGTCACGTAACGTGATATTCATATTATTTTTCCTTTCTGATATATCCGCCTGAAAAATATTTGCCTGACAACTTACTTTATCTGCGTTGTTTGTTAATTCGTTTGGTTCATGAGTTTGCTTTTCATTATTTGTTTTCACGGTAATACTCCTTTTCTATCTATGCTCAGCTTACCTATTTTCTTTTGTTCTGTCATGCGTCTGAAGACCTGTTCTTGATAGTACGAAAGGAGGGAAATTATCTTTTTCGATGAAATACTATATATAATCACCGGCGTTAAACCCGCGTTGCATCCGCGTTGCACCCAAACAGGGAAAGGTGACCCATAAAACAAGCACTGTTTCGATTGCTTTATATGTTAAACCTACAAGGGCAGAGATATGTATAATAAGTTAA
>Ga0114922_10002673_pt1 | contig 16648 bp, 7 predicted proteins | sample AartaG_FD_100975 | JGI IMG/M metagenome (GOLD analysis project Ga0114922, IMG submission 100975) | Deep subsurface microbial communities from Aarhus Bay to uncover new lineages of life (NeLLi) - Aarhus_00045 metaG | ecosystem: Environmental > Aquatic > Marine > Oceanic > Sediment | place: Aarhus...
CGGGACCGACACGATGGACCTGTCCGCCTACATCACGCCCAACGTCTGGAATATCACCGGCAGCAATGCCGGCAGCGTCAACGGCGCGATGCCCTTCACGTCAATTGAGAATCTGACGGGTGGAATTGCGGGGGACGCGTTTGTGTTCGGCGACGGTGCGGCGCTGTCGGGCATTATCGACGGTCAGGGCGGTAGCGATACGGCCGACCTGTCGGCCTACACGTCGCCCAACACGTGGCAGATTACGGCGAACAACACCGGCATCATCGACGGCATCGCCGGTTTCATGTCCGTGGAGAACCTGGTGGGCGGCGCGGACGCAGACGACTTCGTCTTCGGCAACGGCGCGGGCGTTGTGGGCCTTGTGGACGGCCGCTCCGGCTACGACACGCTGGACTGGTCGGCCTACGGCGCCGGCCAACCGGTGACCGTTAGCCGCCAGACGATGACGGCCACGGGCACCGGCGGCTACGCCGACGTGGAGCAGGTCATCGGCGGAGCCGGCTCGGATGAGCTGATAGCCGCCAACGCCGCCAACGCGTGGCACATCACCCAGGACGACGCGGGCGACGTCGGCGGGGCCGGCGTGTTCGACTTCGCCGGTTTCGAGAGCCTGAAGGGCGGCACCGCCGCTGACGTGTTTGTGTTCAGCGACGGCGCGTTGCTGACGGGCGGCATCGCCGGCCAGGGCGGGGATGACACGATAGACTTCGGCGCGTTCACGACGCCCAGCGTCTGGAACGTCACGGCCGACGACGGCGGGAACTTGAACGACGCCATGCCGTTCAGCTCGATCGAGGACCTCATTGGCGGCAGCGCGGAGGACTGGTTTGCCTTCAGCGACGGCCGGGTCGTTTCCGGGGCGGTCGACGGCGGAGAGGGAAGCGACTCCATCGACTTCTCGGACTACTCGACGCCGAACGCCTGGGAGATCACGGCGGACAACGCCGGCACGGTCAACGGGGGCATCCCGTTCACGTCCGTCGAGAACCTGACGGGCGGCGCGGCGGCCGATCAGTTCGCCTTCGCCGACGGAGTGGTGCTGGCGGGGACGGCCGACGGCCGGGCGGGCAGCGACACGCTGGACCTGTCGGCCTACGGGACGGCGAACGTCTGGGGCATCAGCGCGCCGGGCGCGGGCACTGTGGACGCCCTGGGCGGGTTCCTGGCCATGGAGAACCTGGTGGGCGGGACGGACGCAGACGACTTCGTCTTCGCCAACGGCGCAGGCGTTGTGGGTCTGGTGGACGGCCGCTCCGGCTACGACACGCTGGACTGGACGGCCTACGACGTCATACACGCGGTGAGCGTAAACCGCGGGACGCTTTCGGCCACGGGGACCGACGGCTACGCCGGGATCGAGCAGGTGATTGGCGGCGCCGGCTCCGACGCCCTGACCGGTGCCAACGAAGGCAACACCTGGCACGTGACGGCTGACGACGCCGGGCAGATCTCCAGCGTGCTTCTGGACTTCTCGGGCTTCGAGAACCTGGTGGGCGGGACGGAGGTTGACGATTTCATCCTGGTTGACGGCGTGCTGGTCACGGGTGTCATCGACGGCCGGGGCGAGGACGACACGCTGAGCCTTGCGGCCTACGGCACGGACAACACGTGGAACATCACGGGCGACAACTCGGGCAGCATCGATGCCCTACGGGGCAGCATAGACTTCGAATCGGTGGAGTACCTGGTCGGCGGCACGGGCGTTGACGAATTCATCGTCGCGGACGGCGCCTTGCTCGGGGACGGCCTGGATGGCGGGGCTGGCGACGATGTCCTCGACTTCTCCGCCTACACGACGCCGAACGTCTGGACCGTGGACGGCCCCAACGGCTACATCGAGACGCAGCGGGGCAACTTCTCGTTCGTCTCGATCGAGAACCAGATCGGCGGCCAGACGGAGTTCCACGGCGAGTTCGTCGATCTGGCCGGCGAGATCGGGGACACGTGGCTGCCGGATACGCTGGTGCCCGGCGATCGCGGCTGGGTGGCGGTGAAGGTGACCAACGCGGGGAACACGGCTGTGCTGAACCGGATCGACATCGATCTCTATCTCTCCGCCGATGAGCTGCCCGGCTCGGGAAGCGACGCGCTCGTCGGGAGCCTGGAGGACGCGTGGGTCAATCTGATGCCGGGCTGGTCGGCGACGTATTGGGTGGCCGCGCACCTGCCCCCTGAACTGGACCCCGGCACGTACTACGTGCTGGCAGAGGTGGACGCCGAAGACGCCGTGACGGAGAGCAACGAGCTGAACAACGTGGCGTCCACGTCGCACACGTGGGACGCAGTCTGGCAGTTCGGTGTAGTCGGCGGTCGGGGCGGCGTATCGCTGGTCGTGAACGACTGGGCGGGGACCACCGTCACGTTCTCCCTCTACGGGCCAGGCAGTGCCGACGTCGTTGGCGGTCCGGGCTTCACGGACGTGCTCCTCACGGGCACGAGCATGGCTTCTTTCATGGTCATCTCCACCGCGGGCCTCGACAGCCGGGCCGTGCTGAACGACGTCGTCGCGGATGGTTCCCTGGGCGGCATCGTCGGTTGGAGCACGGAGATCGGGGGGGCGCTGGAAGTGCACGGCAGCCTTGGCGCGCTGTTCCTGCGAGGCCTGGACGCAGACGCCCTCATAGGCGGCGACCTCAACGTCCTGTACGTCTACGGGGGGGACGTCAACGGGGACGTCGTGCTCACGGGAAGCAGCATCGGGACGGTCATGGCCCAGCCGAAGTACGTTGACGGCGGCTGGATCGGCGGATCGATCCGGGGCGACATCATAGCGGACGGGGACATCGGCGGCGTCTACGCGCTCAGGGGCGGCGTGTCCGGCAGCGTCCGGTCCGCTGCGGGCAGGATAGGCACCGTGCTGGCCATCGGAGGCGACGTGGACCTCACGGGCGGCAAGACCATCTCGGCCGGCACGGGCATCAACGCCATCCTGGCCATCAACGGCAACATCCTGGGCGACGGCGTGGGGAGTCCGGACATCTACGTGGATGACGGGAGCCTGTGGAGCCTCCAGGCCGTTGGCGGCGGCATGCAGAACGTCTGGGTGGACGTCAACGGCGCCGGGCCGTTGGCGGGGATGCTCGGCACGGCGTGCGCCACGGGCGGCGGGATCCTCGGGTCGACCTTCGAAGCCGCCAGCGTGGGAAGCGTCTACACGCCGTACGACTTCACCGCGAGCCGCATCCTATCAGGCGGGGGCCTGGGCAGCGTCTATGTCGGCGGCAGTGTCAGGGACGCATTCTTCCAGACAGGGGCTCACCTCTCGAGCCTGTTCACGCAGGGCGACTTCACCAACAGCAGCGTGCAAACCGGCAGCCTATCGGTGCTCTACGTGGGCGGGACGATCAGCGAGGATGCAACCGACGGCGACACCGACGAGATCCACGCCGACACGGGGAGCTACTTCGTGGCCGATTCGACCAAGTCGGCGCAGATAACGGCCGAGCAGTCCGATGCGTTCAGCGGCGTGGCCGCTTCAGTGGGCTAGGAAGACATGGCTCTGCTCGTAAGTCCTTACAGGAAAATGGCTTACGGGGTCGTTTTGGGGCCAACGCGAGGTTTACGAGTGGTTCTCAAGTCACTGAGCAGTCACTGACAAGTGGCTACCAAGCGACGGCCGCCTCGCTCAGTGACCCACTCGTTCGTCTCTCGAATGGCGGGCTGGCTCAACACTGAATGGTCGAAGACCACTCCTTGCCTTGCGCACCGGGATGCCGTCAGATGATGTGCCCCGCGGCGTTCTTGACCGACTGGCACTGACGGGACCGCTGTCTTGGGATCCTGCTTGGCCACGCCGGTCCGATTCAAGCAGATTGAAGGCGACGAATCCGAGCAAGTGAGCAGCCGTGCTCAGCGGGCCGCAGATTCGCGAGTACCCCTGCAAATGCAGGTGAGAACGCCTATCGAGGCCGAAGAAGAGGTGGTGGGGGCGCTGGGGATCGAACCCATGACCTACGGATTGAGAGTACCAAACATAGCCTCTTGAGCATGGTCTCGTAACTGCACGCCGAGTCGTCGCTTACATCATACTGAACCGTCGACCATCATCTTGCTGGGGCTGAGCCTGGCGGGCATGGGACTGCTGGGGCGTCGCAGCCGCAAGGCATCATAGGCACGAGGCAGCCTTGACGGTGCTCCCCACGTGACGCCCGCTTCCTTCCTGAAGCTGGGCCCCGCATCTCCCTTCGTCGCGCGTCTTCATTTGCAGAGATCGGCAGCGCTGGATTTGCCCCCGCGGTCGGGAGGTCGTTGGCCAGCCCCGGGTCGGCGCCGCCGAGACGCGTGGCCCCTCTTCTCAATCAGCCAGGCGAACCTCCACAAGCAGGGGCGGAGTGGCCCCCGGGGTGTGGTGCGTCGTGTACAGGCGAGTGTTGATTTAGCGAGACGGCGGCAGTCGTCTGGAATCCGGGGCACCGCGATGCGCCTGAGATGCGCTGTCGAGGCCGCACTGGCGTGGGCGCCAGCGGCACGGTCTTTGCTGAACCAAGCAGCACCGCCGCATGGTCAAAGTGGGTGCGGCCCGGAAGTGCTCTCAGGACAGAAGGGGTTCCCGGTGGCACGGCGATCCTGGATGTTCGCAAGCACTGTCGTCATTCTTCTGGCATGTGGCTGCACCTCCGCCGGCGACATCAACCGTAGACTGCCCGTCGTGGGCATGGCGCTGGCTGAGGTCCCGAACGAGCACTACGTCGTCGATCCTCCAGACAGCATCGATCTAAAGCACTGTGCGGGAGCGTCCGTCCGCGAGCCATACCCAAAAGGGACGGGCAACTCGGCGGCGCTGCAACTGGGGCGTCGTGCGGAACCGCCGTAGGCGGACGCTGATCCAGCCCCTGGACGCGGAACGATAGCAGAAGGAGTAGGGGCGATGCGCGTGAGGGGTAGAGACATAGTAAGCGACGGAAGGGCTGCAAGCATGTCGCTGGGGTTGGAGGAGCTCGAGCCCCGGATACTGCTGGACGGCTCGTTCGGCACGCAGCAAGTGATGTCGCCGGCCGCGGACGGGGCATACTGCGTCTACGCTTGCGACCTGGACGGGGACGGCGACGCGGATGTGCTTTCCGCATCTGGTGCCGACGATAAGGTCGCCTGGTATGAGAACCTGGGCGGGGGGAGCTTCGGCGCCCAGCAGGTGATAACGACGGCGGTGGGCGAGGCATACTCCGTGTACGCCCGCGACCTGGACGGGGACGGAGACGCGGATGTGCTCTCCGCGTCCTACCTCGACGACAAGATCGCGTGGTATGAGAACCTGGGCGGCGGGAGCTTCGGCGCCCAGCAGGTGATAACCACGGCGGCGGACGGAGCAGTCTCCGTCTACGCCTGTGATCTGGACGGGGACGGCGATGCGGACGTTCTCTCCGCGTCTTTCGATGATAGCAGGATCGCCTGGTATGAGAATCTGGGCGGCGGGAGCTTCGGCGCCCGGCGAGTGATAACGACGGCGGCCGACTGGGCGGAGGCCGTCTACGCCTGCGATCTGGACGGGGATGGCGACGCGGACGTGCTCTCCGCATCTGCTGGGGACGACAAGATCGCCTGGTATGAGAACCCGGGCGGCGGGAGTTTCGGCGCCCAGCAGGTGATAACGACGGCGGCCAACGGTGCGCTCTCCGTCTACGCCTGCGACCTGGACGGTGACGGCGACGCCGACGTGCTCTCCGCATCCTATTACGACGACAAGATCGCCTGGTATGAGAATCTGGGTGGCGGGAGCTTCGGCGCCCGGCAGGTGATAACGACGGTGGCCAACGGCGCAACCTCTGTGTACGCGTGCGACCTGGACGGGGACGGCGACGCGGACGTGCTCTCCGCATCTGGCGATGACGACAAGATCGCCTGGTATGAGAACCTGGCGGGCGGGAGCTTCGGCGGCCAGCAGGTGATAACGACGGCGGCCGACGGTGCGCTCTCCGTCTACGCCTGCGACCTGGACGGGGACGGCGACGCGGACGTGCTCTCCGCATCTGGCAATGACGGCAAAGTCGCGTGGTATGAGAACCTGGGGGCGAACACAGCGCCCACAATCGCCTCACTATCAGACAGTCCGGATCCCGTCACTCAGCCCGATAACCTGACGCTGACGGCCAACAGCGTGAGCGACCCGGACTCGGGTGACAGCGTGACGCAGGTGCAGTTCTACCTGGACAGCAACAAGAACGGGGTGCTGGACGTTGGGGGGGCGGACGATCTGCTGGGGACGGACACGAGCTCAAGTGGCGGCTGGACCTGGGTCGAGGCGAGCAGCGGGCTGCCGACGGGGAGCAATCGCTACTTTGCCCGGGCCTATGACGGGGAGGACTGGAGCGCGGTCAAGGACACGACGGGCACGGTCAATCCGTCGGCGCCGCCGCCGAATCAGCCGCCCCAGATCGGTTCGCTTTCGGACAGTCCGGACCCGGTCACGCAGCCCAATAACCTGACCCTGACGGCCAACAGCGTGAGCGATCCGGACTCGGGTGACAGCGTGACGCAGGTGCAGTTCTACCTGGACAGCAACAAGAACGGGGTGCTGGACGTTGGGGGGGCGGACGATCTACTGGGGACGGACACGAGTTCGAGCGGGGGCTGGACCTGGGTCGAGGCGAGCAGCGGGCTGCCGACGGGGAGCAATCGCTACTTTGCCCGGGCCTATGACGGGGAGGCGTGGAGCGCGGTCAAGGACACGACGGGCACGGTCAACCCGTCGGGGACGCCGAATCAGCCGCCCCAGATCGGTTCGCTTTCGGACAGTCCAGACCCGGTCACGCAGCCCAATAACCTGACCCTGACGGCCAACAGCGTGAGCGACCCGGACCCGGGTGACAGCGTGGAGCAGGTGCAGTTCTACCTGGACAGCAACAAGAACGGGGTGCTGGACGTTGGGGGGCCGGACGATCTACTGGGGACGGACACGAGTTCGAGCGGGGGCTGGACGTGGGTGGGGTCGAGCAGCGGGCTGCCGACGGGCAGCAATCGCTACTTCGCCAGGGCGTATGACGGCGAGGCGTGGAGCGCGGTCGAGGACACGACGGGTACAGTCAATCCGTCGGTGCCGCCGCCACCGCCGCCACCACCGCCGCCGCCGCCGAATCAGCCGCCCACGATCGGTTCTCTGTCGGACAGTCCGGATCCCGTCACGCAGCCCAATAGCCTGACCCTTACGGCCAACAGCGTGAGCGACCCGGACGCGGGTGACAGCGTGACGCAGGTGCAGTTCTATCTGGACAGCAACAAGAACGGCGTGCTGGACGTTGGGACGGACCAGCTACTGGGGTCGGACTCGAGCTCAAGTGGCGGCTGGACCTGGGTGGGGGCGAGCAGCGGGCTGCCGACGGGAGCCAATCGCTACTTTGCGCGGGCGTATGACGGCGAGGCGTGGAGCGCGGTCCGGGATACGACGGGTACGGTCAATCCGCCGCCGACCCCGAATCAGCCGCCCACGATCGGTTCTCTCTCGGACAGTCCGGATCCCGTCACGCAGCCCAGTAGCCTGACCCTGACGGCCAACAGCGTAAGCGACCCGGACCCGGGTGACAGCGTGACGCAGGTGCGGTTCTACCTGGACAGCAACGAGAACGGGGTGCTGGACGTTGGGACGGACCAGCTATTGGGGACGGACACGAGCTCGAGTGGCGGCTGGACCTGGGTGGGGGCAAGCAGTGGGCTGCCGACGGGGAGTAATCGTTACTTTGCGCGGGCGTATGACGGGGAGGACTGGAGCGCGGTCAAGGGCACGACGGGTACGGTCGATCCGCCGCCGAATCAGCCGCCCCAGATCGGTTCGCTTTCGGGCAGTCCAGACCCGGTCACGCAGCCCAACAACCTGGCCCTGACGGCCAACAGCGTGAGCGATCCGGACCCGGGTGACAGCGTGTCGCACGTGCAGTTCTACCTGGACAGCAACGAGAACGGCGTGCTGGACTTTGGGACGGACGAGCTACTGGGAACGGACACGAGCTCAAGCGGCGGCTGGACGTGGGTGGGGGCGAGCAGTGGGCTGCCGACGGGTACGAACCGTTACTTTGCGCGTGCGTATGACGGGGAGGCGTGGAGCGCGGTCGAGGATACGACGGGTACGGTCAATGCGCCGCCGAATGAGCCGCCCACGATCGGTTCTCTCTCGGACAGTCCGGACCCCGTCACTCAGCCCAGTAACTTGACCCTGACGGCGAGCGGCGTGGCCGATGCGGACGGCGTGGTGGTGCTTGTCGAGTTCTACCGCGATGCGACCGGCAACGGGACACTGGAGCCGCCGATTGACCTGCTGCTCGGCGCTGGTGTCTACCTCGGCGGCGGCACGTGGGAGCTTGTCGGCATCGGCACCTCCGCCTGGGGACCGGGCATGCAGACTTACTATGCCAGGGCGGAGGACGAGGACGGCGTGTGGAGCAACGTCGTGTCCACAACGGGGGAAGTGGTGGGCGGAGCGGCGATCGATGTGGAGCTGGTCCCTTGCCTCTCACCTGCGGCGTCGGACACGGCGACGACCTTGCCCGTTGCCATCTCCGAGGCCCTGGTTGGCCAGGACTTCTACGTCGAGGTCTGGCTCAAGAACGTTGACGATTCGCCCAACGGCATCACCGGTGGCTACGTGGACTTTTCCTTTGATCAGTCGCTCGTTACCGGCGGCGCTGTTGACAACGGCGGCGTCTACACTGTTTTCGTCTCGGGGTCCATGGACAACGGGTCGGGCCTCGTGGACGATCTGGGTGGTGATGCAGCGCCCGGCGGGGTCGATCTCGGCGACGACGAGTGGGTGCGGCTAGGCTACGTGCAGTTTGCGGCCGACGAGACGGGCACTGTTCAGTTCACGTCTGCCGCCGGCGTCGATACGCTGGCGCGAGTCAGCGAAGGAGCCATCGCCTGGGCGCGCGCCGAGATGAACGCGCCGCAAGTGGAGCTGGAGATCGTCAGGTGCATCTACGACATCGACGGTGACGGGTTCATCGGGACCGGCGACTACTCCTACTTCACCGCTGCGTGGCACGGCGAGCCCGGCGATGCGAACTGGGACGAGCGAGCGGACTTCGATGGCGACGGCTGGGTGGGCACCAGTGACTACTCCTGGTTCAGCCCCAACTGGCATAAGAACGCGGACGACCCATCAATCGTCTGCCCGCCGCCGGCCAGGGGATCAGGGATCCCGGACGGCAAAGCCATGTCTTTCCCTGACGGCCGTGCGTCGGAAGGTTCAGGCGGCATGGCCAGCGTCCCGATCAGCGGGCCGTCGGGCCAAGGGTTAGACCCGGTTCTGGTGCACGACTTGGCAGACGCTGCTCTGATCAGCGGCTCGTCGCGGAGCAACGCGCGCCTCAGCGGATCGACGCTGGCCGAAGTGCTAACGATCGGCGAGGCAGATCACCTTCGGGCTGACGCCGGCTGGCTCCTGAGTGGATTGGGAACCGCTTGCGACGACGCGGCGTACGCCAGCGGTCGAAGCGCGCTTGAACGAATCGGCGTCGGCGGCATAGCTTGACCTGAGGCCAGTCTGGCGGGAGTGGAACGCAGACGTGTAGGCAACGACGGGCTGTAGCCAGATGCTGGAAAGGACACCCGATGAACCTGCGTGGACTGTTCGCACGAGAGGAGAGGACGCGAAGCCAGGCCTGTCGGCTTGGCCTCGAGCAGCTGGAAGCAAGGCTTCTCCTCGATGGCGCAATCGATGTCGAACTGGCGCCTGTGCCCTTACCATCCGCTGCTGACACTGCGGCGGCATTGCCCTCGACCGTTTCAGAAGTCAGCGTGGGGGCGACATTCTACGTCGAAGCCTGGATCAGAAACGCCGACGGCTCGCCCAACGGGATCACGGGGGGCTATGTGGACATTTCGTACGATTCCTCGCTGTTAACCGGCCAGGGGCTGAGTAACGGCGGCATCTACACGGTCTTCTCCTCGGGCACGATCGAAAACGGGGCCGGTCTGGTAGACGACCTGGGAGGGAATGCCTCACCGGGCGCGGTCGATCTGGGGGATGATGAGTGGGTCAGGCTGGGGTATGTGGAGTTCACGGCCGCTTCTGCAGGCGAGGTGGACTTCATGGTTTCTGCGGCAGTGGACGGTTTTGCCCGTGCTGGCGAGGGCGCGATAGCGTGGCAGGACATCGAGATGAACGTTCCCCCAGTCGGGCTGACGGTCCTGCCTGCAAACGTAGCGCCGACCATTACCCTCGACGACCCTGCTCTCGGCACGAACGTGGCCCCGGGCGGCGTCTACACGATCACCTGGACCGACTCGGACCCGGACGGCAACGCGCAGATCAGCCTCTACTGGGATATGGACACCGGCTCTGCCAACAACGCGCCCGGCGACGAGGGTACTACCTGGGGCGGCATCGCGACCGGCATCAGCGAAGATGACGCGGCCGACTCGTACGGCTGGACCGTCGACGCCCCGGCGGGCACCACCTTCTACCTCTACGGCACGATATCCGATGGCGTGGCGACCGATGACGACTACACGGCGACGACGTTGCATGTGAACGTTCCCCCCACGGTCACGCTGGACGACCCTCCTCCCGGCGTGACGGTGAGCCCGGGCGACGTCTGCACGATCACCTGGACCGACTCGGACCCGGACGACGACGCACAGATCAGCCTCTACTGGGATACGGACACCAGCTCCGCCAGCAACACGCCGGGCGAGGAGGGCGCCACCTGGGGCGCCATCGCGGCCGGCATCAGCGAGGATGACGCCACGGACTCCTACGACTGGACCGTCGGCGCGCCCGAAGGCGCCAGCTACTACCTTCTGGGCATCATCGACGACGGCCAGGCGACCGACGAGGACTATACGGCCACCACGCTTCGCGTGAACGCCCCGCCCGCCATCACGGCCGCGGAGATCCCGCCGGGCACCGAACGCCACCCGGGCGAAACCTACACCGTCGCGTGGACGGATTCCGATCCCGACGATAACGCCCAGATCACGCTCCAGTGGGACGTTGACACTGACCCGGCCAACAACTCCCCCGGCGATGAGGGCACCACCTGGGGCACCATCGCCACGGGCATCGGCGAGGCCGATCCGGCCGACTCCTACGACTGGCAGGTGGACGCCCCGGCCCCCGGCCAGTATCACCTCTGGTTCTCCATCACGGACGGCTACGCGACCGACTCCGACGTGACGGCCAACACCATCGAGGTGGTCGAAAGCGTCGCCGTCCTCGCCACGCATACGTACAACGACGGCGTCGTCGTGAGGCTCTACGACATTGATCCGGGCAACGGGGTCCCGTCGTCGGACATCGTCGCCTGGTCTTGGGGCGAGTTCGGCTGGGGTCGGACGGACGTGGTAGTCGACGCCGGCTTCTTGGGCGACCAGCTCATCAACCTCATCATGCTGTTCGGGGACGGGACCGATACGGCCGACCTGGGCATCGAGGTGACGGGGAATGCAGGCCTCGCCAGCCTGATCGACGCCCGGACGAATCCCCAGCCCCTCGGCTTCCTCGCCAGTGACGGTTACGTCGGCACCGTCAGCCTGGGCGCCGGGATCACGGGTGCGGTGTTGGACTCCGGGCAGTCGCCCACGGCCATCTTCAGCGACGACTACGTCCGGACCGTCATCGCCAAGGGAGACGTGGACGGGGACCTGGTCGTGGGCGGCAACCTGACGCTGCTCCAGGTGCTCGGCGGCGACCTGAACGGGGATGTCACTCTCACCGGAAGCAACGTCGGCACCGTGATGGCCATCGCCATCGGCGGCCAGGGCGGCAGCGTTGCGGGCGACATCGTCACGCCGGGCGGCAACGTCACGACCGTCATGGCCATCGGCGGCGGCATATCCGGCAGCATCCAGGCGTCGACGGGAAAAGTCGGTAGCGTGATGGCTATCAACGGCGCCATAACGAGCCCGACCATCCACGGTCAGGCAGGCGTGAACCTGGTCCAGGCCATAAACGGCGGCGTCGCCTCTTCGATCACGTCGGGCGCGTCGCTCGGCACCGTCATGGCGATCAACGGGGATCTCGATCTGAGCGGTGGTCGCTCCATCTCGGCCGGCTCGACTGTCAACGCCCTCATGGCCATCAACGGCGACATTCTGGGCGACGGGGTGACGAGCCCCGACATCTACGTCGGGAACGGCAGCCTGTGGAGCCTCCTGGCCGTGGGCGGCGGGATGCAGAGCGTCTGGGTGGACGTGAACGGCGCAGGGCCATCGTCGGGTCGGCTTTCGAGCGTCTACGTCGGCGGGAGCGTCAGCAACTCCTTCTTCGAGACGGGCGGGCCTCTTTCGAGCCTGTTCGCGCAGGGCGATTTCACCAACAGCAGCGTCCAGGCGGGCAGCCTGTCGGTGGTCTACGTGGGCGGGACGATCAGCGAGGACTCAAGCGATGGCGACGAGGACGAGATCCACGCGGACACGGGCAGCTACTTCGTGATCGACTCCACGAAGTTCGCGCAGATAACGTCGGTCGTCAGCGACACCTTCAGCGGAGTAGCCGCTTCGTCTGGCTGACTGCAGCCCGGCAGCCATGCTGGACGGGGCGATGGTCTGCGTGCCCTGCGACGGGGTGATGGTCTTTGATAGCCACCTTGCCGCCGCCGGCGTCCCGACGACCGACGAGCGTGGCTGCACCGTGGACCTCCGTGTGCGGATGTGCACCTCCCGGGCCACTCCGCCGGGCCTTTGGGCCCAGGGGAGACTGCCATGACGGCCGACGAGAAGGTGGCTCGCCCGAAGATGAGCCTGCTGGAGGTGGCAGAGTACCGGAAGAACGTCTCGCAAGCCTGCCGCGTGATGGGCGTTTCCCGTCAGCACTTCTACGATATCCAGCCTTCGTAGCCGCAGGCTACTACGGCGGAGTAGGCTCAGGAAGGCCTACGCGGAAGGCGGGCCGGAGGCGCTCAGGGAAAAGACCCGGCGCAAGCCGAACCTGAAGAACAGGGCGGCGCCCGAGGTCGAGGATGCAGTCGTAGAGATGGCCATCGCGCAGCCGGCCTACGGTCAGCTGCGGGCTTCCAACGAGCCGAGGAGGAAGGGCATGGCTCTTTCTTTCAGACCGGTGCTGGCCCCAGCATACCGGCGCTGACCAGCGCCATCCGGATATCTTCCGACTCGGACTCGCCGATCTGCAGCAGCGGTGGCCGCACATAGGTCAGCTCCGGCGAGATCACCCCAAGATGCCCGAGTGCTACCTTGCAGCGAGCGCGGTAGTCCAAGACGGGGTCACTGTAGATCACGTCCGCGAACCCCTGGACCTTCTCCCGCATGGCCACGGCTTCCGGATAGGATTCGGCCTGAAGCTGGGCCAACATGGCCGCCACCAGGCCGCAGCCCACAGCCGCGAAGCCCAGGAGCGCCCCCTCGGCGCCAAGCAGGAAGCACTCGGTGATGAAACGATCATTCCCGCTCAGAACCGTAATGGGGCGGCCAACCTGATCGATGGTCTTCTTCGTTTCCGCAAAGTACTGGGCGTCGAAGGAGGCATCCTTGATCGCCACAACCTGGGGGATCTCGCACAGCTTTAGCAGCGTTTGTCGGGTATAGAGAACTCCGCCGAAGACAGGGGCCAGCTGGAAGAGGACGATCGGCAGGCCCGCTTCGTCGGCTATGGAGCGGTGGTAGTCATAAGGGATGCGCGGATCCAGGGGATCGTTGCGGAATGCGGTGTTGGGGAAGACGACCAGACCATCCGCCCCGGCTTCTGCATTGACGCGGGCCATCGCCCGGGCTCCGTCCGTAGTCGAAGCCATCACCCCCGCCAGGACGAGCGCCCGTCCCCGGGCGACCTCCGCGGCGGTGCGCACCGCCTGGCGGCGCTCCTCGACCGAAAGCTGCGGCCCTTCCCCCGTATCCATATTGATGGCCAGCGCCACGGCGTTCTGCCCGATCAGCCAATCGAGGTAACCTGCGAAAGCGTCGTAGTCCGGCCGGTATTCGGAGTCCATCGGCAGGATGGCCGCCGGGATCACGCCCTTCAAATCGTCTTCCATCATGGGATGTCTCCTTAACGGATCTTCTTCAGGAATCCTTTCCGCGAGCCTTGTATCCGCGACATGCACGTTCCTGTCTCCCGACGCTGGTTCCGGGATTCACCTTGCCGGAGGAAGGCTGGCGGAGTTCATTCACTCGCCACGCCATCCAGGAGTCCCTGCAGCCGGACAGTCATCACTCGCGCGCTGGCTACCTTTGGCTGCATGTGGGTCTCGACCGAGATATACCCCTCATAGCCATCGGTCTGCAGGGCTCGGATCTGCCCCTCCCAATCGATCACCCCTTCTGTGGTGTACACCGCGGCCCCATCCACTTCAAACCTAACATCCTTAAAGTGCACGTGGCGTACATAGTCCTTTACGGCCTGATATCCCTCTGGATAGGGCTTATCCCCGGCCACCGCAGCATTGGCCGGGTCCCAGTTGACGCCCAGGGCCTCTTCCCCGATCTGATCAAGCATCCTGGCCGTCCGGGCGCCCGTGTCGGCCCAATAATCCGCCTCGACCTCAAGATCCAGGAAGAGACCGGCCTTGCCAGCGAGTTGAGCCGCTTTCTGAAGCGCCTGCAAGACTTCGTCGGGCGCCTCTCCGGCCGGCTGCCCCCCCCGATGGAAGCCGAAGGCGATCACCCGCTGGGCGCCGATCTCGCGAGCATAGTCCAGGGAACTGGGCAGAAGCTCCTCGAGGTGATAGGCCAGCGAATCCCAGGCGCTTCGCCAGCGGCGATGGAGGTCGACGTCAAAGGCGCGAAGTGGGAAACTCGTACGGGTCGCATCCGGGTAAGGAATCTTGAAGAGGCCCGGGGAAATCGCAAGTACCCGGGCGCGATACCGTTCCATCAATTCCCGGAGGTAATCCTTCTGGAAAGGGGAGAACAGGGGAACTCGTTGCGAGTCGAATCCTCGGATCTCGAAATCGCGCACCCCCCACTCCGCACCCAGCTCAAAGGCCGTTTCTGGATCCGCACTGACTTCATCTGTGATCAATCCGATCTTCATCTATCCGGTTTCTCCTTCGGCGATTCGCTGATGCGCTTCACCGTCGGCCGGTTGCTCTCTAGGCGGCCCCAATGATCCCTGCATCAGCGCACCACCCAAAGCCGATCTGCATTCCGCAGGGCCAGCCGCTCACAGCCTTCGGCCGTCACCCAAAGCGTGTCCTCTATTGTAAGCACCGTCTGCCGCGTGCCAGGACTCCGCACCTGCCGCCCTGTACTTCCCCGGTGCGCCCATGTCCCGACCCTCGGCCTAAGCTGCGGAGGAACTCCCGAGGGGGCCCAAACCGACGGGAAGATACACGGCACGGGTCGGCATGTCAACCCTTCCTGAGGCTGAGGGTGGGCCAAGGCGCTGAGGTCGATCGAGGGGATACGGGTCTTCCCTGCCGACTCGCCGGAAGGCCGTATGCCCGTGGCCAGTTTCAGCGTGGGCGCCATGCCCGCAGACGACCTGGCGGCCATCGTCTGCAATCGGCACAACATCATGGTACGTTCAGGGGTTCGCCTGACCGTCACGGGCTCCCGGCCGTTCGGCTATACTGTGTAATGGCTTCCACTCTTCAGGGAGATGCAGGATATGGCCGTGTACGCAGTGACCGGAGGAGCGGGCTTCATCGGGTCGAACATCGTGCATCGCTTGGTGGAGCTCGGCCACGAGGCCCGAGTTGTGGACAACCTGGCCACGGGCCGCCTGGAGAACCTCGACGGCCGGTTCGGCGACGTGGTCATGTACCAGGGCAGCATACTGGACATGGAGTTGCTGAAGAAGGCATTCGCCGGGGCCGACTACGTGCTGCATCAGGGCGCCATCCCCAGCGTGCCCCGGTCAGTCGAGGACCCGGCCGCCTCGAACGCCGCCAACGTCGACGGCACACTCAACGTGCTGCTGGCGGCCCGCGACGCCGCAGTCAAGCGCGTCGTCTATGCCTCAAGCAGCTCCGTGTACGGCGACACGCCCGTCCTGCCCAAGCGCGAGGACATGGTGCCCAACCCCCAAAGCCCCTACGCCGTCAGCAAGCTGGCCGGAGAACACTACTGCCGCGCCTTCACGTGCGTCTACGGTTTGGAGACGGTCTCACTGCGCTATTTCAACGTCTTTGGCCCCCGGCAGAACCCCAACAGCCAATACGCAGCCGTGATCCCGATCTTCATCCGGCGGTTGCTGGCCGGCCAGCCCCCCACGGTCTACGGCGACGGCGAGCAGTCGCGCGACTTCACGTTCGTCGACGACGTGGTCGCCGCCAACCTTCAGGCCTCTGAGGCACCCGGCGCGGCCGGGGCGGTCGTGAACCTCGGCTGCGGCCAACGGCACACACTGAACAAGCTGATCGAGCTGCTCCAAGACCTAACGGGCCAGGACGTGGCGCCCGAGTACGCGCCCGCGCGCGCGGGTGACGTGAAACACTCGCACGCGGACATCTCGCACGCCCGCAACCTGATCGGTTACGATCCGAAGGTCAGCTTCGAGGAGGGCGTGAGCCGGACGCTGGAGTGGTATGAGTCCCGACCGGCCTAATGTGAAAACCTAAAGAACGGAGTGCTTGTTAGAAGCGGCGCGGGGCCAGGGGGCCAGCGGAAAACGTGAACTGCAAGAGCGCATGGGCTTCTTTAGGTTGAACAGGAGGACCGGCCTAAGGGCCGTAGGGCGCGCCAGCGCTTCGGGCGACGTTGCGCCGGAGCCCGACAGCCTTTCTCTTGAAAAGCCCTGCAAGAGCATTGACTTTGACCTCCA
>Ga0114922_10002674_pt1 | contig 16646 bp, 17 predicted proteins | sample AartaG_FD_100975 | JGI IMG/M metagenome (GOLD analysis project Ga0114922, IMG submission 100975) | Deep subsurface microbial communities from Aarhus Bay to uncover new lineages of life (NeLLi) - Aarhus_00045 metaG | ecosystem: Environmental > Aquatic > Marine > Oceanic > Sediment | place...
AGATGTAGAGGATCCTTGTCTCGGGCAGGGCGTCGTTAACCTTCGTGACGAAGGCGTTGAAATCGTCCCGAACCTGTTCCGGAGTCTTGCCGGAGGCGATGTCGTTGTCGCCCGCATAGAACACGATGGTCTTCGGCTTGTACGGCAGGACAATACGTTCGGCAAAGTGCACGCTGTCCTCGATCTGGGACCCGCCGAACCCGCGGTTAATAGCCGTAAGGTTCGGGAACCACTTCTCGAGGTCCCAGAACACTATGCTCGAACTGCCGACGAACAGGACGGCACCTTCGGGCAGCGGAGTCTCCTTGTCTTGCTCCTCAAACCTCCGGATGGACGGCTCCCACCTGTTCTGCGTTTCCTCCTGCTGGGCACAGACAACGTGGGGAACAACAACCGCGCTCACCAGCGCCCAGACAAGAACATGACGTCTCATGCCGATACCCATGGCAGTATGGCCTCCTATGCTTGGTTCTTGTGCGCGAGCCACAGACGAGTGTAAGCGTTGGGGGCGACGAACCGACCTGGTGCGAATCCCGCTGCCGAGGCCCACTCGGCAACGTCGTCGACGGTGTAGGTGTCGCCCGACTCGGTATGGACGAGCATGTTAAGAGCGAAGATCAAGCCGAACGGCGGTCCGGTGCGGTCCGGATCGAGCAGGAAATCCTTGATGATGAGCAACCCGCCCGAATCGAGCGCATCGTGACATTTCCGGATCAGGTCGCGGTTGGCGTCCGGCCCGAGAGAGTGGATGACGTTGGATAGAAGAACCAGATCGTACCCGGTTCCAAGAGTGTCACAGGTCAGGTCGCCTGCCACGAACTCGACCCGGTCGAGAAGGCCGGCCTCTGCAACCTGCTCGCGGGCGATGGGAATCACCTCGACCATGTCGAACAGCGCAGCACGCATTTCGGGGTGAGCCCGAAGGAACGTGATGGCGTAGGTGCCGGGTCCTGCTCCCAGGTCCAGCAGGCGGCGATACGGCGATAGGTCCACCTCCTCAAGTATGGCCTTGGCGCTCTGGCGCGCTACGTCGGCCATCCCGCAGATAAACGCCCGAAGCTGCTCGGGCGAACGCTGCCGGCTGGCATCGAGAACAGTACCGCCCTTGCGCACCGCTTCGTCAAGCCTTGACCATCCCTCCCGACAGTTCGCCCTGTGCTGCAGAATGTGTGTTTGGTCACCCGGGCTGCCGGAGACAAGGCATTGCGTGGCAACGGGCGTGTTGCGGTAGGCGCCGTCTTTCTTTGCGACAAGCTTGAGCGCCACCAAACCGTCGAGCAGCATGCGGGCTCCGCGGGGATGCAATCCCAGAGCCTCGGCGACGGACTCGGCGCTGCGTGGTTCGTCCAGCAACGCGAAAACCCCCGCCTCGACGGCAGTGAACACGATTTGCGACTGCTGATACCCGTCGGTCAGCTTATGCAGGTAACGGACGGATGTGGATATGTTCACAGTGACACCTTTCCGGTTATTGCTCTCCGTGTGGGGAAGACGCGTCAGACGATCACGGTGCCTTCATCTTCGGGCCTTGCAATGTCGTCGCCGAGCGCGTGTCGCAGCTCGGTGATGTCGCGTCGCAACGTCTCGCTGAACAGATTGATGTCCGCGCTGTGTATGACAAGGTTCCCGCCGGCCTCGGCCCACCGGATTTCGAGATCGAGCCCTGCCCAGAAATGGACTCCGGCGCCAACACCTTTTTCCCGCGCTTTCCGGATGATCTCGTGTACAGCTTTGTCAAACCGCGGGTTGCGATACTGTTCGGGAATGCCCAGGCTGCACGACAGGTCGTGCGGGCCGATCTGGACGGCGTCGAGTCCCGGAACGTCGAGTATCGTGTCGAGGTTTTCCATCGCCGGCACGCTCTCGATGTTTACTATGAGCACGGTGCCGGCGTTTCTGTTTTCGAGATACTCTTTGAGTTCCGGCTCGAGCGTGTTTATGTCTTTCAGGGCTTCCGCAAGCCGTTCGCCTTTGAGCGGCCGCAGCTTCGTTGCGCCGACGAGCGCCCGAACCTGGTCGGCGGACTCGACGTACGGCGCGATAACCCCGCTTGCGCCACCGTCAAGCACCTTGCACGCCTCGAACGGATCGGGGCTGGGTATGCGCACGATCGGCGGCAGACCCATCTCCCGGTACGTCCGGCACATCCACGCAAGCACGGACTCGTCGCGCGGAATGTGTTCCATATCGATAAAGACGAAATCGATGCCCGACTGCCGGAGAACCGGCGGCCACATCGGCGAGCACGAAACGACCAGCGTGCCGTACACACGCCGCCCGCTTCTCAGCGCTTCACGAAGCTCTTTGCCTTTCATACGTCTCGTTCCCTCATTCCAGAATTCCCAACAGGCTAACACGCGAACTCCCATCTCGATCCGCGTCCGCCATGGTATCACGCCAACCCGGGACGATCAAGACGCCGGCCGGGTACGATCAGCGGTGACTCGTTTTTCTCCGTCCAAAAGCCCTTTTTGCGTTGTTAATAGGGTAGAATGATGACAGAGTTCAACGGACGGAGGTAACGATGAACTTCTCGGACACCGTGCTGCTGGAACGATGGCGTGTGCAGCGTGACGCGCAGGCGTTTGCGGAGCTCGTCGCCGTGCTGCCACACTCCAAGAAGGCCAAGATTCCTGGCTGGTCGGCTGGGGCAACGACACGACTCACCTGCCGAGATCTATAGACTGTTTACGTGGACCCTGCAATCGGAGTGGGTGCTCTATTTGAGACACAACGAAGTCTCAACGCTCTTGAAATGGCTGAGGTTTCCAGCTAAGCTTGTCGACGTGGGTGATGATTGCGAATGAAGCGCACAATCGGGCATAGCTGAAACGGTTGCGCTGCTATCCATGCGTACCGAAGGGAGCAAGGATGAGATTCAGGCTTTCCCGACACGCCAAGAGGGAAATTGAGCGCCGCAACATTCCGGCTGACCTGCTGGACGAGGTGCTCTCGCAGCCGCAGCAGGTTGTTGCCGAGCGGAGCGGCAGAAAGGTGTACCAATCGAGGTTCGATTTCGGCTGTGGTAAGATATACTTGTTGAGGGCCGTTGTAGCCGATGATGTCGATCCCGCCGTTGTGGTGACTGCGTACAAAACGAGCAAGATCGACAAGTACTGGAGCGTGCCATGAAAGTGACCTATGACCCAGAAGTGGATGTGCTGCGTATCGTTCTGAGTAGTGCGGCAATCGAGGAAAGCGACGAGGATAAGCCCGGCGTCATTCTGGATTATGACAAAGACGGCAACGTCGTGGGGATGGAGATCTTGGACGCCTCGAAACGTATGGAAGACCCCCGTTCCGTCGAATATGCCGTGACGAGCTGAAACGAGGACCCTCGGCTCGTTCTTCTGGGTAGTCTCGTCGGACGTACTTGTTGGCTTCGGGGATGTTGGTGACTTTCGTGTCGCCGGCCGACTAGTACTCGACGTTGAGGAGGCAGAGCCCGCGCGGTGGTGCGGTCGGCCCGGCGAGGTTGCGGTCTTTCGCAGCAAGTATCCGTCCGACCTCGGCGGGCTCAATCCGTGCGACGCCGACCTGGAGCAGCGTGCCGACGATGTTGCGTACCATCTTGTAAAGGAACCCGTCGGCACACACCTCAAACCGGACCGTCTGCACCGTCTCGAAGACGGTCTCGCACTCTGTTTCGCTCAACTCGGCTCGCAGCACGGTTCTCGTGGGGGAAACGGCTGAGCTGCCGGCAGCCTGGAACGAGGAGAAATCGTGACGGCCCACAAGGCACGGTGCTGCTTCCCGCATCGCACCGACGTTGAGCGGTTGTGGAACGTTCAAGGCATACCGGTCGAACAGAGGGTCGGGCTTTTCGGAACAGTACAGTGTGTACCGGTACGTCTTCCGCGTCGCGCTCTTGCGGGAGTCGAACTGAGGATCGGTTTGAGCGATCTCGTCGATCCTGATGGACGGCGCCAGTCTGTCGTTGGCAGCGCGCAAGAGCCCTTCAAGCGGTATCGCAGCGGCCGTCTCGAAGTTGGCGACCTGGCCCAACGCGTGCACGCCTGCGTCGGTCCGGCCCGCGCCGGTCACCTTAACGGAATGATCGAGGATCGATGCCAGGACCGTTTCGAGCGTTCCCTGAACAGTCGGCACGTCCGGTTGAACCTGCCATCCGGCGAAACCCGTTCCGTCGTAACGCAGGACTAGTCTGACGTTGCGCGTCTTCATCGAGACAGATCCGAGCCTCCTGCACTGTTACAACGACATCGTGCGTTCTGTGGTCAGAGAAGCAGTTCGGCGATCTGAACCGCGTTGAGCGCAGCACCCTTGAGCAGGTTGTCTGAGACGACCCACATATTGAGCCCGTTCGGGATGGATATGTCGTCGCGTATTCTGCCGACGTACGTCATGTCCTTTCCGGCGGCTTCCGTCGCAAGCGGGTAAAGCTGCCCGTCGAGGTCGTCGACCACCTCGACCCCCGGCGCGCCGGAAAGCAGAGCCTTGGCTTCCTCGGCGGGAAGCTTCTGTTCGGTCTCGATATTGATCGACTCGCTGTGGCTGACGAAAACCGGGACGCGCACGGTTGTCGGGGACACCATGATCGAATCGTCCCCGAGTATCTTGTGAGTCTCGTCAACCATCTTCATCTCTTCGGATGTGTAGCCGTTATCGAGAAACGCGTCGCTCTGCGGTATCTGCGGTATGCAGTTGAACGCTATCTGGTACGGGAACAGGTTCGGCGGATACTCTTTGCCCTCGAGCAGTGCGCGACTCTGTTCCCTGAGCTCCTCCGATGCGCGCAACCCGGCACCCGATACCGCCTGGTAGGTCGAGACGACGACGCGTTTGATTCGCACGGCGTCGTGAATCGGTTTGAGGACAACCACCATCTGTATCGTCGAGCAGTTCGGGTTGGCAATGATCCCTTTGTGTTTCTTGACGTCGCCGGGGTTGACCTCGGGGACCACCAGCGGCACGTCGGGATCCATTCTGAACGCGCTCGAGTTGTCTACCACAACACTGCCCGCTTTGACGGCAGCCGGCGCGAACTCCTTGCTCCGGTCGCCGCCTGCCGAGAACAACGCTATCTCGACGCCTTCGAACGAGTTTTTTGTCAGCAGCTCGACCGCTATCTCCCTGTCGCCGAACTGCAGCTTCCTGCCGACCGACCGTTCCGAAGCGAGCAGCTTGACGTCCTTCACAGGAAACTCGCGCCTCACCAAAGTCTCGATCATCTGCTGGCCAACGGCACCTGTTGCGCCTGCCACCGCAATGTTCACCTTTCTCATGTTGACACTCCCTTGCTCTCTGTCTGAGTTGCCGTCGCCGTCATCCGTTCTTCAGACGATGCTCTTTGACCCACGGGATCAGGCCGCCGGCGGCGATAATTGCCTGCATGAACTCCGGGAACGCTGTCGCTTCGTGACTACTGTTCCGCGTCAGGTTCTGTATTGTTCCCGAGGCAATATCGATCGTCATCTCATCGTTCTGTTCGGCTTCGTCAACGGCCTCTTTACACTCCAATATCGGCAACCCCATGTTGATGGAGTTTCTGTAGAAGATTCGCGCAAAGCTCGCCGCGATCACACACGCTATGCCGGCGGCCTTGATAGCGATCGGCGCGTGCTCACGCGAGGAGCCGCACCCGAAGTTTGCGCCACCAACAAGTATGTCGCCGACGGATACGTTCTGCGCAAATGTCGCGTCAATAGCCTCCATGCAATGTGCGGCAAGCTCTTTTTCGTCGGTTGTGTTCAGGTACGTTGCGGGGATAATCTCGTCCGTGTTGACGTTGTCGCCGTACTTCCACACACGACCCGAAATCACTGTGCCAGATGCCTTCATTTTATATCGCAACCTCTCTCATGTAGCGGGCAGCCTCCTCCGGGCTCGTCGGGTTTATGAAAAATCCGGTGCCCCACTCGAATCCCTGGACTTCAGTGATGCGTGGCACGATCTCGAAGTGCCAGTGGTAGTGTGGGACGTCGGAACTGCCGTACGGCGCGCTGTGGAGCATGTAGTTGTACGGCGGAGAATCGAGCGACTTCGACATGCGACGCAGCACCTCGAGCAGCACCTCGGCTACCCCGCGAATCTCATGGTCCTCGATGCGCTCGAACGCAGCCCTGTGTTGTTTGGGCATGACGCACGCCTCAAACGGGAATCGGGCCGCATACGGTGCAAACCCGACTGCGAGATCGTTTTCCGCTACCATCCGCTCCCGAGTTCTCAACTCTTCGCGCAATACGTCACAGAACACGCATCGTTCCTTGAACCGATAGTGCCTTTCAGCGCCCTCCAACTCCTCGGCAACCCGTTTGGGCACAATAGGTGTCGCGATGAGCTGCGAGTGGGGATGCAGGAGCGACGCACCCGCCCGGGCTCCATGATTTTTGAACACGAGCACGCACCTCATGCGCCTGTCCCGTTCGAGATCGAGGACGCGGTCCCTGTATGCTCTCAACGTATCGTCCATCCGTTCGACGGTAATAGCCTCTACGCTCGGGTCGTGGTTCGGCGATTCGATAATCACCTCGTGCGCCCCGATACCGTTCATCAAGTCGTACATTCCCTCCGGCGTACGGTCGAGGTCGCCTTCTATCTGTAGCGCGGGAAACTTGTTGTGCACCACACGCAGGCGCCAACCGGCCGTGTTGGGCTTAGTACCCGGTTCTCGGTAGGCCATGATCTCCGGCGGCGTCATGCCTTCGTTGCCGGGACAGAACGGGCATGTCGCGGGCCCCGCCTGAGGCTCTTCCTGGACGAACTTGAGGCGGCGTCCTCGGTGGGGAGCGATGATAACCCACCGCTCGAGAACGGGGTCCTTCCTAATCTCTGAAGCTTGAACCTGGGCTGCCATAACCCGGTATTATGGCGTTTCCGGGTCGATTCTGTCAACCACCAAGATCAAGTGGTAGCCGTGGCCGGTCCTCACCACGTCGCTCACCTGGCCTTCCTTCAGTGTAAACGCCACCTCTTCGAAGGCCGCATCCATCTCGCGCGGTCCGAAATAGCCCAGGTCGCCACCGATCCGCGCGGTTGTTTCGTCTTCGGAAAACTCCCTGGCAAGCTTGCTGAATCCCTCACCGTTGTCTATCCGCCGTTTGATTTCCTGTATCTTCTGGAGCGCCGGATCATCTTCCCCTTTCGTAAAGTCGCCCCTGATGAGTATGTGCCGGGCTCTGACCTTTGGTTCCATCAGTTTGTGTCGCGGCGCGAACAGATTCAGAACCACAAGAGTGACGAAGAGCGCTCCAACACACAACCACACTATCCACGACTTTCTCATAAGATCACCCCGTTGAAATATCATACACCGAGATCGTTGAGCATCCTACCATAGTAGTTCGTCCAGAAGCTTATGACGATGAACCCGACTATTGCTGCAACGACAACAAACAGCACCACTCCCAGGATTACCGCAGTGTTCTTCAACGCAAACGTGGCCTCTTCGTCGAGCTGGTTCGCAAGCCGCTGCAGCTGCTCCGGCAACCGACCAGACTCCTCGCCAACAAGCAGTATCTCACGTACCTTCGGTGTTATGAACTTGCTGCGTGCAAGCGAGGAAACCAACGTTTCGCCAGACTGAAGTGACGGTACTGCCCTGAGGAGATCCTGCTCGATGAAGACATTGTCTGCGGTGCTGGCTGATTTCCGCAGGGCCTCGATCACGTTAACTCCGCTTGCGAGAAGCAAGCCGAAAGAACGCGCAAACCGAGACATAGACAGCCGTACCGTCAACGGCCTTACCGGCCACACATACGCTGCCACAAACCCCCATGGGTACTTGAACAGGCCAAGCCTCGCGAGAATGCCCATAGCAACGATCACGATGCCTAGACACAAGAAGCCGACGATCAACAGCTTGGTGTATTCTTCAAATAAGACCGTTACATTGAAGGCGCCACCGGTCCTGGCTTGCATTCTCAGAATTGCCATGAGAAGCGCGACAACAAATCCCGCAAACATCAACACCAGCATAGGATAGATCAACTGGGATATGAACGCTCTGACGAAACTGGTTTTACGCTCGTAGTAGTCTGCGAGATCGCGGAACGCTTCCTCGAGCCGGCCGCCCATCTCACCAGCACTGACCATCTCGATGAAGAGCCGAGGCAGGTATCGCTCTTCGGCCTCCGCTGCCTGCCTCAGCGTTTGGCCCTGCCGTATCGAGTCGGCCATTCTCTCTGTCAGCCGCCGCAACTGGAGGGATTTCGCCGAGCCGCCGATGACTTCCAGCGAGCGGAGTATGGGCAGGCCCGCACTGTGTGCGGTGGCGAGCTCGCGACAGAACGGGCTCATCGATTTCAGGCTTATCTTCGAGGAGAACATGCTCTCATAACCCTCTTCACGCTATTGCTGCACTATCTCGCCACAAAGGTTGAGTACCTCGGAAATGCGAAACCGAGCGCTGACAATCAAAACGTATCCTGTCCATTTGCCGGGCTTATTCTACACTGTCGGTTCTCGGTTTTAAACCGTAGGGTCGTTTTTCCATCACCGTTTTGAATTGTCAGTTGTCCATTTTAGATTGCAGAATTGTGGATGCGGTTCCTTGCTCAAGGTTTGCAACTCGGTGCGTTGGTGGCTGAAAAGCTGCCTCTCTGGGAGAAAACAACGCCCCCGGGCCACTAACTCAGCGTCGTCCGGGGGCCGTTCCAACTTCGCATACCGCGTATGCCGCCGCTCGGCGTTCGTTGATGAGCCTTACCCGAGCCCTCCCGTGGTCAAGCTCTGGATAAGCTCGATATAGGGTACGAACAGCGCCAGCACCACTATCAGAACGACTATGCCAAGGCACAACGCCAGCAACGGCTCTATCAGCGATTGGAGCGTGCCGATCGCGATATCCACCTCTTCCTGATATATCTCGGCTATCTTGCCTGAGACTGAGTCCAGCGAACCTGATTCCTCGCCTGTCACAAGCATATCCGTTACAACCGGCGGCATGAGGTCGTTCTGACGCAGCGGGGCCTCAAGCCCCTCGCCGCGTTCAACCGAATCGCGCACCGCAAGGAGCCGTTCTGCAAAAGCGCGATTGGACAACGAATCCTTGACGAGATCGAGCGTCGTCAGGATTGATATGCCGCTGCCCAGCAACATGCTGAAGGTTCTCGCGAAATCGGTGACCGTTGCGTTGGTCACGATTGTGCCGATTACCGGCAGCTTCATCTTGAGTCTGTCCAAGGTGATGCGACCGTTGCGGGTACCGCCGTACAATCGATACAGAAAGGCGAGTCCGACAATGATCGCCAACACGAGCCACCAGTAATTGCCCAGAAACGACGTGACGTTTATCACAAACTGGGAGACGGGCGGCAACTCGGCATCAACAGAGTCGAACATCTCCTGGAACTGAGGAACGACGACCCTGCACACTATAAAGAGCACGGCGATGACGGCAGCGATAACGATCACCGGGTAGATCATCGCGCTCCGAAGACGCTTCTGCAACATCTCGCGTCTGTCACGGTATTCCACCAGCCGATGCAGAATCGTCGGCAAAGTACCCGCTGCCTCCCCGGCCTTGATAAGATTGACGAAAATGCCCGGGAAATGTTTTGTGTGTCGTGCAAACGACTGCCACAGCGGATTGCCGGCCTCTACACTTGCACATATGTCGCCCACCATTGTGCGCATGTTCGGGTTCTGGACGCGCTGGCTCAAGGTCTTCAACGCTTTCATGAGCGGCGTGCCGCTCTCGACCAGCATCACGAGCTGGCGCAGAAATACCGTGATCTCGCGGTACTTGATCAATCCAAGCCGCGGCGGCGAGCTCAGTGGTTCCCCCGCCCGAGGGCCTTCCGGAGAACGCTCATCAGTCGGTTCCTTGCCCTCGGCTTTTCCGGCAAGACTCTGCTCGAGCTCCTTTTTCAGTTCGTCCTTACCTCTTGACCCGTTTTGCTTGGCCATTCTCTTTACACCTCCCGCTCGCAATATCAAGCTGGCTATACCGAGCGTGTTTCAGGGAATCGATTCGCTCCAGGATACTATCTTTATCCTCCCGGCCTCTTTACTAAATGTCACGCGCACAAGAGCCCGCCCAACCACGGTACCTTGACGCAGCACCTTGCCTTCGGAGACGACAGTGAGCAGAGCGCCTTTCGGGGTGATGCGCACCGTGTACGCACCGTCCCCAAGCGGTTCGGTCTTGTCCCATGCTCCCGCGGTCGGGAGATCGGTTACGTACGCCCGTGCCCGCTCGGCACCGCTCATGGCGAGATAACGAGCCTTCACTGACGCAATATCCAACTTGGCGTGTTCCTCGTTTATCCTGCAGTGAAAAAGGAACGCTGAGCCGAGCATGGCGAACACCGCCAGCAGCCCCAACGCGGTGACCAGTGCGGCACCATCTTCACGACGCGATCGAGTGCGTAGTATCTTCAACATAGTCTAGCCTGATGCAATGTTAACCGTCGTCACATAGGTGAGGAAATGTCCCGGCAACCTTACGTTCTCCACTATCAGTACCAGCTTCACTGCGGCCGGTATGCCGCGGGCCCAGTCGCCGACGAAAGCCGTTGCGTCCCGGCTCGGCAGGAACTTGGCGTCCAGACCGACAACCGCGGGACACAGGTTCTGCTCCATCCCTCCCTTTTCACCAGGAACCCTTAGCCGCTGGATCAACCCTTTCTCGTCAGCACTTACAGACCGCCCAATCGAATAGTCTACTTGCCACGTGACATCTTCGGATTCCGCGGACGGGGTGTTGCACAGAAACCGCAACCCGTCGCTTGGCAGGGTACGGCCGTTTATCGAGTAGCTGCCCTGCTCGGCCGCGAACGACGCTCCCGGTTCTCGCTTGGTGCTGCGTAGATCCTCAGAGATACGAATGAGCGCTTTACGAACCTGTGAGTCTGTCTCCGTGAAGTGCTTCTGTCGGGTGATCAGAGTCGACATCTTAATCGTGCTCACGGTTCCTATGGTCATCAGCACCCCGAAGATACCGATCACCGCCAGGACTTCGATTAGTGTCATGCCGCGGGTTGACCCACATCCCGCACTCCAGTGCCGCCTGTTCGACGTTCCATGCATCTCAACAACTACCTTCGCTTTGACATCAGTGACGTGAGCGTGAACTTCTGTTCCCTGCCCAGTTCGTACCAGGTAACAATGACGGTAACTTCTCTGAGCGATGCAGACTCCTTCGAACCCCGCACCTCGGCCTGCCACCTATACTTGCCGTAGTTCTGCTTGTCGGACGGACTCGACAGCGGCTCGTCCAGCTCGACTCTCTCGGGCTCGGCAGGATACTTCAGCACATAGTCCGGTTGGCCAAAACGCCCCCCTGCCATGTACGGGGCATCAGGCCCCGCCCTCAGGATGGACTCCATCTTGTCCTGCCCGATCAGCGTGGCGAGCGTGAGGTTGCGAGTGTGCGTATCGATATCCACTCCGGAGGTGTAGAGACGGATGATTACCAACAGCCCCACAGCCAGGACCGTAAAAGCCACAAGCAGTTCGATAAGCGTCAAACCGGAAGCATGACGCACGCGACGCCTGGCACTGCGATGTAAACGCAGAAGAACCCCTTCTTTCATCCTCATCAGGAGTAACACTCCACGCGGTTTAACGTCTCCCTCTTCCGCACGCTTCAAGCTGCCACCCACAACTTGGGAATTATTATATCAAACTAACCCGTCAATTTGCAAGAAAAAAGATCAGCACACCATTGCCCTCTTCGGTGAGCCCCCCATCACTGAATGGTTTCTTCCCAACGCTCTCGCGAAATAGTCCTCTGGAGACGGGCGTGCCTCGCTCTATTTCGGCGAGGCGGTGCAGCGTGCGCGACGAGCTTCGCAAGAAGGCATGCTGTACGTGGCCCTTGACTTCTGCGAGCGCATCTTTGTAGGATGCGCCCGGAGCAAGCGGCAAGATAAAGAAACGGCGGACGATGATTGTGAATAGAATACTGCATGTACCAGCCCTGATCGGCGTGTTATGGGTCGTGCTGGCCGCGATGGCCGACGCGCAGGTGTCGGTGCGAGACGGACCGGAGATCAGCCGTATCGTTCTGCCCGAAGACGCCGGAGTCGCCGAGAAGGCGGCCGCCGCCGAGCTTCAGTCGTACCTATCGAGGATAGCGGGCAAGAGCCTGCCGGTCGGGACGGGCGGAGAGATCGAAGGGGCGATTCTTGTCGGGTGTGCGGACCGTCTATCGGATGTCGGGATCAGCGTGCCGCTTCTCGGACCCGATTCGTTTCTGGTGAGGGTTGCTCCCGGTGCGGTCCACCTCGTTGGACAGAACGACCGGGCCGTATGGTACGCGGTCTACGATTTTCTTGAAGACCTGGGGTGCAGGTGGGTCATGCCGGGCGACACCGGCGAAGTGGTTCCAAATCTGGAAACCATTACCCTCGAGCCCGGCGAGAGGGTCGAAGCGCCGGATTTCGAGTTTCGCCAGATCTGGTATGCCTACGGGTCGAGCCCGGAGGCCGCCGAAAGGCTTCGAGTGTGGGGGTTGCGCAACAAGCTCGGGCACCCTCTCATACACCACGGCCACAACCTGGTGGCGACGCTCCCACCGGGGAAGTACCTTGCGGACCACCCGGAATACTATGCGCTTGTGGCGGGTGAGCGGAACACCACCCAACTGTGTACATCAAACCCCGATGTTGTGAGGCTGGTGTCTGAGCGGATCGGCGACTATTTCGACGCGCATCCGGAGGTGCTCTCGTACTCGCTGTGCCCGGACGACAACACGGACTTCTGTGAGTGCCAGAACTGTCGCGCTCTCGATCTCGGCGGCACGGACCCGTTTACTGGCAAGCAGGTTGTTACCGACAGGTACGTTCGCTTTCTGAACGAGGTTTCGAGCGCAATCCAAGGACGTCATCCCGGCAAGATGGTGACAACCTACGCGTACGTCAACTATACGCGGCCGCCGGAACGCGAGCCGGTCGGCCCCCACGTTGCCGTTGTTCTTACGACGAGCGTTTTCTGTGCAGCGCACGGGATCGGTGATGGGTCGTGCGAGTCGCGCCAGGAGATGAAACGTCTGCTCGGGGACTGGCTCACCGCAGCTTCCCGCGTGTACATCTACGACTACGACCCGACGCCGTTTAATGCCGAACTGCCGTGTCCGCTTTTTGGTGCACGAACGCGCGATATGCCTGTATACAAGCAACTGGGGGTGCGCGGATTCTCGTTTGAGTCGCACAACTCGTGGGCGACGCTGTTCCCGAACTACTACGTTGCGGCAAAGATGATGTGGGACGCCGACCAGGATGCAGAAGCGCTGCTCGACGATCTGTGGTCACGGTTCTACGGCGAGAGCGCCGAGCCGATGGGCAGGTACTTCACGGCCCTCGAGAAGGCGTACAGTTCCTACAGTGCCAATGTCAACTGGGGTATGACCGATCTCGAGCACCTATTCACTGCACCGGTGCTGAACGAGTGCGCCAAAGCGATTGACGACGCGCGGAAAAACTGCAAGAGTCAACTCACAAAGAAGCGTGTCGAGTTAGCTGCCACGGCGTTCGAGTACCTGCGTCAGTACATTCACGCAAAGCGCATAGCGACTGCCGACACCTCACTCGACGAGTTTGAGCGGGCGAAGAGCCGGTGCTACGAGCTTGTCGACGCGCTGCACAACCAAAATGAAGACTTCATACTCGCCCGCGTCGCCAAGGATTATCTTGACAGCAGTCTCGGACAGATAGCAGGGGAGAAGTTCGCAAAATCTCTCGGGCTTGTCACCGAGTGGATGCTTATCGGACCGTTCGACAACACTGCTCGCAGAGGTCACGGCCTCGCGTATCCGCCGGAGAAGGAGATCGATCTCAGCGGCGAGTATGACGGCGTGTCGGGCAACGTCAAATGGCGGCATCACAAGAACCCTCGATGGCGCGGGTACATCGATCTGGCCTCGCTCATGGAGCCCAAGGATTGGGTCTGTGCCTATGCGTTGTGCTACGTCGAGTCGCCCGAAGAGATGAACGTACAACTGCGGGTCGGAAGCAACGACTCAGTAGTCGTCTGGCTTGCCGGCAAGAAGGTGTGGGACAACAAGGTTGATCGCACTGCGCGCCTGGACGACGACATCGTCCCGGTAACGCTGCCGAAAGGCGTGGTGCCGGTGCTTCTGAAGATAGGTCAGACGGGCGTCAACTGGGGGTTCTACTTCCGCATTACGGACCATAACGGCAACCGGGTACCGCAACTGAAGTTCTCGACTTCTCCGCCGAAAAATGCAATAATGTAGCACGAAGATAGAAAACGATGCATACTCTTCTCGCATCCGTCATTGAACCGTTGCTGGAGAGTACACCGGGATAGAAACCTGTTCACATAGGAGGAAGTAGCCGTGGTAAAGAAGAAGGTGAAGTTGGGGCTTGCACCCACAAGGCGAGACGTTTTCAGCCGCGAGGACAGCCTGAAGTACAAAGGGCTGATAGAGGCCAAGCTGAACGAGTGGGACGTGGACGTCGTCAACATCGATTGGCTCAACGACGAGGGGTTGCTCTACACGGAAGCAGAGGCCGCGCAGGTTGCCGAACGGTTCCGTGCCGAAGGGGTGGACGCGGTCTTTGCTCCGCACTGCAATTTCGGAACCGAGGGTGCTGTCGCCAAGGTGGGACGCGATGTCGGCAAACCGTTTCTGCTCTGGGGTCCGCGCGACGAGGCCCCGATCGAGGACGGTACACGGCTGCGCGACACGCAGTGCGGCCTTTTCGCCACGAGCAAGATACTAAGACGGCTCGGGGTTCCGTTCACCTACATCGTTAACTCGCGCGTTGATAGTCCGGTGTTTGAGCGCGGGTTCAAGACGTTCCTGGGTGCCGCCGCTGCGGCGAATACGTTCATTGGCGCACGGATAGGCCAAGTGAGCACGCGGCCCGGCGGGTTCTGGACCGTGATATGCAACGAAGGCGAGCTGCTGGAACGCTGGGGCATACAGGTTGTGCCTACGACACTTGTTGACATAACCGGGGGCGTTGAAGAAACGCTTAAGCAAAACCCCGAGGCGTTGACACAGACAGTTGCCGATTTTAATGCCCGGGCCGATTTTGGTACGCTCAAAGACGACGACATACGAAAACTGGCGGCCCTGAAACTCGTGCTGCTCGAGTGGGCCCGGCAGGAGAACCTGGACGCCATTGCCTTGCAGTGCTGGAACGCGCTCCAGGACGCGCTCGGCCTGATGCCGTGCTTTGTCCACGGGGAGTTGACGTCCATGGCAATTCCCGTAAGCTGCGAGACGGACATAAACGGAGCCATCACCTGTGCAATGCTCCAGGCTGTAGCCTTGAATGCGAAACCGATCTTCTTCGCCGACCTCACTATCCGCCATCCCGAAAACGACAACAGCGAGTTGCTCTGGCACTGCGGTCCGTTCCCCGTCGACCTTGCCGATCCCGAATCGAAACCGAAGGTCGCAGAGCATTATGTCCTGCCTGGTAAACAGCCGGGCGTGGGAGAATTCAGGATTAAAGGCGGCGAGATAACCATCTCCCGGTTCGACGGCGACCACGGCGACTACTCACTTCTCTTCGGGTGCACCCGGGGTACTGCCGGCCCTTACACCCGCGGCACATACGTCTGGGTCGAGGTGGACAACTGGCCGCTTTGGGAAGAGCGGATCATTTACGGCCCATACATCCACCATGTCGCGGGCATCCACGGCAATTTCACCGCGTCGCTCTACGAGGCGTGCAAGTACATCACGGGTCTCACCCCCGATCCTGTCGAACCAACGGAGCAATCGATTCGCGCGTACATGCGCGGGGAGGACCTTTGAGCTATGGCGGTCATAACGGACCGGGAAAACTCACTCGCTGCCATCGAAGAGTTCCGCACTCGAGGCGCGTCGATGGCCGTGTTCTGCTCCGCAAGCCACTGGAACACCGAGGCCATACTCCTGGCGGCAAAACGGTACGCTGAGAAGCACAACATCGAGCGACCCATCGTGACGGTGGCGATGACGTTCAACTACCATTTCATGCCCCAGGCGCAACGGGTGACCTACAGCGGCGACGCTCCGACGGGATTCATCTCGATGATGGAGCATCTCAACGCGCTCGCGGGAAGAGACAACGCCCCCTACGCCGACGTTGTCGTGCTCCCGCACATCGATCACGCCGACCCGGAACACGACCGGTGGGCTCTCACCGAAGGGCTCCCCTATCTATCGACCGTAATGTTCGACGCTCAGCGGCTCCCGGCTGAGGAGAACATACGGTTGACCAGGGAGTACGTTGAAACCTACGGGAGCCAGGTGTTGGTCGAAGGGATTATGGAGGGTCTGACCGTAGAGGGCAAGGCTGCCGGGGCGCTCCAGAAGGAGGCCGGCTCCGGTCAGGGCGACGATTATGTAACGCGGGCCATAGAGTATATCGAGAAAACGAAGGTCGATTTTCTCGTTGCCGACCTTGGCACCGAGCAGCAGGCGGCAACCGTCGGTGCCGCCACGTATATGAAGGATCGGGCACGGGCGCTCACCAAAGGGCTCGGCGAGGCGCGATTGGTGCTCCACGGCACCTCGTGCCTGAGTGAAGAGCAGATGACCGGGCTTGCCGACGACGGTGTTATTCGGGTCAACATGTGGACACGCATAGCACGCGAGGCAGGACAGGCTGCCGCCGAAAAGCTTGTCGCCCGAATCGACGAGATCCGGCAGAACGAGTTCGAGGCGGCCGAAAGCCGCGCGTATATCCACGATTCCATCGAGAAGGCCGCATCGGTTATGGAGG
>Ga0114922_10002675_pt1 | contig 16645 bp, 16 predicted proteins | sample AartaG_FD_100975 | JGI IMG/M metagenome (GOLD analysis project Ga0114922, IMG submission 100975) | Deep subsurface microbial communities from Aarhus Bay to uncover new lineages of life (NeLLi) - Aarhus_00045 metaG | ecosystem: Environmental > Aquatic > Marine > Oceanic > Sediment | place...
CGCAGGCTTTCCGGGTCCAGATCGATCAGGCGGCCATATCCGGGAAACCGATCGATCGCGAAGTACACAGATCCGTCACGAACGTATGCGAAGCCTTCGGACTCCAGCCTTTCGACGAGCGCGATCATCTGGTCCACGTGCTCGGTCGCTCTCGGATTGTGCTCGACCTCCTCCAGACCAAGCGTCCGCCAATCTTCGAAAAACGCGGCTTCGACCGGCGCCGTTACCTGTTCGAGCGACTCTCCGCGTTCCACCGCGGCGCGGATCGTCCGATCATCTACGTCGGTGACGTTCATCACCTGGATCACGCGCCATCCCTTCCACTCGAGATAGCGACGCAGGAGATCTTCCCACACGAAGGAACGGAAGTTTCCAATGTGCGCCTGGTCGTACACGGTCGGACCACAAGTGTACATTCGCACCGTGTCTTGCTCGAGCGGGGCGAATTCCTCGACCTTCCGACCGAGAGTATTGTAGAACCGGGGCGACATGCTGATCAGCCCTCTGCTGCTGGCGGTTCGCTGGCGGCAGTCGGCTCATCGGACGGCTCCGCCTCGCTATCCGCCGGCGCAATCTGTTCCGACGGAACGATTTCGTCGAGTTCCGGAGCCGGGAACTGCCCATCATGCCAGGACTGGTATGCCCTGATCGCTTCGGGATGCGATTCAGCCCATTCGCCCGCGCACGCTCCGATCTGTCGATCACCGATATCGACGATGAGCGCCGGAAGGTGACCGTCGAGACGGGCGAACGCCAACGCATCGAGCGGACCGAATGGCGGCCCTCCGAACAGGGTACGGGCAACGATCCAGCCGTCGATGAAGGATGAGACAGCGGCGGTTTCCCATGCCACGATCGAATCGCATGCTGCGTCCGGATCACGGCTCCGCACGTTGCGCATTCGGATCACCGAGTAGTTCGCGAACGCCCGATCCGCTTCACGCAAGTTCCCTGGCGTGATGACATCGACGACCGAATCGCTGAGAACCACGATCGCATTCCACGGCCAGGCCGGTTCGGGATCCGCCTCTGTGACGCGGTCTCCGAAGCCGATCCCGTACATCACCCGCGGATCCTCCTCCAGGTCCCGACGCAGCGCCCGGGTGGAATCGAGCATCTCGCGCACCACTTCGGTCTCGACGGCAATCGTGTCTCCTGCCGGAGAGACGACTTTGTACTGGGCCGGCAACGGACCGGTCACCAGGAGACACGCCGGCACGGCCAGTGTCGCAGCACGGTGGACTCGCCGGAAGACAGACCGCACCCTGGAAGTGCGGCGTTGGTACTGGTCGAACGACATTTGATCTCTTTGAGTTGGTCAGGACTGTTGGCAAATCGGCATTCGGCCCGCGACAGGATAGAACACCGGGCGGCCCCGCGCGATCCGGCCCGGGGCCGCCCGATTCACTCGACCGTGACGCTCTTGGCGAGGTTTCTCGGCATATCCACGTCACAGCCCCTGACGAGGGCGATGTGATATGCGAGGAGCTGCAGTGGTATTACCGTCAACAACGGCTGAAGCGAGTCGATCGTAGCCGGCACAGCGATTACGTGGTCGACTCTACCATCCAGTTCGTGATTTCCCTCCGTGACGATGGCGATCACTCTCCCGCCGCGGGCCTTCACCTCTTCGATGTTGCTCGCGATCTTCGGATACACGGCGTCGCTCGGGGCGATGAACACCACCGGCATGTTCTCGTCGATCAGGGCGATCGGCCCATGCTTCATCTCCGCTGCGGGATAACCCTCGGCGTGAACGTAGCTGATTTCCTTGAGCTTCAGCGCGCCTTCCAGTGCAACCGGAAAGTTGTAGCCGCGTCCGAGGTAGAGCGCGTTCGAGTGATGATGATATTCTTCCGCAATTTTCGCGATCTGCGCATCCAGTTCCAGCGCTTTCTCCACGGCGGCAGGCAGGCCCTCCAGCGCCGCGACCATGTTCCTTCCATCAAGCAGGGACATCCCGCGCTTGCGGGCCATGAGAAGCGTGAATAGCGCCAGCACGGTGAGCTGACCGGTAAACGCCTTGGTCGATGCGACGCCGATCTCGGGGCCCGAGTGGATATACACCCCGCCGTCCGATTCTCGCGCGATCGACGAGCCTACGACGTTCACGATTCCCATCACCGGTGCACCCTGGCTCTTCGCCTCCCGCATCGCCGCGAGCGTATCGGCCGTCTCACCTGACTGAGAAATCGCTATGACCAGCGTGTTCTTGGGCACGATCGGTCTTCGGTACCTGAATTCCGACGCGTATTCCACCTCGACGGGAATCCGCGCGATGTCCTCCAGCATGTATTCCCCGACCAGTGCGGCGTGCCAACTGGTCCCGCAGGCCATGAATACGATCCGCTCGACCTGGTCCAGCACCTCGTCGAGGTGTCGCAGACCACCGAGCCGAGCGCTGCCATCATCCTCCAGCAGCCGTCCCCGCATCGCATCCTGAATCGTGGCGGGCTGTTCGAAGATCTCCTTGAGCATGAAATGGTCGAAGCCGCCCTTCTCGATCCGCTCGAGGTCCCAGTCGATGTGCCTGACTTCCCGTTCAATTCGATTCAGGTTCCCCGTCGGTCCGTATTCGGACAGGGAGTGGATTTCATGTCCGTCCCTCCGCAATACCGCCAATTCACCATCGTCGAGGTAGACGACCTGGCGCGTATGCGCCAGCACGGCGGCCACATCCGACGCCACGAAGGTCTCTCCTTTCCCATCCTCGCCCACACCTATGAGCAGTGGAGAACCGCGGCGGGCGATAACGATCTTGTCCGGATCGCGACTATCGACGACCGCGATCCCGAATGGCCCCTCGACCCGCGATAGCGCCGCCGCCACCGCGTGCTCCAGGTTCCCTTCGAAGACTTCGTCAATCAGGTGGCACAACACCTCGGTGTCGGTTTCGGTATGGAATTCGTGGCCCAGTTCACCGAGCTTCGCCCGCAGGATTTCGTAATTCTCGATGATTCCGTTGTGAACGAGCGCCACTCTACCGCCCTCAGCACAGTGCGGGTGTGCGTTGTTCGTCGTCGGAGCGCCGTGTGTGGCCCACCGGGTGTGCCCGATGCCGCACGTGCCATGGAGCGGCTCACGCTCCAGTCCCTGCTGAAGCACGGCGAGCTTCCCAGCGGCTTTCCGGACCTCGATCTCTCCGTCCCGCTGCACCGCGATCCCGGCTGAGTCGTACCCGCGGTACTCCAGCCGTTTGAGTCCGTCGATGAGAATGGACTGAGCTTCACTCGTCCCTATGTAACCTACGATTCCGCACATCTATGCAATTCCTCCCAAGACCCTGGTCATTCCGTTCCAAGCGCATCCACATGAGCGCTCGCCCAATCCGCCAGCTCCTCCGAGCGAGCGGCGTGAGGCGACTCTGCAATGATACGCAGAATCGGTTCCGTCCCTGATGCCCTGACATGTACCCACTCTCGCGCCTCCGGCCACACGATGCGCAGTCCGTCCGAATGGTCAAACTCCGCGCCGGCGCCCGACTCCCGCTCGAGCGCGGCGAACGCCTGCTCGGCTCCACCGGCCGGACGCGCCGCCTTGCGTTTGACCATCGAGTATCGCGTTCTACTGCCCAGAAGCCTCCGGGGTCCGACCTGTCCCGCCGCGAGATGGCTGAGCACGAGCGCCGCCGCGAGAGGAGCATCCCTGGTCAGATTGAGATCCGGAAGCATCACTCCGCCATTCCCCTCTCCACCGATCACGGCCCCGGTTTCGGCCATGCGCTCCGCTACTCTCGCCTCTCCCACCGCACTGCGGAAGAAAGGGACATCCGCGGCTTTCGCCGCGTCCTCAATTGACTGACTGGACGACAGGTTCGTCACTACCGGCCCGGGCCGCCGGCCGAGCACGTATTCGACCGCGAGCGCCAGCGTCCAGTCCTCTCCAATCGGAGTTCCCGTTTCATCGACGATCGACAGCCGGTCCGAGTCCGGATCAATCGCGAATCCGACCGGAGCATCGGTTGCCCGGACCAGGTCTCCCAGCTCTCCCAGGTTTTCAGGCGTCGGCTCGGGATTGCGCGGGAACCGTCCATCGGGCTCGAGCCCGATTCCCTCCACCCGGCAGCCGAGCCTGCGCAGCAGCTCCGGAACTACGACGGCTCCGGCGCCGTGCACACAATCCAGCGCAACGGTGGGCCCCCATTCCTTGATCGCCTCTACGTCCACGAGGTCGAGGCCGAGAATGCGCTCGATGTGATGCTCGATCACACCTGATTGCTCTTTACGGGATCCGAGACCGTTCCACTCAGCGAGGACCGGCCCCTCGTCGAACAGCGACTGGATTCTCTCCCCGTCGGCAGGCCTGACGAACCGGCCATCGGCGGACGCGAGCTTCAGCCCGTTCCACTCGACGGGATTGTGGGACGCCGTAACGATCAGACCACCGACTGCACCCGGATCATCTCGCACGGCGAGGAGGTGGGTCGGAGTGGGGGCGATTCCCGTCATTCGGACGTCTACGCCCGCAGCGCACAGCCCCGCAGCCACCGCATCTGCCAGGAGCGGGCCTGAAGTTCGGGAGTCGCGGCCGACGAGAACGTAAGATCCCGTGACACCACGGCTACCGGACCGCTCACGCAGATAGGCGCCGAACGCGGCTCCATAGCGACTGGTGATCTCCGGCGTCATCGTGTGCCCGACGATGCCCCGAATTCCAGACGCGGAAACAATCAATGGGTACGTCACCGCCACGTCCCTCTCCATGCAGATAGTCCTGTCTCCGGATCCCGCCTGTTCCCGGATCCGTCGACACCTTCACGAGCCGGATCTCGGGCCGGCTGCCTGAGAATAGCCCTACAGGCCCGTTATGGCATTGGTCTTTGGTCCAACATTCGATGCGCAGGCAAGGATTCCCTGCTTCAGGCGCGCACCCGAAGCCGGAGAGCCCGGCGGCGGACTTCCGTCACCGAGAGTGAGAGGCAGGCGAAGCCCGGTGCCCACCGGATTGGACGTCCTGCGATGACAGCGGCGTCCTGCGATCCGAGCTTCAGAGAAGTGACGACCGCGCCGATGGAGTGCGCGGGTTTGAACCGCAGCACGAGACGAGCTCTCGTGGCCGTGACCTTCACGGCGACCGGTTCGACATCGAGTCGGCGGCACAGGGCAATCAGCCCGGCCTCGACCGATGATCTCGCTTCCGGGGCGACGAGCGGCAGCCGATCGAACGTCGACCACACGACCTCGGCGTACATACGATGCGCCGCACGGTCGGCGGAGTGTCCTGCGAACGCCAGATCCTTGCAGGCAAGAACGCGACGTCCGGTCTCCGCCGGGCTGTCGGAATCCTGATCGGCCTCGTCGACGGCCCTGGTGACGGGTCGCGTGGTCGATTCGACGGCTGCCGGCGCAACTGCCCCGCCAGGGTCTTCACCGGTTCGGTTCACACGCCGCCGCGACCGCTGTCTCGATCTCTGGTTCCAGTACATGATTGAACGCTGACCCGTACGCTCATCGCCGGATCAAAGATCGGCGAAGGACGGCAACTGCGGGTTCGAACGGTGCGCAGCGCAGCCATCCTGATGTAGCTTCGGGCGCGTCCGTCCGACTGGGCGCCGGCCATGCAGCAGACTGAGACCAGGCAGACAATGGGAGAAGAAGCCATGCATACGCTTCCCGACGACGGGTTCGGGACTCTCGCGATCCACGCGGGCCAGGAGCCGGAGCCGCGCAGCGGGGCGATCATGACCCCGATATACCAGACGTCCACTTTCGTGCAGGACGGAGTGGCGCGCCCGCGTAACGGGTATGAGTACGCCCGGATGACCAACCCGACACGCACTGCGCTGGAAGCGAATCTCGCCGCGCTCGAAGGCGGTGTCGCCGCACGCGCTTTCGGCTCGGGACTCGCGGCGATGGAGGCGATCCTCAAGGCAACGCTGTCCGGAGGCGACAGGGTCGTGTGCGGAGACAACCTGTACGGGGGCAGCGAGCGCCTGTTCCGATTCTGGGAGCGCTACGGAATCGAATTCGAGTTCGTCGATTCGACCGACCCGGAGGCCGTTCGAGCGGGCCTCCGACAGGGAGCCCGGCTCGTGTTTCTGGAGACCCCGACGAACCCCCTGATGCGGCTCACGGATCTCGAGGCCTGCGCCAGGATCGCGCACGAAGCGGGAGCGTTGCTCGTCGTCGACAACACATTCGCGACGCCATGGCTCCAACGTCCGATCGAACTCGGCGCGGACCTCGTCGTCCACTCGTCGACCAAGTATCTGGGCGGCCACAGCGATGTGATCGGAGGCGTCGTCGTGGTCAACTCCGACCCGCTCGCTGAAGCACTCGGCTGGCAGCAGATGGCGACCGGAGCGGTTCCCGGCCCGATGGACTGTTTCCTGCTGCTTCGCTCGACCAAGACACTTCACGTCCGCATGCGCGCGCACTGCGACAACGCAGCCAGGATCGCCGTATTCCTGGACGAGCATCCGGAAGTCGATCGGGTACTCTACCCCGGCCTGCCCGCACACCCTCAGCACGAACTCGCCCGCCGGCAGATGAGAGGGTTCGGGGGGATGATCACGCTCGACGTGGGAACACCGGAGCGGGCCGAGGCGATGGCCGGCCAGACCCGGTTGTTCGCGCTGGCCGAGAGTCTTGGCGGTGTCGAGAGCCTGATTTCCGTGCCAGGGCGGATGACACACGCCTCCGTTTCGGCCGAACGACGAGACTCGATGGGGCTCACGGACAGCCTCGTCAGATTGTCGGTCGGAATCGAGGATCCTGACGACCTGGTTGCCGACCTGGCCCAGGCGCTCGACGGTATCTGATGACCCCGCACGACGAGGCTGAAACCGCAGTCGGTCAGTTAGCGTAGTGGCGGGTAACGAGTGACGGGAGCGGTCTGGACCGGATCCCGGGACCTCCAGACACATGGAAGGCGGAGATGGACGACACTGAAAGTAAAGACACTTCGCAACGACGCGTGCTGACTCAAATCAGCCCGATCGCCTGGGAGCATCCCGCTGACCGGGCGGCACTGAACGCCCTGCGGAAGATCCCGGGATTCGATCTTGCCCTGCGCAAGGTGTTCGGGATGTTCGGGGAACGTGCGATTCGACTCGCATTCAAGGCCAACGCCGTACGGGTCTCAGAAGTACAGTACCCGTGGGTTCACGAACGGCTGCTGCGCGTTTGCGAGATTCTCGATCTGGAAGAGATCCCCGAGCTCTACGTATCGCAGACGCCGGTCGTGAATGCCGGCGCTGTCGGATTGGGCGATCCGTTCATCGTGCTCAACTCCTCGATGCTCGAGGTCTTGAACCGGGACGAGACCGAGGCGGTAATCGCGCATGAGGTGGGGCACATCCTCAGCGGTCACGTGCTGTACCGCACCCTGTTGCTGCTGCTCATGAAGCTCACGGTATTTCGGTTCCCGCTGGCCGGAATCGCCGTTCTCCCGATCCTCCTGGCGCTGCTCGAGTGGTACCGGAAGTCGGAATTGTCCTGCGACCGCGCTGCACTGCTCGGGATGCAGGACCCGGAAATCGTGATGAGTTCTCTCATGAAGCTGGCCGGGGGCACACGTGGCGAGCCGCTGGACCTCGAAGCATTCATCGCACAGTCGGACGAGTACCGTGAGGGCGGAGACCTGCTGGATTCGGTGTACAAGGTGCTGAACGCCATCGGAGCCACACACCCGTTCGCGGTGGTTCGCGTGGCCGAACTGCGCGACTGGATCGACTCCGGTACATACGAGAGAATCCTGGCCGGGGATTACCAGCGTCGCGACGAAGCCGACATGCGTCCGTACAAAGAGGACGTGGAGGAGGCGATGCGCGGATACACGGACTCCGCGCATGAAATCTTCGACGAGGTGGATGCCGCCGTGGACCGCCTGAAATCAAAAGTCGGAGACGTATGGAGAAAGTCGCGCGAGACCTGACCCTGCCGGTCATCTCCGCCGCCGAGTTGCGCGGCCCCTCCCGCCGGGTGGCGGGGGCGGGCCGCGCTCTGCATCGTAGCTCGCATGAACTCGAAAACGATCCTCCTCGTGGGAAACGGCGGCCGTGAGCACGCGATGGCCGCAGCGATTCGAACCAGCGCTCCGGAAACGGAGCTCCTCATCGCTCCCGGCAATCCGGGAACGGCTCAGCTCGGGCGGAACGTGGATGTAGCGGCAGACGATGTTCCGGGCCTGGTCGAGCTGGCCCGTGCGGAACGAGTGAGCCTGACGATCGTCGGGCCGGAAGCACCGCTCGCTGCGGGCGTCGGCGATGCTTTCGCCGCCGAACGGCTGCCCCTGTTCGGCCCGAGTGCGGCGGCCGCGCGGATTGAATCCTCCAAGGCGTTCGCCAAGCAGTTGATGCTCGACGAGGGAGTCCCCACGGCGGAGTTCGAGGTGTTTACGGACCCGGACGCCGCACTCGGCTTCGTGCGATCCGGAACCGGGCCGATAGTGGTGAAGGCATCCGGCCTCGCGGCTGGAAAGGGCGCGATCGTCTGCAAGGACCGGCAGGAGGCCGAACGGGCTGTCCAAGAAGTCATGGTCGATCGGAGATTCGGCGCCGCCGGTGATAGGCTCGTCGTGGAGGAGTTCATGGAGGGCGAGGAGCTGTCGGTGTTCTTCCTTTCCGATGGCGAAACAGCGGTTCCGCTCGTCCCTTCGCGTGACCACAAGCGACTGCTCGAGGACGATCTCGGACCCAACACTGGTGGCATGGGCGCCTATTCTCCCGTGCGCGGGGCCGACGCCGATCTCATCGACAGGATCCGAGCAGAGGTGGCCGAGCCGGTTCTCGCCGGTCTGGCCTCCCGGGGCTGCCCATACACGGGATTCCTGTACGCGGGCCTGATGCTGACGGCCGCCGGCCCGAAAGTCATCGAGTTCAACTGCCGACTCGGCGACCCGGAAACCCAGGTCGTACTTCCGCTCACCCGCAGTGACCTGGTCGAGCCGATGGAGGCCGTTGCGCGGGGAGGAAGTCTCGAGGGCTGGACTCCCGACCTGTCGCCCGGAGCGGCGCTCGTGACGGTCGTGGTAAGCGGCGGTTATCCGGGTTCGTATCCAAAGGGACTTCCGATCGAAATTCCAGCCGATCTCGAGGGACCGACGGTGCACCTGTACCACGCGGGCACGGCGATGAGCAGCGATGGACTGGTCACGGCTGGTGGACGCGTATTCGGGGTGACGGGGATCGGTGTGGACCTGGCCGAAGCCGCCGCGCGAAGCCGCGCCGCCGCAGCCCGCATTCGGTTCGACGGCGCGACCTGGAGGAGAGACATCGGACGCTCGGAACTGGGCTGATGCCCGAGCTTCCAGAGGTAGAGACGATCCGCCGGGACCTTGCGCCTGAGCTCGAAGGTCGGCGGATCACGGCGATCAGGATCCACCACCACGACATCATCATCGGCGCCCAATCCAGTGCGGAATTTCGTCGCCGCGTCGAGGGGCGCCGGATTCTTGCCGTGGATCGCCGCGCCAAGTGGCTCCTGCTGCAACTCGACATCGGAGTTCTCATTACGCAGCTGCGGATGACCGGGCGGTTCGCCGTCGGTCGGGGAACCGTCCCACCGCTCGCCGGTTTCCGGCACGTCGCCGCCGAATTCGACCTCAACGATGGTCGGACGCTGTTCTACGACGACATGCGGCGACTCGGAGGCTTCATGCTGCTCTCCGAGCCTGAGTGGGCACAGGAGGAATCACGTTTCGGCCCGGAGCCGCTCGATTCCGGATTCCGAGCCGTCGACCTCGGTCACGCTCTCCGGCGGGGCCGCGCACCGGTCAAGAATGCGCTGATGGACCAGTCCAGGGTTGCGGGCGTCGGGAATATCTACGCCAGTGAGGCGCTGAACGTTGCCAGGATCGATCCGACCCGCCCGGTATCCGACCTCACGGACGGGGATGTTCGGCGGTTGCATCGATCCCTGCGGCGCATCCTCCGACGTTCGCTTGACAGTGCGGGAACGACGTTCCGTGACTACCGGGCGGTCAACGGCAGATCCGGTTCATTCCAGACGTTGCTCCGGGTTTACGGGCGAGAGGGAGAATCGTGTTCAAATTGCGGTGGCGTCATTCGTCGGATCGTACAGGCGGGCAGGAGTACGTACTACTGCCCGGGGTGTCAGCGCTGACACCCTGCGAGTGACCGCCTACGGGGTAAACGGGGCTCCGTCGGCCAGCGACAGGTGCGTGATCTCGACCTCTCCGTCGTCGACCTGTGCGATCGCAACGGACGCGGGATGTCCGGACCGGGGCTTGGTGGCGGCACCCGGATTCACGATCCATCTGCTTCCCCGGCGATCGCAGCGTGGCACGTGGCTGTGGCCGTGCACGATCACGTCGGCCGTCGGAAACAACTTGAGCAGCGAATCGAATTGCGGCGCGACCAGGTCCCCGTGCGTAACGGCAAATTGCACGCCTTCCAGCTCGAGCTCCACGGTTTCAGCCGTCCACCTTCGGATCTCGTGACCGTCCACGTTTCCCCACACCGCATCGACCGGTGCGATCACCTCCAGCTCGTCCAGCAACTCGAGCCGTTCCACGTCACCGGCGTATAGAATCCGGTCCACACCTGCCAGCAGCTCGAACACCTCCGGCCGGAGCTTTCCATGGATGTCGCTGATTAACCCTACTCGCACCAATCTCTCCTCGGGCTGCGCCGCAGGCATGTCGCCCGGAGCTGAAAGCGCCAGCTCTCCCGGGATTCCTGTTGTCGGGGAACCGGCCCGGCGTCTAGGTTCCCGCCACGGTAGGGCGGAATTGACGGGGCGGCAACGCCAGCGCTGAAGCAGCTCAGGAGGAGCGGCGGACCGGATTGGACTACGGCGGGAAGACCGACAAGGAGCTCGTCCGACTCAGTCGGCGCGGTGATGAGCGAGCCGCTCGCGAGCTGGTTCACCGGTTCGAGCGTCCCGTATTCTCCATCGTCTACCGCATGGTTCGCGACCGGGAACTGGCCGAGGACCTGTCGCAGGATGTGTTCGTCCGCACGTTCAATAACCTCGACCGCTACGACCGCTCGTACCGATTTTCTTCCTGGCTGTTCAAGATCGCTTACAACCTGACAGTCGATCACCTGCGCAAGCGGGAGCTGCCGACGATTTCCGTACACGGAGCCCCGGACGCGCTGACCCCGGAGCGACAGGAAGCGACCTCCTTGAGCCTCGAATCCGACGAGGAGGCGCCGGATGATCGCCTCGTCGCCAAGGAGCTCGCCGGCGAACTCGAAGACGCGATCGCGGGGCTGCGCGAGGACTACCGGACCGCGATCCTGCTGCGCCATGTCGAGGGACGTCCGTACGAGGAGATCTCCGAAATCATGGGAATCCCGCTGGGAACCGTGAAGACATACATCTTTCGCGCGCGGCGCGAGCTGCGGGACGCACTTTCCGGTTCACACGAGGATTCGGAAGACTGAAACCAGAAACCCCCGGCCTCCGTACGGTCGAGGGAATGGAGGAAACGCTGTCATGAACGACACGAAAACAGGGACGACGACGCACCTGGCCGCAGAGGCCAGAGAGCGCATCGGCATGGGCGGAGAGCCCGGGCCGGGCGAGTCGCGTCATCTCGCTTCGTGTGAACGCTGCAGGCGGGAGATTGCAGAAATCGGGTCACTCCAGGAACGGTTCGCCGCCCTTCTCGTGCTCGTTCCATCGACCGGATTCGCGAATCGAGTCATGGCTCGCGTTCAGCTGCCGGCCCCGCGCTGGAGCCGGGCGCTGGCTGGTCTCCGCACGCACCCGCCGAGAGTAGCCGCGATCGCCGCAACGGCGGTCGGAGCTGTGATCGGCACGTTCGTCTGGCTGACCACGTATCCGCAGGTCACTCCGGGCGTCGTGGCGAAGCTTGTCTACGAACGCACCACAGGCCTCGTCTGGCAGGGCGTCGTGGCGGTCGGAAGGGTCGTTTACGACTCCGGACTCGCGACGCTCATCGGGGCGTTCCGTGCAGATCTGAACGCCTGGAGCGCCGTTGGTGCTCTGGCAACGTTGACGCTGGTCGGGATGATCTCGATGTGGATGTTGCTGAGGCTCATGGAAGTCTCGCCCAGTGCGATAAGAACCGGAGTGAGACGAATTGGTTGATCGACACCATGGCACATGCGGAAGTGTGCGCCATATGACTGGACAGCGGTCCGGGAGATGGAGGATGATGATGATGAAGCTCGAATCGGGATCGGAAGCGGGGAACCTCCGTCTTCTGCGAAGAGGTGTCGCCTCGGCGACAGTCCTGTTCGGACTCCTGCTCGTGACCGGGGCAGAGGCGGTCGCCCAGGAGAACCCCGTCTACGGCAGCGCCGTGACGATGTCCTCGAGCGAGGCGACGCTGGAACTCGACCTCGCCTCGGGAGAGACGCGGACGATCTCGTTCCGGGACGGCGACGTCCTGGTAGATGGGACCGTAAGCGGATCGTACGAGTCGGGAGGTGCGCTGGAACGATCCTGGCGTGAGTTGCTGCGGAATCCCGACGTGCTCGATGCCGAGGCGGTGGACGAGTTGTTGCTGGGATGGAGCCCACCGTCGGAGGCGAACTCCAAATCGGCGGCTGCGATCGCTGCAGCGATAGACTTGCTGCAGCCGGCGTCACCGGAGCCGGTTCTGGCGGGAGAAACCGCGGTCGTCGGCGACCTGGGAGATGGCCGGGTCTCGATCGCGCCCGGCATTCGTTCGCTCGATGGGCTGACCCGGAGCATGGAACAACTCCATCGCTCCCTTGCACGTATCGGATCACGGGCGCTCGTGTCGGGCGAGGACGTCGCGCTCGTCGTGCACGATGATTACGTCGTGGGCGCCGACCAGATTGTCGAAGGGAACCTGGCGCTGCTCGATGGTGACGTTGTCCTCGAGGGTACGATCCGCGGTGATGTGATCGTGCTCGATGGCGAGCTCACCCTGGCGGAAGGCGCCCGGGTGGAAGGCGACCTTCTGCAGGTGGGCGGAGAGGTGCTTCGCGAGGGCGGCGTCGTGGTGGGCGAACTCGTGTCCGTGTCGTTCGATCTCGAAGACTTCGAGGGTCTCGCGGAGCTCGCCGAACTCGACGATCTGAGCATTGACGTATCGGTCGATCAGAATGTCCGGGCTCACACGACGCGTCACGATCGGGACTTCTTTGGCCAGATCGGACACAACATCGGCCACGCCGTGGGTGGTATCGCCCTCACGATTGGCTGGCTGATCGGACTTGGCCTGCTGGGAGCCGCAATCGTCTATTTCTTCCGTCCACGGCTGGAAGTCGTCGCGGACACGGCGCGCCTCGACATGACGAGGTCATTCGGCGTCGGCCTGGCCGGACAGCTGCTGTTCGTGCCGATCGGGCTGGTGCTCGTGGTGGGGATCGTCACCTGGCTGGTGATCCCCTTCTACGTCCTCGCGGCGGCGCTCGCCATTCCGGCCGGTTTCATCGCTGCCGCGCATGCGACGGGCGAGATGTTCGACCTGAAGCGATACGACTGGGTCGAGCGGCTCAACCTTCGTCGGTCCAACTCGTACTGGTACGTGTGGACGGGCCTTGCACTGCTGCTTGCTCCGTTCGCTGTCGGCTCGGCGATGTACCTGCTCGGAGGCATGCTCGGGTTCCTGCGAGGGCTCGTGTTCTTCGCCGGTGGCGTGTTCACCTGGGCAGCCATCACTACTGGCCTGGGAGCTATGCTCCTCTCCCGCGGCGGAAGCCGTCGGGAGTACGTGGAAGGATCGGCGGCCGACCTGTTCGCCGACGCCGAGGAATTCGCCTCGGAGGCGCCCGGTGCGTGAGGCGGTAGTTGCCCTCGTCCTCCTGTTCGGGCTGAGCGCTCCGCTCGGAGCTCAACAGCCCGACTGGACGGACCTCTCGGCGCGTAGACAGACCGATGGGATTCGTTCTGTCGATGCGCGCATTACGTACGTGGCTGGAGAACTCGAAGTGTTCGCGGCCGAGCAGGGACTGTTGTACGACATCGGTCTGCGATATGACGCCGCCCGCCTCCGGCCCGAGCGCTCATGGTCGGTTGACGGTCATGCGGGTCGGCTCGACCTGAGGTTCGAATCGGCCGGAGATGCAGATACGGAGTGGGACTTCGACGACGATGAGTTCGGCAGACTTCGCCTCGGGCTCAGTCGCGAGGTACCGGCAACTCTCAGGCTCGAAGTGGGTGCGGCCGAGGCCTTGCTCGAGTTGGGCGGGATCCCCCTGACCGGTCTCGTCTACCGGACCGGCGCTTCCAGCACCGAGATCACCTTCGATTCCCCGAATCCGAGCCGCATGGAGCGTATGGAGCTCGCCGCCGGCGCGGCGGAGTTTGACGTGTCGGGCCTGGGGAATGCTGGCTTCGAGGCCCTCGAATTCGAGGGCGCGATCGGCAATGTAACACTGGACTTCACGGGTGAGTGGACGCACGATGCCAGCGCCGAAATCTCCGTCGGGCTCGGCGCCCTGCACCTGGTCCTGCCGCGGGACATAGGCGTGCGACTCGAGAAGACGGGATTCCTGGCCGGATTCAATCCGCGGGGGATGGAGAAGGTGGAAAACGGGTGGCAGACGCAGAATTGGGACAGTGCCCAGCATCATCTCCGAATCGACCTGAAGGCTGCGTTCGGGAAAGTTGATATTTCTTTCGACGACTGACGTACGGACCCGGTTCCGGGCCCATACTTCCCCGGACGGGACTCGTTCAGTCCCGCTCGGGCCTCACACTGACGGCTTCTCCTCGACGCGCCGACAGGCGATCTGACGCGCTTCCGTCCCGCACCGCAATTTCGAGCGTCCCGGCCGATCCGATCAGGGCCACGAGTCGATCGGACTCGACGCTCGTGTAGCCGCTGTGTACGCCGGAAATTCCGACACCCCCGATCTCCGTAAGAGCCGATGGCGTTACCCACGCCGCGGGGATGTCGGTGATCAGGTTTCCAAACCGGTCGACATGCGCCACCCGGCCCCGAACGCAGTCTCGGCTCCGCTGCGGCTGTGGGAATTCGAGTCGGATCAGGTCCGAAATAGACAGCTCCGCGCCGAGCTCTTCCGGCGCCGTGCCGCGCACGATGAGAGATGCCGCGGGCGCGAACACGTCCCGACCGTGAAACGTGGGACTGACCGGGCCCGGAGCATAGCGGCCGGGCTCGAGCGCCCACGAAGTTCCCGGCACGCCCGGCGTGAGGATCCGACTGAGCATCCCATTGTCCGGTCCGACATACCAACGGTCACGAATACTGACGGCCAGCGGCTTCCGCGGGCCACCCACCCCGGGATCCACCACGACGACATGGACTGATCCGGGTGGATAGCGCTCCCAGACGCGCCACAGCACCCAGGCTGCCGACTCGACGTCGCCCGGCGGGAGGTCGTGCGCAATATCCACCAGCCTGGCCTCGGGCGCCCCGGAGAGAACGACCCCCTTCATCTCGCCGACGTAACCGTCCGCGGTTCCGAAGTCCGTGGTCAGGGTTACGATTCCCATGTCGCTCGCCTCCGGTCGGTAGCTGCGGACCGACTCGATCAGGTCGCCGGTGTCTCGCTCTCTCCGGCGGTAACCATCTCGTCCACTCGTTCGGCTATGGCGGCCAGTGCCTGCGCTTCGGGCGAATCGGGTCGTCCGATCACCGTCGGCGTGCCACGATCCCCTTCCTGCCGGACTGCCAGCCCCAGCGGCACGGCTCCGAGGAACGGCACGCCAATCGACGCGGCGAGTTTCTCGCCACCGCCCGCTCCGAACAACTCGTGCGTCGTCTGGCAGTCCGGGCACACGAACCCGCGCATGTTCTCGACAATCCCGATCACCGGGACATCCACGCTCTCGAACATCCGGATCCCCTTCAGCACGCCCTGCACCGCCACGTCCTGCGGAGTCGTCACCATTACCGCGCCCGAAACCTTCACGAGCTGGACGAGCGACAGCTGTGCGTCGCCCGTGCCCGGCGGAAGATCCACGATCAGATAATCAAGCTCACCCCACGCGACCTGGTGCAGGAACTGGCGGACGATCCCCATGATGATCGGTCCACGCCAGATCGCCGGCGTGTCGTCGGACACGAGGAATCCGAGGCTCATCAGCTTCACGCCGTGCGCCTCCACCGGGATGACCTGGTCGTCCTCCATGCGCGGTTTCTCGTACGCTCCAAACATCGTCGGAATGTCAGGCCCATAGATATCGGCATCCATCAGCCCGACCCGGTATCCGGCTTTGGCCCAGGCCGCGGCGAGGTTCGTCGACACCGTGGACTTCCCGACTCCTCCCTTGCCCGAACTCACGGCGATCACGTTCCGTACACCGGGCAACGGCTCCGCTTCGCTCGGGTGTCGAGTCGCTTCCTCCCGACTGACCTGGCCCGGCGACTGCGGCGGGGTCCTCTCGCCCCCTGGAGGGGCCATGACGGGCAACGGCCGTCTGCCGCTCTTTCCTGATGAGCCGGCAGAAACACCGGGCGCGGGGACACTGCCCTCCGGTGAACCACCTGCCGGGTGTGTCAATTCGACGATCGCTCGCGCGACACCGGGCACGCCCGTCGCCACGAGGCGGATCGTGTCCGCGATCTCCGGCGGAATTCCGGTCTGCAGCGCGATGCCGATTCGGACTTCGCCGTCCTGGCTCGTGGTCACCGAGCGTACGACGCCTGCGTCCACTACATCCGGACCACCAGCCCCGGTCCGGACCCGGGCCAGCGACTGCATCACGCGATCTTCGAGGGTACGGGTCTCCATGTCGTGTATGTCTCGCATCTGTGGTCAAATGATCTCGCC
>Ga0114922_10002676_pt1 | contig 16645 bp, 10 predicted proteins | sample AartaG_FD_100975 | JGI IMG/M metagenome (GOLD analysis project Ga0114922, IMG submission 100975) | Deep subsurface microbial communities from Aarhus Bay to uncover new lineages of life (NeLLi) - Aarhus_00045 metaG | ecosystem: Environmental > Aquatic > Marine > Oceanic > Sediment | place...
TTTAACAGTGCTCGACTTGTCCGCTACGGCGAGGACCTTGACCACGAAATATAATGACAAAAACCAGGTAACGAGCACCATGATAAAAAATATGGAATACACTGTTGAAACCTTCTCCCTGACCAAGATTTTTTCCGACTGGTGGGGACGGGCCAAGGTTTATGCCGTGGACAACCTGAATTTACAGGTTCGTTGCAATGAAGTCTTCGGTCTTTTAGGTCCCAACGGCTCCGGCAAAACAACTACTCTGAAAATGCTGTTAGGACTGCTTCATCCCACGAAGGGAAAGTCATTAATTCTTGGCGGAGATGGAGCAGATTCTAAAATCAACTCCAGAATCGGTTTTTTACCGGAAGAATCCTATTTATACAGGTACCTGAATGCCCGTGAAACTCTGGATTTTTACGGTAGATTATTCGGCCTGCCGGCTAAAGTGCGAAAAATGCGTATCGAAGCCCTGCTCGATATGGTCGGATTAACGGCTGTCGCCAACAGACCCGTCGGAACGTTTTCGAAAGGCATGGCACGCCGAATCGGCCTTGCACAAGCATTGATAAACGACCCCGACTTACTTATTCTTGATGAACCGACAACCGGGCTTGATCCCATTGGAACAAGACAGATAAAGGACTTAATCCTGAAGCTCGCCGAACGCGGCAAGACAATCTTACTTTGCAGCCACCTGCTTGCAGACGTCGAAGATGTATGTGACAGAATTGCGATTCTTTACGGCGGTAAAATCCAGATCCAGGGCCAGGTCAGGGACTTGTTACAACAGACAAATAAAAGGCAAATTACCGCCGATGCCATAAGCGATACCACCATTGAGAAGATAAAGCAGCTGATTGAGGACGAAAATGCCGAGTGCGAAGTGACCTCTCCGATGGATAAACTCGAAACATTTTTTATCAAAACAGTGGCGGCCGCCCAACAACAGGAACAGACCACGAGCGGTGCGGTCAGCACTACTAAAATCGGTGATTTTCTTACACAGCAAACCGTTACGGAAGATATACTCGATAAACTTGTCTCTGCACCGGTATCACAGGAAAGTCCGGCCGAACCTCCGACAACAGAAAAGGTAATTCCCGTCGAAAGTTCCGAACCTGAACCTGCCGAACAACTGCTAAGTAAACTGACCGCCTCGACCGAGCAGACCGAGCCCGAAACATCCGTCACAAACGAGCAAGTTACAACACAACCGGTTGAATCCCAGACCCCGCAGGCCGAGCAGGTCAACCAAAGCATTCTGGACCAGCTCACTGGCCGGCAATCCACCGCAGGGCAGGACGACGAGACAACCGATAAATCACAGGCAGGAGATGTAGTCGATGCGTAGTATCTGGGCTGTTGCCACAAATACTATAAAGCAGGCTATAAGGATGAAGGTTGCCGCTGTTTTTCTAATCCTGCTGCTTGTCCTTCTTCCTGTTATGGGTTTTTCCGCCACTGGCGATGGAACCTTAAAAGGGAGGCTGCAAACCTTCGTAAGCTACGGTCTTTCACTGACCGGTATTTTGCTGAGTTTACTGACGATAATAATCTCCATTTACACGGTAGCCAGCGACATCGAGCAAAGACAGATATATACGGTTATCACAAAACCCATTCGCCGGTTTGAGTTTCTTCTGGGCAAACTGCTCGGAGTAATATTATTGGATATGATTTTGCTCAGCTTGTTTGCAGCAATAATTTACACAATTACTGTTTATACACCGAAATTCGTCAACACAACCGAGATCGAACGGATGCAGGTCAACAACGAGTTTTTCACTGCAAGGGCATCCCTGACCGTCCCGCCGCTCGATGTTTCCCAGGAGGTCGAGGAAACTTACAAGAAACTTGAAAGAAGTAACGAATTACCTGAAAATGTCCCGTATGAGGAAATCATCGCCCGGCTCACAATGCAAAAACAGCTCGCTAAACGGGCTGCTGATGTGGGTCAGATATTGACATGGGAATTCAACAACGTTGAGCCTCTTGATGAATACATGTTCATAAGATTCAAATATGATGTCGCGGTTAATCCACCCGATATGCAGGTCTACGGCAGATGGATTGTAGGTGACTACCAATATATCAAGTACGGCACAGAGAGCAAAACCCGCATTCACGATGATGTTTACAAAAATTCGGTTCGGGATTTTCACGAAATAGTAGTCCCTGCCGAGGTAATACCTGAACATGGCCGTCTTGCTGTCGCATTCCAGAATTATCCACTCAACAGTACGGTTATATTCTTTCCCCCCGACGGCATAGAGGTGCTTTATAAGGCAGATACCTTCACGAGCAATTTCATAAGGGTTACTTTTCTAATACTGTGTCGTTTGATTTTTTTGGCTTGCCTGGGCATATTAGCTTCGAGTTTTTTGTCTTTTCCTGTGGCTATACTCCTCTGCCTTGTACTTTTTTCAACGTCATGCTTTAGCGGCTTTGTGATCGATTCTTTCGGCTTTCTAGGTGAAAACGTTGGTATAATCTACAATTACACCCTAAAGTGGATGGTCAGGCTGCTGCCGCAGTTTGATAAATACAATCCAACCAAATTCATAGTGCCCGGGCTGTTATTAAGCTGGAAGGCATTAGCCGGATGCGCCGCTGTTATGGTTGGTATTAAAGCATTTTTACTGCTGGTTCTGGCCTTAATTATTTTCAGTTTTCGGGAAATTGCAAAAATTATCGTGTAGCTCATTTTTTTACGGTTTTACATGCGTCTGCGAGACAAAATAATCTGTTTTGTTTGTTCAGCTCTTGCGGCTGGTTTATTTATCGGCGCGGGCATACAGCTCGATTCCATAAATCGACAGCGCGAAGATATGAATTTGATAATCGACAAGCCTGGAAACATCCCTCCATCACTGGTATTCGCGACCGTTGCAACCGGTGCTTTTCGAGGCCTGGTCGTTGATATTTTATGGATGCGGGCGGACAAGCTAAAAGAGGAAGGCCAGTTCTTCGATGCAAGACAGCTTGCAGAATTGATCACCATCCTGCAGCCTCAATTCGCATCGGTCTGGGAGTTCCACGCCTGGAATATGGCTTATAACATCTCGGTCGCCATACCGGCCACCCAGCCGGACCAGAGATGGCAATGGGTCAAAAACGGTTACGAGCTGCTTCGAGACGAGGCCATCGATAAATATAAACTCAAAAACATCTCGCTTTTCCGTGAGCTTGGAAGGATTTTCCAGCACAAAATAGGCGGCGTATCGGATGATGCACACAAATACTACAAATTGCAAATGGCTCTGGAGCTGGAGCCGCTTCTTGGCCCCGCAGATAATCAGTACTTCGACGCACTCGCCGAAGCACCTGTTACCTGGCGGGAAATTACAAACGATCCAAATATCACCCCTTTAATCAAGGCGCTGAAATCAGCCGACAAAGCCTTTTCAGATGACAATCAGTTTGTGAGTAATTATTTGTCTCTACGACAAAACTCCCAAAGGTATGACCCCGCCGCCGGTAAGACAATAGACGATTTCAGGGGCACAGAAGCTCTTAAAAAGTTCGATATTTTCGCCAGGGCATGGCAGCTACGTAAGGTCTGGAAACTTGACCCGGTTCTAATGCGAGAGATAAACAAAGGCTATGGTCCCGTAGATTTCAGTGACCCGAATACACATTTGCCCCTGGATTGGCGGCATCCCGATAGTCACGCAATTTACTGGGCAGTCAAAGGTCTTAAAATAATTGCACAAGAGCAGGACCGTGAAATAGACGCAACCGAAACAAACACTGACCGCATCGTAGGCCACAGTTTGCAGAATCTATTCCGTAACGGCAAAATATTCATCTACGAGTTACCTGTTTCCACCCCTTCGCAGGATCCTTCAGAGCAACCTCAGCAAATGATACACAAAGAGGTGTTTTTGAGGCCGGATTTGAGGATGTTCGAATCGTATAACAACTCTTTCCTGGCAATCCTCGAAAAATACAAACAGGGCGAAGACCGGGGCCGTTATGTATCCCTCCAGAACGGCCACCGCAATATGCTAAAGAATGCCGTAAATTCCTTCTATTATGCCGGACATAAACGCTATGCACAAAAGATTTACGTCCAGCTAAGACAACTGTATCCCCTGGATGAATTCAAAAATCCAATAGTTGAAGGATATGTAAAGGAACGCTTCAAAGAGGAACTCGACGCTATAGGAATAAATGACGCAAAAGAAATGATTAGTATGATGCTGAGGGAAAGTTATTACCTGTATGCAATTCGTGATGACGATGGCTCGTTCAACAGTGAAAAAATGGCGGAAGAAGTCTGGAACTATTACATGGTAAAACATGATGACCCTGAATTCAGGATTAACCTGCCGAAACTTCCGGAATTTAGATCCTTTGCGCTGCTTGATTTCCTCAACGATCAGCTATATCCTCGGTACTTAAGACAGACTCTGCTTGGCCGGATAAGAATCGAAAAACCGGAGCTTTTCAGGCAATTGGAAGCCGAAGCAGAAAAACTCAGGAAGCAATCAGAACAAGCAAAATAATCAGGCACCTATTGAGCTTATACATACCTAACCGGTGTGATACGGCCGGTTTCAGTTATGGACGATACAATTTTGCAACAATTGACCCCTTCACAGAGAAAAGCTGTTTCTCATGTTGAAGGGCCGCTTCTTGTCCTTGCCGGCCCCGGCAGCGGTAAAACCCGCGTAATCACATATCGCATTGCAGCACTTATCGATTCAGGCGTTCATCCATATAATATTTGTGCAATAAGCTTCACGAACAAGGCCGCCGAGGAGATGCGTCAAAGAGCATTTACTCTTGGCGCCTGTGCCGGGGCGCATATCAGTACCTTTCATTCTTTATGCGTCAGAATTCTGCGCCGATATGCAGACCAAGCCGGTGTCAAATCCAACTTCAGCGTCTATGACGCCTCCGACCAGGCCAGGTGTATCAAGGAATCAGTCAAAAAATGCAAGCTTGATACGACCAACTTTTCTCCCGCCCGAATGCTCGATGTGATTTCCACCTTGAAAAACAAGCTGATAAACGCCGAATCCTTCAAGAACGATGCCCATGATTTTTTTTCAAACACATTAGCTGAAATATATCTGTGCTATGAGAGTATTCTGAGTGAAAGAAACGGGCTGGATTTTGATGACTTACTAATGAAGACGGCTTTTGTGCTGCTGGACTGTCCCGACGTCTGCTACGAGCTGGGCCAACGCTTCAAATTCCTGCTAATCGATGAATACCAGGACACAAATCACGCCCAGTATCGAATTGCCAAAGCCCTTGTTTCACAGCACAATAATATTTGCGCAACCGGCGATCCGGACCAGTCAATTTACCGCTGGAGGGGGGCCGACATCCGCAACATATTGGCCTTTGAAAACGACTGGCCCAACGCCATAATCGTCAAGCTCGAAGAGAATTTTCGAAGCACCCCGAACATCCTTGCAATAGCCGACAGCTTAATTGCATTTAACCAAAACCGAAAAGACAAAAAGCTCATCCCGACAAAACCTTCTGACCGGGATGTCGTCATAGATATTTTCGAAGATGAAGCCCAGGAGGCCCAGGCCATTGCACAACAGATAAAGGAACTGACTAAAGAAGGCTTTCATCTCAAAGATACGGCCGTGTTCTATCGTGTTAATGCTATGAGTCGTGTGCTCGAAGAGGCATTTATCCAGAATAAGATACTTTATCAGGTTGTCCGGGGTGTTGAATTTTACAGAAGAAAAGAAATCCGCGACCTGCTCGCTTATATGAAAGTGCTTGTCAATCCTGATGATGAAATTGCGTTGTTGCGAATTATTAATACACCCGCTCGTGGTATAGGAAAAGTAACAACAGGCAGGATTCGTGCCTACGCCGCCCATAAACGAATCAATTTTTTTGAAGCGATGAAGAAGTCCGGGCACATCGAATCCCTTTCCAAAGGAGCACAAGCAAAGCTCTCCGTATTTGTCAATATGCTCGAACAGTTTAAAAAAGACATCGACGGACCGATTGCACCTCTTGCCGAACGTGTTCTAAACGAATCCGGGTTGGCTGAATCTTTCCTTGCCGCCGGGCCCGAGGGCAAAAACGCTCTGGAAAACGCAAACGAGCTGATAAACGCCGCCGCCGGTTACGACAAGCAGACGGAGCAGCCCTCACTTGTCGATTATCTTCAGCAGATATCTCTCTTCAGCGATACCGATGCATACGACACCTCCAGTGACCGAGTGGCTCTGATGACCCTGCACGCCGCAAAGGGCCTCGAATTTGAAAATGTCTTTATCGTCGGCGTTGAAGATGGAATATTACCCCACGAAAGGTCTAATGCCCGTGAAGACCAGGACGAGCTGGAAGAGGAGCGCCGGCTCTTTTTCGTAGGTATAACCCGCGCCAAAACCGGCCTGCATATAAGTTACGCCCGATACCGGACAGTGCGAGGTCAGATGCTGCGCACAATACCGTCGCAGTTCATTTTTGAGCTTGGCCGGGAAATTTCCGAACAAGCCCATGAAGATGAAAGCTACGATGATGATGAACATATCAGCCAGGCGACACCACAGTTTATGATAAGCCAGTTGGTCAGACATAAATCTTTCGGACTCGGCAGGGTTAAAGAGTTCATCGAAATGGGCGAAAATAGTATCGTCGTAGTACAATTTAATTCGGGACAAACAAAATCGCTGATGGTAAAATATGCCGACCTTTTAAAAATATAAAAACATCAGGAGGATTCGAATGGCCGGCAATAAATATTTTACCAGGTTGGTTGTAATATTAATCACATTAATTAGCACCTTCTTTATCACCCCTGCCCAGGCCGATTCGACCGTGAAGATATATGAAGAGCCGCTGGTGATTCCAACATACCAGGTGGGCGAACCTGACCCAAATCCAAGGTTCTATACCGGCAGGACATACCAGGGTGCACAGGGAAGGGCATATCCTTATCCGATGCAGGACGTATTGACCGATAGCCGTAAGGACAAAACTTACAAAGCTGTTTACCTCGAAAACGAATATGTGCAGATTTGCGTTCTTCCGGAAATAGGCGGTCGTGTTTTTTCCGCATTAGACAAAACCAACAACTACGATTTTCTTTATCGCCAGCACGTAATTAAGCCGGCCCTTATAGGAATGCTCGGCGCGTGGATATCCGGGGGTATAGAATGGTGCATCCCTCATCATCACAGGGCGACAACTTTTATGTCGGTTGACTACACACTGCAGGAGAATCCTGACGGCAGCAAGACCGTGTGGGTGGGGGAGATAGAGCTTCGCCATAGAATGAAATGGGTGATAGGTATGACCGTTTATCCTGAAAAATCCTATATGGAAGCAACTATCAAGATTATCAACCGGACGCCGTTCGTTAATTCTATTCTGTGCTGGGCAAATGTTTCTGTCCACGCAAATCAGGATTATCAGGTTATCTTTCCGCCAGGTACGGAATATGCTACTTACCATAGTAAGAACCAGTTTGCACGTTGGCCGGTTTCATACGAGTTTTATTCAGGAGTGGACTACACAAAGGGAGTTGACCTTAGTTGGTGGAAGAATCACCCGTCACCGGTATCATTTTTTGCATGGAACTATAAAGACGACTTTTTTGCCGGCTATGACCACGGCAAACAGGCAGGTACCGCTTACATAGCCAACCATCATATCGACCCCGGCAAAAAATTGTGGGAATGGGGACCCGGTCCTCGCGGGCAAATGTGGGACAAAATTCTGACCGATACCGATGGCCCTTATATAGAGATTATGGCCGGAGCCTATTCGGACAATCAACCCGACTATAGCTGGATACAGCCTTATGAAGTTAAAATCATTAAAAAATACTGGTACCCTATACGGCAAATAAAAAGCGTAAAGAATGCCAACCTCAAAGCCGCAGTTAATTTGGAAGTAACTGAGAGAAATAACGTACGAATCGCCTTTAATACTACATCAGCGTACAAAAATGCAAAGGTGATACTAACTGCTGACGATCAGGAGATTTTGAGGCAACGAATTGATATTGGGCCGGACAAACCATTCAGTAAAGAGGTTGCTCTTGCTGCAGGTGTAAGAGAAAAAGATTTGCGAGTTTCGCTGCTGTCCTCAACTAATGAAGAGCTCATAACGTACAAACCGGTTGAAAAGGAAGGGGCTCCGATGCCTAAACCGGTCGAGCCTCCGCCTGCTCCCGAAGATATAAAAACCGTAGAAGAACTTTATTTAACAGGCCTTCGCCTTGACCAGTTTCACAGTGCGGCCCTTGAGCCGTATCCCTTTTACGAAGAAGCATTAAAAAGAGACCCGCTGGATTCACGGGTCAATACTGAGCTTGGAATCCTTTACCTTAAGAGGGGAATGTTCAAAGAAGCGCAGGAAAAGCTGAATCAGGCAATCAAGCGTACCACAAAAAATTATACCAGCCCGAAAAGCGGCCACGCCCACTACTATTTGGGACTGGCTTTGAAGTTTCAGGGAAAGTACGATGCCGCATACGACGCCTTATATAAAGCGACATGGAGCTATGAATTACATACGGCCGCGTATTACCATCTGGCTGAAATCGACTGCATAAGAAAAGATTTCCAGACAGCCTTGAAACATATAGACCGCTCAATTGCTACGAACACATGGAATACAAAGGCCTTGAATCTAAAATCTGCGGTGATTAGAAAATTGGGACGGTTTGAAGACGCAGCTCAAACAGCAATAAAAACTCTGGATTTCGATACACTTGACTATTGGGCCGGATATGAGCTTTACCTCGCTAAAAAAGCTGCGGGTCTTAGAAGAGAATCAAAAAAAGCTTTGAACACATTAAAGGTAAAGAGCAGGGGGCAGGCGCAGTCTTATCTTGAAATTGCGGTTGATTATAGTAATTGTGGCTTGTGGGACGAAGCAATTGAATGCCTCTCGGTATTAATTGATTCAAATAACAAGGCACGCCGGTACCCGATGGTCGATTATTATCTTGGCTATTTTTACCAGAAAAAGGGAAATTCTAAAAAGGCTTCCAAATACTACCGTACGGCAGGCAAAATACCCCCCGATTACTGTTTTCCATTTCGCCTGGAGACAATAGATGTCCTCAGAAGTGCTATGAATAATAATCCTGCGGATGCACTCGCCCCTTATTATCTTGGAAATCTTCTTTATGACCACCAGCCTGAAAGAGCAATAAAAGAATGGGAAAAATCGCGGGAGTTGGATGATAATTTTGCAACAGTCCATCGAAATCTCGGATTATCTTATGCGAGGATGGAGAATAATGTTCCCAAGGCCATTGACAGCCTGGAAATGGCAATAGCTTGTGACAAAAAGGACCCAAGAGTCTATTACGAACTGGACCTGCTTTATGAGGCGGCCGGCACAGCGCCTGAGAAAAGACTCCAGCTTCTTGAAGATAATCATAGTACCATAACAAAGCGTGATGATGCCCTGTCTCGCCAAATCGCTCTCTTTGTGCTTTTACAGCAATATGATAAGGCGATTGAATTACTTGCCGGCCGGAACTTCCATACGTGGGAGGGCGGAGGCCGGATACACAACGTTTACGTCGATGCTCATCTGCTCAGAGGTCAAAAGAAGTTTGACAGCAAAAGATATCTTGAGGCACTTAATGATTTTGAAACGGCACTCGAATACCCTGAAAATTTAAGAGTGGGAAGACCGAAACGAGACAGAAGAACCTGCCAGACCTTCTTTTTCATCGGAAAAGCTCACGAAGCCTTAGGTAATAATCAAAAAGCAAGGGAATATTTCGAAAAATCCGCATCCGTTGATGTCGGAAAATCTGAGTTTAGCTATTACAAGGGGCTGTCTCTTAAGAAACTCGGCCAAAAAGATAAAGCCGGGAAGATATTCGATGAATTGGTAGAGTCGGCAAAGCCCGGCCCTGTTGTGGAGTTCTTCGCAAAGTTTGGAGAAAAACAAGCCCACAATATCAGAACGGCAAATATTCACTATATGCTGGGTTTGGGATATTTAGGCAAGGTTATGCAAACAGAAGCAAAGGCACAGTTTGAGAAAGCTCTTGAGTTAAATGTAAATCACCTTTGGGTCAGGACACATTTATCCGAACTATAAAGTATGTCTCTAATCCGGCGGATATAATACAAATATTCAACCTTGGCAGGCACACTCACTAATGGTAAAATTCAACAAGTATTCAAAAGCAAATATTCAACCTACGACGAAACGAGAGATTTAAGTGCTCACGTTTAATGGCTGGCTCACCAAAACTATTAAAAAGGAGGTAGCAATGAACAAAGAAATTAATCGGAGAAATTTTTTGCAAATAGCAGCAGCAGGAAGCTCTCTGTGCCTCGGCGGCTCGGGAATTTTGGCCTTTGGCGCAAATCCAGGAGGTTCCAGACTTATAAGCCCGGGCTGCAGAGGAACAAAAGTAAAAGTTGCCAGGATTTATATGGGGACCTCACACGGCCTGTGGCCAAAGCCAAAGATGGACTTCAGAAATGAAATCAAATTTTATGAATCCGAGTTTGCAAAACTAAAAGATGAGCTGTCCGATGTAGAATTTGTTATAGACAGGCTGATTACTTCTGCAGAGCAGGTTGGGCCTCTCAAAAACATATTAAAGGAAATGGATGGTATCCTTTTGATTCATTTCAACATGGGAGTAAGACCTATTTTAAACGAAATTCTCAGTGTGGGTAAGCCAACAGTAATCTTTGCCGTTCCGTATTCCGGGCACGGCTGGACCGGCTTCGGCGGTCTGCAAAAACAACCCCAGGGGGCCAGGCTGGAGTGCATGCTCACAAGTGATTACAGGCAGTTGGCGGTTGCTATAAGACCTTTCCGTGCAATTCATCATTTACGAGAAGCTAAGATTCTTAACCTCACAACCCGTTCATTTAAGAGCTATGCCGAGTCTATGAAAAGCAAATTCGGCACAGAGATTAAAAAAATCTCACTTGAACAGGTCGAAGATGCCTATAACGCCGTACGCGACAGCCGGGCCAAAGCCGAAACCGCCAAATGGATTAAAGGAGCCTCCGAAGTTGTGGAACCTTCGAGAGCAGATATTTTCAAATCCTGTAAACTCGCATTGGCTCTTGAAGATATGCTGGCCAAGGAAGACGCAACCGTAATGACCATTGATTGTTATGGAACCATGTGGGACAAAACCATCAAGCTGCCCGCTTATCCGTGCGTCGGCTTTACGAGGCTCAATAATATGGGATTAGGCGGTATCTGTGAATCGGATTTGCAGTCTGCTATGACCCACATAATATTCCAGGGACTGTCAGGAAAACCCGGTTTTGTAAGCGACCCAACAGTAGATGAATCCGGCAATAGCATCATTTTGGCACACTGTCTGGGAACAACAAAAATGGACGGCCCCAACGGACCGGCCGCCCCGTACAAATTACGGACCGTTATGGAACGAAGGGAAGGAGTCGTGCCGCAGGTCTTTATGCGTATCGGTCAAAAAGTTACTCAGGCGAAATTGGTTGCTACTGACCTTTTATTATACTTCACAGGCAAAGTCATCGACGCCCCCGATATAGACAGAGGCTGTCGTACTAAAATTACAGTAAAGGTGGATGGCGATGTAGAGAAACTATGGAAAAACTGGTCGAGCGGTTTACATCGCCAGACTTGTTATGGAGACATCACAAAAGAGCTCGGATCTTTCTGCAAATACAAAGAAATTAAAATGGTCAATGAGGCCGTATAGACAAACCCAACTGAGTACTAACATTCTCTTGAAAGGTAGATTTATGAATCGGCGGACTTTTCTCAAAACCACGGGATTAGGTGCGGCTTCTTTGGTATTACCGACTTCTCCGATTGTTGCAGAAGAACAAAGCAAAGACATACTCAATCAGGCCGATGCCCGAATTGAGAAATACCGTATGGCAGGTGCTTCCCTGAAAGTTCTTGGGCCGGACGGAAAACCACTTAAGACAGGTTCGACAATAAATATAAAGCAAATACGCCATAAATTTCTGTTCGGCTGCAACATTTTCAAGCTGAACAGGTGCAGGACGCCTCAGGACAACGATGCCTACGCCGAGCATTTTGCTTCGCTGCTGAATTTTGCTACGCTGCCTTTCTACTGGTGGAATTACGAGCGGCAACGCGGTAAACCGGACGATGACCGAACCACCGAGATTGTCCGCTGGTGCAAAGGCCAAAACATAATAACCAAAGGCCACCCGCTGGCCTGGAATTACGCCCAGCCTCGCTGGCTCCCCAAAGACCATGAGGCAGCTATGCAGCTTCAGATGAACCGGATTGAGCGCTGCACACAAAGATTTAAAAACAAAGTTGACATCTGGGACGTAGTGAACGAGGCAACACACTACGACCGTCCCGGCTGCAAAGAGCGTGCGCCGGTATTGACCGAAGCAATCAGCAAAATGGGCATCGCAGCTTATGTTCGTGAGGCATTCAAAAGAGCACGCAACGGTAACCCCAAAGCCACACTGCTCATCAACGATTATCGAACCGATCCATCTTATGCCGAAAAGGTAATTTCAAAATTGGTAGATGACAGTGGACATCCGCTTTATGATGTCATCGGCATACAATCACATATGCACGACAGTTACTGGGGAACGCAGAAAGCTTGGGAAACATGTGAACGCTTTGCAAAATTTGGGAAACCACTGCATTATACTGAGACAACTCTTGTCTCAGGGCAGCAGGGCTGGGAACTTCGGCAAAAACGTAAAGACCCCGATTTCCGCTGGGTCAGTACACCGGAAGGCGAAGAAAGACAGGCCCGGCAGGTGGCCGAGTTTTACCGGGTCCTTTTTTCGCATCCCGCTGTTGAGGCGATTACCTGGTGGGACTTCACCGACCAGAATGCATGGCAGCGGGCCCCAGCCGGCCTTGTTCGGGACGATATGACACCTAAACCCGCTTATAACGAATTAAAAAAGCTCATAAAAGGAAAATGGTGGACCCGGGTCGAAACAACAACCAATGCAGCAGGCAAAGCAAATTTCCATGGCTTTTACGGACAATACGAAGTTACCGCACGCATTGATGACCAAAAACTAACCGGCGCTTTCCAACTCGATAAAACCACAACTCAAACGATAGATGTCCGATTGAAAAGGGTTGGGCTATAAATCGTTGTGTATTTTTATAGAAACTTCAATGGCCGTTACGACTTCTTGGGCATGTCGTGGTGATTGAGGGTGGAAGTCCCTAAACTTTTTTTTGACAGCGATTCCATACGGTGGTAAGTTATTTGTAAGGCCAAGAAAACTTTGGCTGAAGCGTCAGGTTTTGGTGCAAGGATGATTGAACTGGATGGCATAAAGTCCGAGAGAAGGAGATACTATTTTTTTCTGAATCCCTATGGAGATGCCGCCTTCACTAAGTGCCCAAAATGTGAGAGCAACACAAAAACACGCAAATTTCCACTGGTTATTCACATCGACCCTCAGCAGCTTTTGCTCTTGAACAAAAAATGCCGCTACTGTGTTAAATGCGATTTGATAATAGCCAAAAAGTCCGAACTGGAATCTTTAATGGCAGCCTGTTTTGAACAATCTAAGCCACAAATAATTGGGAACAATTACCTTGTGATGGGCGTTGCTGAAAGAAGGGATTGGCTGGAGGGCAAGAAAGGCAAAATGCCACAAGGAGAAACTATAGAACGCATGTTGGTGTTCAAAGATGTTCTGAACTTTGAACTTGTACCAGCTGGATGGTATCGCAAAGATGAAAATGAAGGTCCCAGGCGACGACAAAAGCGATAGTCTAATGATCGGTCAAGATACTCCCAAATATTTCGATGATGATGGAACAGAAATCAGTCCTGACCTAATCCCTAAGCCCGATCTATGCATCACTTGCAAAAAGAATGGGGAGTCTGGACAAGAAGAAATCCTGTGCAGCTTGACAAGGGCTGACCAGCAGGGAGAAGAAAAATTTATTTGTGAGGCGTATGAGCCAAGAAACATTGAGAAGTAATGGGAGTTGATATATAAAGGGCCGTCCTGTTTTCAATAGGTCAATAAAGGCAAAGGAAATTTCATATCATGCTAATATCTCCGGAAGAAGTGGAGCTGTTTTTTGCCCTATATCCTTCGTTGATTGGTTTTGCAGCTGGTCAATCTGGTGGCATCGAGGGTATCAGGGACGCCGGGACTTTCAAGTCTGCTCCTAATGAAGCCAAGGCGCAGGCTCGTAACCATCTTCTTAACAACATCCAACTCATCAAGGATTACACGGAGGAGAATCCTGACGGATTTCGTGAACGAGAATTGGGATACATGTCGGATTGGTATCTTTTTATGCAAGGTGATTTTTTTGCTGTCCGAAATCTAAAAAAATATACGGTATTTCTGCCAGCCGATGATTCCACTAAAGCGTATGGAGTTCTCGGTTTGTCCGACGAGATGGCTAACATACTCCCTCCTACTTTGCCCCTCCTCATCAAAGCGGTGCTCTTGCCTTGGAAGGGTAAGATAATTTGGGACGGTCTATTTACCATTTACAATATCAGCTTTGGGAGTGGGATAAGGAGTAGTATTCGAGAGTCTTACCGTCAGGCAAAGGCAGCTGGTATTATTACTTCTCTGGATCCCGATTGGAAACCTGAGAAGCCTACATCAGCAAAGAAGCCTAAAACCCCGGCCATCTATCGCTTCCTGAAGAAGAAATGCCCGAAGACAGTAGAAGAGTTCAAGCAGAAATATGGTGAGCCCCGAAAGGATTTGGCAGGAGAGGCAGTCCGTGAATATAGTTTATGGTCTATTGACGGTACGTCATCTATTGACGCAGACACCCTGATGATATATGCCAATATTATTCGCCACCAGGTATTATATGTCTATGCGAAAGAAGGTAAGATTACCTGTGTTTCAGTGGTCGATCCTACCGATTGGGGCCGAAACGATTTCAAGCCTCATGAAGGGCAAAGACTACTGTCCTGATCCTGGGTGCTGTTTACTACGATCAACCATGACATAAGCAGATTCACGATGTCCTTTATGATTGCATCGTGAAGTCGAAAAGCTGTTCAGATAAGCTACGAACGCTGGCTGAAATGTCGTAACGAGGAAGCCTCAAAGAAAATTTTTGTGGTGACAGGGATTTTAGTATTTGACTTTGAGCTCTTCAGAGGTGTCCTATTGCCTAAAGGAGTTGCAATGCAAAAGGTCTTATTTCTCTTTGTCCTTGGAGGATTGTTTCTTGCAACTCCAGACATTCGCAGTAATGTTTCCCCGGCTAAAAATAAGAGCAGCCGGGCTTCTGAGCAAAAGTATATCAAGGTGCCGGTTAAGAGGAAACCCACAGATAAACAATGGAAGCTGCGCGACACCCGCACAATAGAGCTGCTGGATGGTTTCCGGCCCGGTTCGAAGAAAATCCCATATAACCAATATGGCGGCAGAGTTGACCGCAAAGCCGAGGCAAAAGGCTATTTTTATCCGAAGAAAACAACAGGAAGATGGTGGCTTGTTGACCCCGACGGGAATCTGTATATTAATATCGGCGTTTGTTCGGTACGCAGGGGAAAATCTCAGATAAGCCGGAAGCCGGCCATGGAAAGATTCGGCACATGGGAAAAGTGGGCCGAGTTTACCGCTTCGCTTCTTGCGAAATATGGCTTTAACGGAATCGGTGGCTGGTCTGATGCAGAGCTCCTGCGGACAAAATCACAACGGCTGGCATATACACTTTCATGGAATTTCATGGGTTCGTTCGGCAGGTCTAAAAAACTTGTCTGGCAGGAGCCGGGGCATCTCGGATACCCAAACAGATGTATTCCCGTGTTTCATCCGGATTTTGAAAATTTTTGCGACGAATACGCTAAAGAGCTTTCAGCGACTAAAGATGACCCCTGGCTGATTGGACATTTTTCGGATAATGAGATGCCCGTCGTCTCTGATATGCTGGACAGGTCTCTGCAGCTTGATGTGAACAATCCGGACATTCGATACGGCTACGAAGCGGCCCAACAATGGCTTAATAATAGAAAAGGTAAGCAGGCATCGCCAAAAGACATAACTGATGCCGACAGGCAGGCTTTTATTGTGTACGCATTTGAGCGGTATTACCGGATAACCACGAATACAATCCGAAAATATGATTCGAACCATCTGTGTCTCGGTTCGAGACTGCACGGAAGGGCTCTCAGCCTGCCGTACATATTTAAGGTAGCAGGCAAGTATCTGGACGTAGTGGCGGTCAACTGCTACGGCCACTGGGAGCCGGATCCCGAAAGGATGGCTATGTGGAGCCGGGAATCGGGCAAACCTTTTATGATTACAGAGTTCTACGCAAAGGGACATGATTCCGGATTGGCGAACAATTCGGGTGCCGGCTGGCTGGTCCCGACACAGAAGGACAGAGGCCGGTTTTATCAGCATTTCACAATAGGCCTTCTCGAATCTAAAAACTGTGTCGGCTGGCACTGGTTTAAGTACAGGGACAACAATCCGGAAGATTTGAGCACCGATCCATCCAATCGCGACTCGAACAAGGGAATAATCGACTATCAATATAAGCCCTATGTTTCGTTGCTTGAGGATATGAAGAAACTGAACAATGAGATGTACGCACTCATTGACTACTTCGACTCAAATTAAAAGCTTGACTTGAAAAGCAATTGCATATCAATTACAGCACGTTATAATCTCACCAGAGCCGGTTAATTTCACATAAACCTTGCGAATGGCTGATAAAAGGAGAGATTATGAAA
>Ga0114922_10002677_pt1 | contig 16641 bp, 16 predicted proteins | sample AartaG_FD_100975 | JGI IMG/M metagenome (GOLD analysis project Ga0114922, IMG submission 100975) | Deep subsurface microbial communities from Aarhus Bay to uncover new lineages of life (NeLLi) - Aarhus_00045 metaG | ecosystem: Environmental > Aquatic > Marine > Oceanic > Sediment | place...
AACAGCCTCTATATTTTCTGCGTCCCGGCCCCGACCTCCATAAGTAAGTATCCCTGCAAGCTTAATCCCCGGCAATTTCACTAACCTCTTAACAAAATTAACAGTATCACTTGGAAGAACACCACAACGTTTTACTCCTACTTCTATCTCAACTAATATCTCCATCTCCACATTGTGTCGTTTTGAGCCTTCAGATATACCACGTGTTACTTTTATACTATCTAGCAAACTCTAATTTTATTATCACGCGCGAGATTAAACAGGCGGTTCACCTTGTTCGCACCAACAATAGGATAGGCAACTAATATATCTTTTATTCCACAGGCTGCCATCACTTCTGCTTCACCCAGCTTTGCAACAGTAATACCGCATGCCCCTGCCGCTAACTGCCGGTGAGCAATAGCAGGGCTTCGGTGAGTCTTAATATGCGGCCGTAATTTGACTCCATATTGTTTAACAACATCATTCATTCGTCTAATACTAAGATCAAGAATATCTATATCTACAACTGCTTGAGGAGTATCTATATCATACTTAGTTAACAACTTACACCGTCTCTTTTAAATTTCTAATTAATATTTTTATTCCATACTATTGGCTATACAGACTAATAAATTAACCATGGAAAGAAATTTTATCTATATATCATGAATGATTCTAAGCTTATATCTGGATATGCCTGCTCTTTGCCAAAAAGCTCTATTAATTTATCAAAAATCGCTGCTCTGGAATTCATAATGTTTGTGTATTCATAATTTAATTTTAAAAGAGCGAGTTCTCTTAAAACTTACTAACAATCAAAATCATTATGAATCTTTTTAAAATTCCTAAAATTTTACCTTTTCGACACTATATTCAAAAGAATTCAAGATTGCCCTTGCCACTTTTTTCATATTATCAGGACTACCACTGGTGTAGTAACTTTCCTTTCTATTTTTATCAATCTTTAAAAGATTATTTTCTTTTAATATTTTCTTCAAATCCAATACTGCATTATAAGCAGGATTTACCAGCCTGACCCTGGAGCCCATAATCTCTGAGATTACTTTTTGTAAAAATGGATAATGCGTACAACCTAAAATCAATGTATCTATTTGAGCATCTTTAATAGGCTTTAAATATTCTTTTGCCGCTTGATATGTTTCAGTTGCTTCAAGTAGACCTAATTCTACTAAAGGAGTAAATTTGGGACAAGGGTTTGCAAATATTTCTATTTCGGGATTAATTCTTTTTATTTCCTCATGATATGCCTTGCTATTTACGGTAAATTCAGTAGCTGCAAGGCCTATCTTCCCATTACTAGTAGTTGCCACAGCTGCTTTTGCTCCAGGTTCAATGACTCCAATAATTGGAATATCAAAAAATTCTTTAGCTTTTATTAGTCCTGCTGCAGTTGCCGTGTTGCAGGCAATGATACATGCTTTAATGCCTTTTTCCAAAAGAAAATTAATTATTTGAACTACAAAACCCTCAATTTCTTCCTGCCCTTTTGGACCATAAGGTTGATGAGCATGATCTGCAAAATATTCAATATTTTCTTTCGGAAGTAATCTTTTTAACTCTTTTACTACTGAAAAACCACCTATACCAGAATCTAAAACACCAACGGCTAATTGTTTCACGATTTATTCTCCTTTATTTGTAGCTTTTTATTCCCTTATATATCTCCCTTACCAATAAATTAATAAGCATCCAAGGTGATAATTCGTTTTTCCTGTTTTATCTCAGTCTTTGATTATTATCATTTTATTTTTAAAGATGCTCTTATCTTTTCTTCTTATATTTCCTCTTTCTCAATTTCTACAATCATTTCTATTTCTACTGGAGTACCAAAAGGAAGTATATTTGTGCCAATTGCTGAACGAGCATGTCTTCCCTTTTCGCCGAATATTTTTATTAAAAGATCTGAAGCCCCATTTATTACGTATGGTTGCTGATCAAATTCTGAAACACTAGCCACAAAACCCAAAAGCTTAACAACTTTTTTTACTCTATCTAAACTACCAAGATACCCCTTAAGTACAGCCAAACAGTTAATAATAGATATCTTTGCAGCTTCATAACCTTCTTCAACAGTTAAATCTTTTCCTAATTTACCTTTATAAACCAAAATACCATCTTTTTTACTAGCTTGTCCTGATGTATAAACCAGCTGTCCTGTTTGTACGCAAGGGACATAAGAGGCTACAGGTTTAGGGACATTTGGGATATTTATACCCATTTCTTGTAGTTTTTTTTCCACTTCACTCATAGAATTTCTCCTTTTTTATTAAAATTTTATTTTTTATAACGCTTACTTTCCCTCATCTATGGGTAAACCCGTGCTATTCTGCTTCGGGTTAATAAAATTCTTTTTTTGTAATTAATCACCAATCAACTCGATATTTATTATGCTTTGACTGCTTTTTTTAACTTTACCGCAAGAATTATAATAATCTTTTAATAATTTCCGCATCTACGTTACCCCCACTAATTACAGCTACTACTCTTTCATTTTTGGAGGGTACCTTACCGGCTAAAAAAGCAGCTAGAGTTACGACTCCTGATGGTTCGGCTAAAAGTTTTTCTTTTGTTAATAAAGTCTTTAAAGCTATCTTAATCTCTGCATCGCTCACCAAAATAATATTATCGACATATTTCTTGACTAAAGCAAAAGTTAAATCTCCTGGTTGACTACTCCGCAATCCATCAGCAATGGTATTTATATTCTTTAGCTCTGTTGGTTTACCTGCTTGTAGAGAAAAGTACATACTATTCCCTCCAAACGGCTCTACCCCATATATTTTTACTTTAGGGTTATTTTCTTTAATGGCTAAAGCAATACCAGAAATAAGTCCTCCTCCTCCCACAGGAACTAAAACCGTCTCTACATCAGGTAGGTCTTTAATAATTTCTAAACCAACGGTGCCCTGCCCTTCAATTATCCAAGGATGATTAAAGGAATGGATAAAAGTTAATTTTTCTTCCTTAGATAACTTTTTAGCTTTTTCGATGCGCTCCTTTGAAGCTTTTCCCCAGTAAATAATTTTTGCACCATAATTTTTAACAGCTTCTACTTTTGATAAAGAAGCATCGGTTGGAACGACTACTTTGGCGGGATAACCAACATGAGAAGCAATAAAGGCTACGGCTTTACCATGATTTCCCGAAGAGGCTGTAATTACTCCCTTTTTCCCCGTAGAAGAATTAATTTGTAGAATATAATTAGCTGCACCTCGAATCTTAAATGCCCCCGTATTTTGTAAATTTTCTAATTTTAAATAAATATCATGACCACTTCTTTGACTAAAATAAGTGGAATGATGAAGTGGGGTGTGTTTTATGTATTTTACTATTCTATCTCTAGCTTTTTGAATACCTTTAAAGTTACTCATTAATTATCTCTCCTCCTGTTCTTTATACTTTTATTGTAACCAAATTTTCTATTTTTATTTTACAATTACTTATACTAATTCGAGTAGTGCTTACACTTGGCTTAAAATAAATTGGTTATGCATATAATCTTTCCTATAGAATATTAATGTTGATATTAGAAAGATTTAATCGTACTCTGCTAGAAGAGTCCTATCAGATAGCCATGATGAAAAAAGTGTATTCCTCTATATCCGAGTTGCAAGATGATCTGGATAAATATATCTATTATTATAATTTTAAAAAGAACTAATCAAGGTTACAGATTAAAAGGGGAAATTCCTTATCAGAAATTCTTAGATTTTAAGCAAAAATATGCTTTACCTAAGTAGCATACTTAGTTACTATGATTACCTATTGGAAAGAATGGTATATATAAATGTAAAAAGAACATAAAATTTATACAATTTAAGATTTTAATTTATTGACTGCATCTTCTATTCTTTCTAACCCTTTTTTTATATTATTCATGGAAGTAGCAAATGTTAACCGAATATGATCAGGATATTCAAATGCCTTACCCGGTACAACTGCTACATTAGCTACATCTAAGAAATAATTTACTACATCTATCTCACAAGTAATTTTTTTCCCGTTATAATTTTTTCCATAAATTCCAGAAATATTTGGAAAAGTGTAAAAAGCCCCATCAGGACTATTGCAACTGATTCCCCGAATTGAATTTAACTTATCCACCATATATTTTCTTCGCATTGCATACTCTTTTCTCATATCTTCTACCACATCCTGAGGCCCAATTAACGCTTCAATAGTAGCTTTTTGGGTAATAGAATTCACATTTGATGTAGTATGACCCTGTAACTTTACCATTGCAGAAATTATTTTTTCAGGACCAGCTGCAAACCCAATTCGCCAACCAGTCATAGCATAAGTTTTAGAAGCTCCGTTAACCATGATAGTTTGTTCCTTCATCGCTTCACTAATGGAAACTAAACTAATATGCTGATTATTATCATAAATTAATTTCTCATAAATTTCATCTGTAATTGCCCAAATTCCCTTTTCAAGTAAAAAACCAGAAATTTTCTCTAACTCTTCCTTCCTTACCATTGAACCAGAAGGATTATTAGGCGTATTTAATAATAAAACTTTAACATTAGAATTATACTTTGATTTAATATCCTCCAAAGTGACACGAAAATTATTTTCTTCTTTTGTGGGTACATATAACGGTTTTGCACCCGCTAATTTAATTTGCTCCGGAAAGCTTACATATGCTGGGGTAGGCAATAACACAACATCATCCGGATTACAAATAGTTAAAAAAGCATTATTTAAAGCTTGTTTAGCACCATTACATACAATGATTTGAGAAGGTTTATATTGAACATTATTATCACGTCTAAATTTTTCACATATTGCTTCCTTTAACTCTTGAATACCACCTACGGCAGTATATTTAGTAAAATTATCTTTCATCGCTTTAAGGGCAGCATCTTTTACATCCTGAGGAGTATTAAAGTTTGGTTCTCCAGCAGCAAAACTAATGACATCAATTCCTTTATTCTTTAATTCTCTTGCCTTAGCAACCACTGCGAATGTCGCAGATGGACTAATATTCGCTACTAATTTTGAAATCTCTTTTAACAATTAAAACAACTCCTTTTCTTTTTTTATTATTTTAAAATAATCAATATAAAATAACAAGTTTGTTTAAATAAAATTTAGTATCAAAAATTTGTAAGGACATTTCTTACCTTAAAAAATTTATAAGAGCAAAGACAGATCTTCTTGGTCTCAATATAAAGTAATTAAATAATAATTCTACCAAGTTATTTTTATTCAACTTCTATTAAAATTGGCAAGACTTACTTTTGTAAATTGACATTTCTTATAACTTAAAATTAAACTGGCAATTTTGGTAACAGCTTCCGGATCACCAGTCGTATAATAATGTTCTACCCTTTGTATCTGACCTTTCCTTAATAAATTCTTTTCCTCCAATATCCCTTTCATTTCAAGAGCAGTACTATAAGCAGGATTAATCAATTTGACTTGAGGCCCCATGATATCTTTAATTACTTTTGATAAAAAAGGGTAATGAGTACAACCTAAAATTAAAGTATCAACATTCTCTTTTTTTATCGGCTCAAGGTATCGTTGAGCTATCTGATAAGCTTCTTTAGTTTCGAAACATCCATATTCTACCAAACGAAAAAATTCCGGACAGGGATTGGCAAATACTTTTGCTTCAGGAGAGAATTGCTTAATTTTTTTAATATGTTCTTGACTTTTTATAGTAAATTCGGTTGCAATTAAACCAATTCGTCCTGATAGAGTTTGTTCGGTAGCAACACGGACACCCGGTTCAATGACACCAATTATAGGTATGTCAAATATTTCTTGCGCCTTTTCTAAACCAGCTGCTGTTGCAGTATTACAACCAATAATACAAGCTTTTATATCTTTAGATAACAAATAATTAATAATCTCAATAACAAAACTTTCTATTTCTTTCTTTTTTCTAGAACCATAAGGCAGGCGAGCATGATCGGCAAAATATTCAATATTCTCATTGGGAAGTAATTGATTTACTTCTAAAACGACTGATAAGCCCCCAAGACCAGAATCAAAAAGACCAATTGAAGAATTATCCAAAATTAACCCCTTCTTTCTTGACGTTGTATGTCTCTTCATTTTCTTCAAGTTTCATTATAAATTTCTGTGAAGAAGAATTAGTATTTTGTTTTTTATATTATGAAAACTCCTTTCTTATTATAAAATTTAAATCAATTTTATTTACAAAGGATATCTTTTTTTTAACCAGTTTCTCAGCAATAGTCTTAAATTTTGTGGGATCCCCTGAAGTAAAATATTTATAAATTGGTTCCTTTTGAATATTAGATAATTGCTTTTTTGCAAATAATATCTTTTTCGCCTCTTGGACGGTTTCTTCTGCAGGATCAATTAAAATTACCCTTGCTCCTATTACATCTCTTATAACTCCTTTTAAAAAAGGGTAATGTGTACTTCCTAAAATTAGAGTATCTATATTTTCTTTTTGTAAAGAATATAAATGCTCTTCAACTAATCTTTTTGTTGAATTAGTATGAATTTTTCCTTCTTCCACTGCAAAGGGTACAAGTGAAGTATCGGAAGGCTGCCCAAAAACCTGAATATTAGAATTTATTGATTTTAAATATTTCTCATAAATTTTACTATTTATAAGACCTTTACTACCAAGTATTCCTATTTTTTTATTCTGAGTAGCTCTTGCAGCTGCCTGACTACCTGGTTTTATTACCCCAATAATAGGAATATTAAATCTTTTTTGTGCAAGAGTAAGCCCAAGAGCATCTGCGGTATTACAGGCAATTATTATTAATTTAACCTTTTGTTTCTCTAAGAAATTACAAATTTTTAATACAAAATTTGCAATTTCTTCACCAGTTTTTGGACCATATGGCTGATTAGCTGTATCAGCAAAATAAATTATACTTTCCTTGGGTAATTGCTTAAAAATCTCTAGAACTACTGATAATCCTCCTACTCCCGAATCAAAAAGACCAATGCTTTTAAAGGCCTCCATTTTTATGTCATCTCCTTATCCCAACATTTAAATAATTTATCTCTGATTAAATAAAACTAATCTTTTATTCTCCTTATTCTTAACTTTTGCAAAATTATTACAGACAATAATATTGCTATTCCTAAGATATCCATAAAAATTGTTGGATTAATTAATAAAAAAGCACTTATAGCTAATAATATTTGCTCATAGATTTTAGTTTTAGATATTAAATAACCTTCTAATGCTCCAGCCAAGCTAATAACTCCCATTATTGTAGTTGATATTAAAATAAGAACATGTATCGCAGTTGTATTAATACCTAATAAACCACTGTCGAAGGCGAAGACATATGGAACCAAAAAACCGGCTAAAGCCAGTCTAAAGGCTATAAAACCTGTTTTCATAGAATTACCACCTGATAGTCCAGTGGCAGCATATGCAGCTACAGCAACAGGAGGAGTAATATCTGCAAATATACCAAAATAAAATACTACTAAATGGGCGGCAAGAGGTTCTACTCCAAGTTTAATTAGCGCTGGACAAGCAATAGTAGCTAGTACAATATACTTTGCAGTAGTGGGTAGTCCCATTCCTAAAATAATTGATGCAACCATTGTAAAAAAAATACCCAGAAACAAATTATTTCCTGCAATTATAACAATCATATGAGCTAATTTTAGACCAATTCCGGTTAGAGTTACTACTCCAACAATCATTCCAGCTGTAGCACAAGCAGCAATTACTGTTAAAGCGCCATAAGCAGCTTCTTCTAAAGCATTTAGAATATCCATGAATTTCATCCTATTTATCAAACCAACTATTATAGCTGAAAATATTCCCATAACAGCAGCTCTCAAAGGTGTATAACCTGCAACTAAAAAATATACTATTACTATGACTGGGAGAAAAAGATATCCCTTTTTTATCAAGAGAAATTTTACATTTGGCACTTCCTTCATGCCAGATAATCCTATTTTTTTAGCACGAAAATGAACCGCCACACCAACTGAAATAAAATAAATAACTGCGGGTATAGCTGCTGCTGCGCATATAGTAAGATAATTAATACCCAAAAATTCTGCCATTATAAATGCAGCTGCTCCCATAACTGGAGGTAAAATTTGCCCTCCTGTAGATGCAGCAGCTTCTACGGCTCCAGCAAAATCTTTATCATATCCTACTTGTTTCATAAGTGGAATGGTAAATGCTCCAGTTGAAACTACATTGGCAATTGAACTTCCAGAAATAGATCCCATAAAAGCGCTGGAAATAACCGCTACTTTAGCTGGACCTCCTGCTGATTTACCAGTTAAAGCGGAAGCCAAGTTTATAAAAACTTCACTTAAACCACACTTACCCAAGAATGCTCCAAACAGAATAAACAAATAAACAAAAGAAGCTGAAACTCCTATAGGAATACCAAAAATACCTTCTGTTCCCATATACACATGATCTATTATTCTTTTCAGACTAAAACCACGATGATATAAAAAACCAGGAAAATAATCTCCAAAATAAGCATATAACAAAAATATAGTTGCAACAATAGGTAAAGTTATACCTACAGTTCGTCTAGCGGCTTCTAATATCAATAAAATACACAATCCTCCAGCTATTAAATCAGAAGTTATTGGAAGGCTAGGACGTCGCATTATATCAGGGTAATAAACAAACATATAGCCTGTAGTTAAAATTGATAGTATTATTAATAAAATATCTAATTTATGTATTGAAGTTACTTTTTTATTGATTCCGATTTTGAAAGTTGGATATAAAAAATAAATTAAAACTAATCCTAATAAGAGATGCAAAGATCTTTGCCTTAAGGCAATTAATAATCCAAAAGTACCGGTATAAAGATGAAAAATTGACAAAAATACCGCGATAACGCTTACTAAATATTTAATATTAACTTTCAATTTAATTGGCCCTCCTGTATTACTATCTTCTGTAGAAATTTCTTCATATTCCCCTTTTTTTTAAACCATCCATATTATATACTTCCTTTTTTTAAAAATTTTTTATAGCAAACAATTGTAATAAAAATATTTATTTCATACTTTCTACTTTTACTATTCGGATATAAACTAATCCATCACCAATTAATGAAGAAAGGTCTACCATTTCTTCCTTAAAGAAAAAGATATTATGACTGGTTTTTCCAACTTTGAGAGGGATAAAAGGTAAAAATTTATTAATATTATTTATGATAAATTTTTCGTCTTTTAAAAGGAATTGTTCCTCTTTAAAAATTTGTGAAGGCAAACCTGCCCCAGAAGAACTAACCTGGGTTTCTGATAAAATTATTCTATATTGATTATCTATTACAAAAATTTCTTTTACTGGGGTTTTTTCTACTGAATGAATATAAAGTGTGGAAAAATTATCTCCTGGCAATACTCTTCTACTGAATATAATCTTCTTTGTAGAATAATCTATAATTTCAAGAATACCTTCAGTTGTGGCAAAAGTATATATAAAAAAGTTAAATAAAATTATAAAGATTAATAAAAAAATAACAATTATCAAATACTTAATACTTAATTTTACTGAAAATATTCCCATGTTTAAAAACTCTTTTTTTGGATACAACTAAACTTTATATTTTTTGTCCCTTCTACAACTTATTTTAATCAATTGTAGAAGGGACAAATTTAATTTATACCTAACCTGGTGAAATTATTATTTTACCATTCCTACTTCTTTATAAAATTTTTCTGCTCCTGGATGAAATGGTATAGAAATACCATCAAGAGCAGTTTCTAAGGTAATATTTTTTGCTTTGGCATGTGCAAGGTGGATTCTTGCTAAATTAATATTGTTCCATAAAGCTTTAGTTACTTGATAAATAACTTCTTCATCTATATCCGCATCAACTACCCATATAGCCATACATGCTATGGTTTGAATATCTTTATCAATCCCTTTATAAGAACCAGCTGGGATAACTGATTTAACATAATAAGGGTATTTTTCTCTAATTTTGGCAATTTCCTCATCGGTAAACTCTACAATGGTAATATCTCTTTTCTGAGAAATATCTAAAATACTACTCAGTGGAACACCGCCAGTTGCCCAAAATCCATCTAATAACTTATCTTTCATATATTGTGCACTTGTTGCTTGGTCAAGGTTAACTGCTTCAAAATCATCAAAGGAAATTCCAAATACACTAAATACCGTTTTTGCATCTGCTTCTCCTCCGCTACCGGGAGAACTTACGCTAATTTTCTTACCTTTAACATCCTCAACTCTAAGAATATTGGCATAAGTCTGTCCAACAATATGGATATGTTCTGGGAATAAGGATGCAATTGCTCTTAGATTTTTAACCGGTTCTTTGCCTTCATATAATTTTGTTGCATTATAAGCCCAATCGGCAATATTATTTTGAGTTAAACCAGTTTCGATCTCATGCTTCCAAATTAAATTAATATTAGCAACACTTGCATTACCAGTTAATCCAGTTACTTCAATATCCGGTAATGCTTCATTTATTACTTCACAAATAGCTCCACCTACTGGGAAATAAGTTCCTGCCGTTCCTCCAGTTACCATAGATATAGCAGGTTTCTTTGCACTAAAAGAACTCATACTAAATATCAATAAAATACAAACCATTATCCCTATAATTTTTGAAATACTTTTTACCTTAAACATTATTTAACCTCCTAATTTTAGAAAATTTTTTACATTCAATTAATAACTTTCTTCAATTTAAGAAACTTTAAAATAGTATTACATTTCTTACACCTCCTTTTATATAATTAAATTTCTAATATCAAAAAGCTGCTATTTAGTGTGTTAAAAATTCATGTTCGTGGTACTTTACCCCTTCGTGTTAATAAAATTAGAAAAATAAACTTTGTTATCAATATCTATTTAAACATGGTAAGCGATAAGAACAATACTAATTACAATTTTTATAGAAAATTTCTGATAATTTTCAGATTTTACGTTTAAAAATTTTTTTAAATTACATCTTGAACTTTACTATCACTTATCGATAATCCAACTCTCTCAACAATACTCTCTAATTCTTTTTTGGTATAATCATCCAAAACAGGGGCGGGATGTCTTACTGCATTCGATGTGATAATTCCTCTCTTATAATAGATATATTTTCGAATTGCCATACCTAATTTGAATTGAGCATCATAACGGATTAGAGGCATATAATGATCAAATGTTTTTTCAGCCCCTTCTATATCACCATTAATAAATTTTTCGTAAATTTTTATTAAAACCTCAACATAAGAAAAACCAGTCATTATACCTTCGGTACCTCTTTGCAGTTCTTCTAAATAATATTGGCCTCCTAAGCCGCCTAATATCTTTAATTTCCCTTGAGTTATTCCTCTAATTTTAGATAATTTTTTACCAGATGGATAGTCCTCCAGTTTAAGGAAATTTATTCCTCCCTCTTTATTCAAGCGGGCAATCAAAGAAGGGGAAAGAATAGTATTAAAGGCAATGGGATAATCATGAATAACAACAGGAATATTAACCGATTTTGCAATTTTGCTATAAAATTCAAATAACACTTCATCATCTTGAATATTTAATGGAGCTACAAAAACACTAGCAGCCCCTAATTCTTCAGCCTGACGTGCCTGATAAATTGCTGTATAAGTTGCTAAAGTCCTTATACCTACACTAAAAGGGACTCTACCTTTTACTTGATCAGCTACTATTTTAATTACTCTTTCCTTTTCGCTTTCTATCATTTTATGAACTTCACCCATAAAACCAAGAATGGCTAAACCATGTACACCGGCAGCGAGCTGAAAATCAATTATATTTCTTAAACTTTCTTCATCAATATTTTCTTCCTCAGTAAAAGGGGTTAATAGAATGTAATGTACACCTTTGATTTCCACTAATTTTCCTCCTTATTTTTGATAATATACTTGTACAATCTTTTGTTTATTCTAAAAGATACCTCTCCAATATTAGTATTTAAATGTTCTGTAAATTATCAAGAGTAATTTTCTCTCTTCCTTTAAGTCCTATATAACAATTATTTATCCTCAAATGTTTATATCTAAATTACCAAATCCCACATCTACCATACGCCTATCTGCACAAATATTAACTATTTCCCTCCTCCTTACATATATAATAAATCTGCAAGCTATACTTTTATAGAATCAACTTTGCATCTCTAAATTCTCCAATATTCTACCTTTTTAATATTAAATTATAAAGAATTAGAGATTATTTTAGCGACCTTTTTCGCGCTATCAGGGTTACAGGTAGTATAATAATTTTCTTGTCTAATTCCATCATACCTTCAATAAATACTTTTTTTCTAATATTTGCTTCAACTCTAGTGCTCTATTACATGCAGAATTAATTAACTTTACCTTAGGATTCATAATATTTGAGATTACTTTTTGTAAAAAGGGATAATGCGTACAACCTAAAGCTAAACCTTTAAAAAGGGGCTAGAATGATCTTCATTTATCTAAAGACTTTATCCCATTTAGTAATGAGTTTTTTGCTCTTTCCAGGTGTTGAAGTAATTTCTCTTTAATTAGCTGCTGATTATTCTTCTTAATCGCATCGATAACGGCTAAATGTTCATCGATCGACTGAATAGTGGAGATCTTATCATAAGCAAGGCTACTAAACCATTGAATCTGTTCTTGTAAATTATCTAAAATTTTATTAATTCGTGAATTACAAAAATTTTTCCTAATTAACCGGTGGAATTTCCTATCCATTAAAAGAAATTTATTTTTATTTTTTCTTTCCTCAGGAGAATTTTTTAACCTATTTAATTCACTTTCTAAATTTTCTAACTCCTTGGTAGATATATTCTTAAAAGATTTACTAACTGCAAGGGTTTCTAAAGTTTCTCTTATTTCAAAAATTTCCTTTACGTCTTGAATATTTATTTCAGAAACTACTGCACCTTTCCGTGGTATTATTGTTACAAAGCCCTCTTTTTTAAGGCTGTCTAATGCTTCTCGAATAGGGGCTCGACTCACATTCATAGCTTTTGATAGCTCTTCTTCGTATAATCTTTGTTTGAGTTTTAAATTCCCATTAATGATCATTAACTTTATATTTTCGTAAACTCGTCTCTTAAGAGAATAATCTTTCCCTAAATTTTTAAATAAATTATCCATATTTAAAAAAATCCCCTTGTAAAAGTATTTTTTAAATTATACCTCAGTTAATTGTCTATTGTCAACAAATTTACGTTAGTTGTCATTTAAAAATCAAAACCAGACTATTTTTTAATGATTTAAAATATAAATCACTGCTATAACTATTATTTCTCCTTCTAACTATTCCACTAAAGCTTGTACTAATACTTAGTTCTTACAATCGTAGTAATTTAAAATTTTGTTTTAAAAATAGAAAATAGTATATATTTATATTCACCCTATTTCCCTAACAATAAATTCGGAAGATATAAACATATTTCCGGAAAAATAATTAGGAAAATTAATACAATAATATCACAAATAACAAATGGCCATACACCACTAAACACCTCTTCTATAGTGGTCCCTTCTGGAGCTACACTTTGTAGTGTATAAACGTTGAGGCCTACAGGTGGAGTAACAGCAGCAATTTCAGTTAATTTAAGGGTAATAACACCAAACCATATAGGGTCATAACCCAAATTTTGAATTATAGGAAAAACAATTGGCAAAGTAATGGCATAAATCCCCGTTGGGATAATGATCATTCCCAAAAAAAACCATAACACTAAAATACCAATAAGGATAAATATTCTTGGAACTTCCCATGAATTAATAAGCATACTAAGCTTTACCGGGATTTGAGTAAGTGCTAATATGCGACTGAAAAATATAGCACCTACTATAATCAAAAAGACCATAGAGGTCGTTTGCGCTGATTCTCTCAAAGACTGTTTTATATTACTTATCTTATTTAGATCACCAAGAAAAATACCTAATATTAAAGCACCAAAGGCGCCTGCTGCCCCAGCTTCAGTAGGTGTAAACAATCCAGAGTAAATTCCTCCAATAACAATGCTTGCTAATAATAAAATTGGCCACATATTCCGAAGAGACAATATTTTATCTTTCCATGAAAGATCGATACCTGATGAAACTATAGGAGCTAATTTAGGATTTCTCTTTACACGAATTACTATTGATAAAGCATATACAGTAGCAGTAATTAAACCAGGTATAATTCCTGCCATAAATAACTTTCCAACTGATTGCTGGGTAAAAATTGCATAAATAATAAACATAGTACTAGGAGGAATCATGTCCGCAAATGTTCCGGCAGCAGCAATACTGCCTAATGCTAATGACTTATTATATTTATATCTCTGCATTTCGGGAAGAGCTACTTTACCAAAAACTGCAGCAGTTGCCAAAGCAGAACCTGAAACAGCTCCAAAAGCAGCACAACCATAACAAGTAGCAATTGCCAAAGAACCGGGTAAATCTGAAGTTACATTATGAATTCCTTTATAAGCAGCTTTTGCAAAGCCCCCCCTAGCAGCAAAGGCACCCATGAGAATAAAAAGTGGGAGTGCAGCAAAGCTAGGACTAGCAATAGAATAATACATCGTTTGCCCTAGGATTGATAACATAGGTTTTAATCCGATAAGAATAATTGTACTAAAAATACCGACAATAATAAAATCAATACCAATATAAACTCCAAATAACAATAAAAATAAGAATGATACGATAGCTACGATACCAATTAATAATGAACTCATGTCTATTCTAAGCTCCTTTTAGCAAATTGAGGTGATATTTTAGTTCGTTTACTTGCTAATATCTTGGTGTTCTTTAAATCTTTAAATTCTTTTATAGTATTAATTAATAATTGGATCCAGTAAAAAATACAGGAAATAAAAATTATAATCTTTATCGGATAAACTGGAAGAGGAGTTGTGCCTGCTACTGCTTCTTTCATATTAAAAGAAGCTACTGCATTTTCCCCAACAGCATAAACTACTATAGCTATAGCAACTAAAGCAATAATATAACAAAAAATATTAATTATATGTTGTACTTTAGGGGAGAATTTTGAAATGAGCACACTAACTCTTAGATGTTTTTTTACTTCTTCTGTGTGAGGAATGCCCTGAAAAACAACTATTATTAGGACAAAAACAGCTAGTTCAGACAAACCCTGAATGGGGCGATAAAATCCTCGGCTAACAAAATCAAGCAAAATCAAAATCATAATTAAACTAAGTAACCAACCGCATAATTCTGCAAATGTATGAATAATTTGCTTAATTATTTTATTTATCATCTAATTAATATCTCGTTTCTCTTTTTATAATTCATCTTAAAAGATTACCCAAGATGAGTAATTTGTATTACACTCATTATCTTGGGTAATCTAATTTCATTATTATTTTTACTTATTTTTAAGATTGAGTCTTTTCCTTCTCTATCGCTTCATTAATAACTTCCTTCATACGTTCCATTATTTGGGCAGCATTTTTAATGCCAATTTCTTCAGCTTCCTTAACCCATTGTTCTTGTTGGTCAGCAACAATATCCATATTAACCCATTTTTCAATATCTTCTTTTGAAGCATAGATTACAATTGCACCTTGTTCTTTTTGCTCACTCGTCACTTGATTAAGTTCATTAGTATATAATTCAGCAAAACGTTTACTAGCAGCTTTACCAGCTACCATTAATCCATCTTGAATATCTTTTGACAAACTATTCCATACATCTAAATTAATGGTATACATTAATGGTGTTGCCATCCAGATTTCTCTCATGATAAAAACATTAGGTGCTGGTTCATCTAATTTAGTACGATGTTCACCATCCAAGTTAGTAGCCACTCCATCAATCGAGCCAGTAGATAAAGCCATGTAACAATCTCCCCAAGGAACAGAAACTGGAACAGCACCAGCTCCTTTTAACATGCCCAGGACCCACCGACTTGAGGCTCGAATTTTCTTTCCTCTGAAATCTTCAAAACTGGTAAAAGGTTTATTAGATACCACTGCCATGCAAAGCTGCATATTTAAATACACTAATTTTTGATTGAATGATTCTAATTCAGCAGTAAATTCAGGAATTTCTTCAAAAATTTTAAAATAAAGCTCATAGGCTATATTAAAGTCAATTGGTCCTTGGGGAAAAAGGTTAAATATGGAATGAATTGGCATTTCTTTAGAATAATATTCAGGTAACACAAATCCCATATCTACTACTCTATCTTGAATACCTTTGAGTATTTCTTTACCTTTTAGTAAAGATGAACCCCAATAGGGCTCAATTTTAACTTTGCCACTGGTATGTTTTTCAATCTCTTCAATGAAAAATAAGGTTCCATTACCCCTTAATCCAACAGGAGCCGTGGTATCAGCTAGTTTTAGAACAATAGGTTTTTCATTTGCAATAGCATTAATTCCAAGCAAAATACTAAAAACCAATACTAAAACAATCCCAAAATATATTTTTCTATTTTTCTTAAACATTTTATAACTAAAACCTCCTCTTCATAAATTTTAAAAATTTAATAAGTTACATTAAATACCCTAATTTGATAAATTTTTTACCACCTCCTATATTTTTCATTAAAAATTGCTCCTAAAAATTCTAAGATGATCTGAGCGGCCAAAGAACTAGTTACTCCTATATTTTCCACCATAGGATTAACTTCTACTAAATCCATACCTACCACACGACACTTAATTGCTATTGCTTTTAATAATGATTTCA
>Ga0114922_10002678_pt1 | contig 16633 bp, 13 predicted proteins | sample AartaG_FD_100975 | JGI IMG/M metagenome (GOLD analysis project Ga0114922, IMG submission 100975) | Deep subsurface microbial communities from Aarhus Bay to uncover new lineages of life (NeLLi) - Aarhus_00045 metaG | ecosystem: Environmental > Aquatic > Marine > Oceanic > Sediment | place...
GAGACAATGCTCAACCTGATAAAGACCACCGGAGAATATAACGGGGTGCCTTACAATCACCCTGGTCCTGCCCACCTGTCTATCGGACAGGAAGCTGCTGCAGTTGGTATGGCCTATACATTATCAACCGATGATTACATTTTTGGTTCGCACCGGAGTCATGGTGAGATACTGGCCAAAGGATTGTCGGCTATTCATCAGCTGGATGAGAAGCAACTGATGGAGATCATGAAAAACTACTTTGGAGGTACAGTACTGGGTATCGTTGAAAAAGATCACAAAGGTAGTGTTAAAGATCTGGCTGTTAAATTTTTACTTTATGGCACCCTGGCAGAGATCTTCGCCCGTGAAACTGGATTTAACAAGGGACTGGGTGGTTCGATGCATGCATTCTTTACTCCATTTGGTATTTATCCGAATAATGCCATTGTTGGCGGTTCAGGGGATATTTCTGTGGGAGCAGCACTCTTTAAAAAGGTGAACCAAAAACCAGGGATTGTGGTTAGTAACATCGGGGATGCTTCGGCAGCTTGCGGTCCTGTCTGGGAAGGGATATCATTTGCCTCGATGGACCAGTACAGAAGTTTATGGGAAGGGCCTTATCGGGGCGGATTGCCAATCATCTTCAATTTTATGAATAACTTATACGGTATGGGAGGTCAGACCTATGGTGAAACCATGGGATATGGCATACTTGCCAGACTTGGCGCGGGTGTCAATCCTGATATGATGCACGCTGAAAGAATTGACGGGTATAATCCGCTTGCTGTCATTGACGCATTCAGGCGTAAAAGAAAAATCCTCGAAGACAAAAAGGGACCTGTCTTAATTGATACGCTGACATACAGGTTTAGCGGCCATTCACCCTCCGATGCTTCTTCATACCGTTCAAAAGAAGAGCTGGATGCCTGGATGAAATATGATTCTATCATGTGGTTTGGGGATGAACTTATCAGGAACAAAGTGTTGACTCAGGATAAAATTGGAACACTGAAGGAAGATGTTACAGGTATGATTAAAAAGACCCTTGCTCTGGCAACCAATGATAACATATCTCCGCATATGGATCTGACAAAAGATCCCGATGCCATTGGCAGGTTGATGTTTTCTTATGGATCTGCTGAAAAAATGGAAAACGGTGAGCCTGATGTGTTGATCCCCATTGAAGAAAATCCAAGGGTAAAACAGATTGCAACAAAAGAAAGATTTGCCTTTGACAAAGAGGGAAAACCTGTTTCCAAGGTCAAATCCTATCAGCTTAGAGATGGTATTTTTGAGGCAGTCATTGACAGGTTTTATAAAGATCCGACCCTGGTTGCGTATGGTGAGGAAAACCGTGACTGGGGAGGTGCCTTTGCTGTATATCGCGGACTTACTGAAGCACTACCTTATCACAGGCTGTTCAATTCACCTATATCTGAAGGAGCCATTGTGGGAACAGCCATAGGCTATGGGATGTGTGGTGGCCGTGTCATTGCTGAAATCATGTATTGCGATTTTCTGGGACGTTCGGGTGATGAAGTTTTCAACCAGTTGCCTAAATGGCAGGCCATGAGTGGTGATCTCATCAAGATGCCTGTTGTTGTGAGGGTATCTGTCGGTTCAAAGTACGGAGCACAACATTCTCAGGACTGGTCATCGCTGGTGGCACATATACCTGGATTGAAGGTCGTATTTCCTGCAACTCCTTATGATGCCAAAGGTTTGATGAATGCAGCCCTTCAGGGGACAGATCCTGTCATTTTCTTTGAAAGTCAGCGGATATATGATGTTGGAGAGATGTTTCATGAGGGTGGTGTTCCTGAGGGATATTATGAAATTTCCATCGGAGAGCCTGATATCAAACGGCAGGGAGAAGATATTACAATTCTGACAATCGGGGCAACGCTTTATAATGCCATAAAAGCTGCCGATACCCTGAAAGAAAAATATGGCCTCTCAGTCGAGATCATAGATGCCAGAACGCTTGTTCCTTTTAATTATGAGCTTGTCATCGAATCATTAAAGAAAACCGGTAAGATTCTGCTTACCAGTGATGCGTGCTCCCGCGGATCATATCTGAAAGATGTGGCACAGACTATTACAGAACTGGCTTTCGATTACCTGGATGCCCCTCCGGTGGTGGTTGGCTCGCGTAACTGGATTACTCCGGCATTTGAACTTGAACAATATTTCTTCCCTCAGCCTGACTGGATGATAGATGCCATCCATGAGCGTATCCTGCCCCTGAAAGGACATCAGGTAAAAAATAATTTTACTGTTAACGAGGAGATCAGACGGAATAAATTAGGGGTGTAAGAAGCATATGTTATAAATCCCGATGAGCCCTGAACTCCCACAGCTGATTCGGATTTATAATCCGAATCTTACTAAATTTGCTGAATTGCAAATCTCAAACAGAAAACAGATGAAAACCCTCAAAGAACAAATTGAAGCCATCAGAGAGAAGAAAGGTTATATCATCGACATGGATGGTGTTCTTTATCATGGCAATAAGCTGCTTCATGGCGTTAAGGAATTCATCAACTGGCTTATTGCTGAAGAAAAAAGATTTGTGTTTCTGACCAATTCAAGTGAAAGAACACCTGAGGAATTACAGGAAAAACTGGGGAGGTTAGGCATAAAGGTTAACAAGGATGTTTTTTATACCAGTGCTTTGGCTACTGCCATGTTCCTGAAGGGTCAGAATCCCAAAGGAAGTGCTTATATTATTGGTGAAGCAGGATTGATTAATGCCTTGTATAATGTAGGTTATACGATGAACAGCGTGAATCCGGATTATGTGGTAGTCGGAGAATCAAGAAGTTATAGTTATGAGAGGATTGAACATGCTGTCAATCTCGTGATTGCGGGAGCCAAGTTAATAGGTACCAATCCTGATTTAACCGGTCCTGCCGAGAACGGCATTGTACCGGCTACCAAGGCATTAATTTCTCCCATTGAGCTGGCAACAGGCAGAAGTGCATACTTTGTAGGAAAACCCAATCCGTTGATGATGCGAAATGCCCTGAAAAAGATCAGGTGTAATCGTGAGGTAGCGCTGATTATCGGTGACAGAATGGATACCGATATCCTTTCCGGAATTGAATCAGAAATTGATACATGCCTTGTTTTGAGTGGTATTACATCACGGGAGATGATCGACCTGTTTCCATACCAACCCAGGTTTGTTCTGGATGGGGTGGGGGATTTGGTGGCAGATTAAGTGGCATTTATCTTTATAAATAGTGAAGTGAAAATAAGATGATCAGGGCTGTCTTATTCGATATGGATGGGGTACTTGTCGACTCAGAGGAACTGATTTACCTTTCAGCGAAACAGATGTTCGAAGAACATGGTATTCTGGTCACACGGGAAGATTTTAAACCTTTTATCGGAACAGGAGAAAACAGCTACCTGGGGAATGTGGCAAAAAGGCATGGATTTCCGATGGACATCAACCGGGATAAAGCACGAACGTATGAAATTTATGCTCAGATTGCCCCGAAACAATTAAGGCTGCTTCCCGGGGTGAAGTCATTTATTGATAAATGCAAGAACAAAAAACTCAAGCTGGCGGTTGCAACCAGTGCTGATGAGATAAAAATGAAGGTAAATCTGAAAGCTGCAGGATTATATACAGGGATCTTTGATACTACGGTTAACGGTCTCGAAGTTATGCATAAAAAACCACACCCTGAGATTTATCTTAAAGCAGCGGAAAGACTAAATCTTGAAGCTTCTGCCTGTCTGGTTGTTGAGGATGCGGTCAATGGCATTGAAGCTGCCCGGGCTGCAGGAGCAAAATGCCTGGCTGTAACCAGCAGCTTTACTGCAACTGAGCTGGCAAAGGCAAACTGGATTGTAAATAATTTGTCAGAAATTTCAGAAGATGTATTATCTTGGTAAATCCATAAAAGAAATCTTGTTATGCAATTAATGAAGATAGGTAAAAGCGATGTGAAAGTCACTGAGATTGCCTTTGGAGCATGGGCAGTAGGGGGATGGATGTGGGGTGGCACGGATTATAAACTTTCTGTAAGAGCAATAGAAAGGGCAATTGATTTGGGAATGACCACTATAGACACAGCACCTGCATATGGATTTGGTCTCAGTGAAAAAATTGTCTGTGATGCTATTAAGGGTAAAAAGGATAAGGTGCAGATCCTGACCAAATATGGACTGAGATGGGATACTGATAAAGGTAAATTCTTTTTTTCTACAGTATCTAATGAGGGAAAGCCCATTAGAACTCATAAATATGCTGCAAAGTCCGCTGTTTTAAAAGAGTGTGAAGAAAGTCTGAAACGTTTGGGCATTGACTGCATCGATCTTTACCAGATTCACTGGCCTGATCCGACAACACCCATCGAAGAGACCATGGAAGCCATTGATTTACTTATACAGCAGGGTAAGATTAAAGCCTCCGGTGTATGCAACTATAGTGTGGATGAAATGAAAAAAGCTGATTCAGTTGTTCCCCTGGCTTCCAATCAGGTACCATACAGCATGGTGAAAAGGGATATTGAAAGTGAAGTGGTACCTCTCTGCCTGGAAAATGAAATTGGTATTCTGGCATACAGTCCATTACACCGCGGGGTATTAACCGGAAAGATAACATCGGACTACAAATTCAATGAGGGAGATACACGCTCAGATCTTTCATATTTTAAAGGTGAAAACCTGATTCAAATCAATCATTTCCTTCAAAGAATAAAACCCATCGCCGATGACAGAAAAATGTCACTGACTCAGCTTGTTATTAACTGGACCATGAAACAGCCCGGTATTACCTGTGTACTTGTCGGAGCCAGAAGTCCGGAACAGGTTGATGAAAACATAAAGGCAGCTGATTTTGATCTGACCGATAAGGAGATTGAAACCATCAATGGCGAGCTGGATAAACTGAGACTTGATGATTAGACGTTTAAAGCCAGTAGCTGGAATCAGAAGTTTTCAAGCAGGAGACTTCTATCTTCCGTTTGCTGGCCAATGATTTCAAAGTTCGATCAATTTGTAAACGGGAAAAGATATTTAGATTATTTTTGCAGCAGTTCAAAAGTATAAAATGCTTTATGATGAATTTTCTCACAGACTTCCCTGATAAAAATGAATTATTGCAGTGGTGGCAGAATAATCAGATAGAACGAAATCTCAAGGTGAACTGCCATATTCATACTCCTTATTCCTTCAGTGCTTTTACTGATATCAGACAACCATTTGAATTGGCATTGAAAGAGGATATCAAGGTACTTGGAATAAACGACTTTTTTGTTGCGGATGGCTATGAAGCGTTTTATGATAATGCTGTTTCCAGCCGGATTTTCCCTGAATTCAATATAGAGTTTATAGGTTTGCTGGCAAAGGAACTGGCAGATGGTATTAAGGTCAATGATCCGAATAACCCCGGAAGAACATATTTCAGCGGAAAAGGATTGACTTACCCTTTCAGGGTTTCACCGCCCCATCTTCAAAGACTTAAGCAGGTCATAGATGAGAGTCAGAAACAGGTACAGCTGATGCTGGCAAAAACCAATGAGTTATTGAAAGTTATCAGGGCCCCTTTCCTGTTTGAATTTGACGATCTAAGAAAAGAATTTGCCAAAAAACTGGTTCGTGAAAGACATATTGCCAAAGCTATCAGAGTGAGACTGCAGGAATACTTTGGCAATGATGATGAAAAAATAGCCTTTCTTAAGGAACTATTTGACGGAAAGGAACAAAAGGCGGATATCAGTAACAATACCCTTCTTGAAGAAGAAATCAGAACCAATTTGCTAAAAGCCGGTGGCACTGCTTATGTTCCTGAAGATGAAAAGGCATTTTTACCCGTTGCTGAAATTATCAGTATCATCATTGATGCAGGAGGTATTCCCTGTTATCCGGTTCTACTGGATGATAAAAACGGTAACTATACAAACTTTGAACAAAACCACGTTAAACTGGCTGAACGTCTCATCGAACTGGGAGTTGGTTGTATTGAACTGATCCCCGGCAGAAATAAGTTTGAAAATCTTACCCGGTTTGTAAATTATATGGAGAACAGGGGATTTGTCATTCTGTTCGGTACCGAGCACAATACGCCGCAATTAATGCCTCTTACCGTAAAGGCTTCAGATAAACAGCTGGATTCATATCTAGAAAAAGTGGCTTATGAAGGTGCATGTATCGTTGCTGCCCATCAGTATTTAAAGTCCAGGGACAAAGAGGGATTTATCGATAATAATGGATTGGCCAAAACCAGCCATAAAAAGGAATTCGTAATGCTCGGAAAAGCAGTGATTGAAAAGTATTTGTCGGATAAATTTATAAAATCATAAATAATGAAAGAACTGGCAAACCTGGTTGAAGTTTCAAATTTTTTCGGAAGGCAGAAAGATTATGTGATTGCAGGCGGGGGAAATACATCTTTTAAAAATGACCAGCATATCTGGGTAAAAGCAAGCGGCACCACACTTGCTACCATAGATGAAAATGGATTTGTTCAGCTCGATCGTGAAAAGCTGAAAAAAGTCTCACAGGGATCTTACAGCGAAAATCCTTTTGAACGTGAAAGACAGGTTAAGATTGATCTGAATGATGCTGTCGTTAATAAAGATGCTGGTCTGAGACCATCGGTTGAAACATCCATGCATGATGTAATCGGATATCCTTACATTGTTCATACACATCCGGCACTCATCAACGGAATGTTATGTGCTAAAAGATCAAAACAGTCTGTTGAGGAACTTTTTTCTGATAATACGCTTTATATAGAATATGTCGATCCGGGCTATACCCTTTTTAAGAGGATTGAACAGGAATTATTGGCATGGCGTGATAAAAACGACAAGGATCCTCAAATAATATTTCTTGAAAATCATGGATTATTCGTTGGCGGGAATGACATTGAAGAAATAAAAAAAATCTATCATGATATTGAAAAAACAATACGAAAACATGTTGAAGCGGATCCTGTAAGGAATGAACTGGAAATTGATAAAAAGGCCAAGGAAATTCTACCGGCTGTCAGAATGTTGATGACAGATGAAAAACCTGTAATTTTAAAGGTCCGCTATAACACCCTGATTGAAAAATTTATAGAAAACCATGATGCATTCTTTAAGATATCACTTCCTTTTACACCTGATATCATTGTTTATTGTAAGGCAAAGTATTTTTTTCTTGAGACAACAGGTACAGCTGAAAGCATCATCGAAAGGTTCAGCTCCCAGCTTGAACGGTTCAGAAATGAGTTCAAGTATTCGCCCAAAGTAATTCTCATAAAGGGAATAGGGCTGGTTGCCTGCGAGGAGAATTCTCTTTCGGCTGAGACAGTGCTGGACGTATATGAAGATATGATGAAAATAAGTTTTTACGCCGAAAACTTTGGAGGAGCAAGATTTATGACTTGTTTTCAGATTGATTTTATTGATACCTGGGAAGTGGAAAATTACAGGAGGAAAGTATCCAGAGGGAGCTCTCAGGACTTTGAGATTGTTTCCGGTAAAATTGCGATTGTTACAGGTGCTGCACAGGGTTTTGGTGAAGGAATCGCATTAAAACTATTTGAAAGTGGTGCCAATGTGGTGATAGCAGATTTAAATGAAAAGAAAGGATTAGAACTGGCCGGTAAACTCAATGTACCTGGTTGCAAGAACAAGGCAGTTTTTGTAAAAACCGATGTAACGAATCCTGAATCAGTAAAGAACCTTTTATTCAATACGATAACAGAGTTTGGCGGACTGGATTTATTTATCAGTAATGCAGGGGTTTTGAAAGCAGGCAGCCTTGAAGAGATAGAACCGGAAGTATTTGATTTTGTTACCAGTGTGAATTATAATGGTTATTACATTTGCGCCAAATATGCATCAGAGATACTGAAAATTCAGGCAAAGTATAAAGCCGGGTATTACACTGATATCATTCAGATTAATTCAAAATCAGGATTGAAAGGAAGCAATAAGAATTTTGCATATGCAGGGAGTAAGTTTGGTGGAGTTGGACTAACCCAGTCATTTGCACTTGAATTAATACCTTATTATATCAAGGTAAATTCTATTTGCCCTGGTAATTTTTTTGATGGCCCACTCTGGTCGGATCCGGAAAACGGACTTTTTGTTCAATATCTGCATGCAGGTAAAGTACCTGAGGCAAAAACAATTGATGAGGTCAGACGTTATTATGAAGAACAGGTACCGGCAGGACGGGGCTGCAGGATCGAGGATATGATGAAAGCCATTTATTATGTGATAGATCAGGTTTATGAGACAGGACAAGCCATTCCGGTAACGGGAGGACAAATCATGTTAAGCTGAAAATAAAAAAAAATGAACACCAAAGCAGTAAGAATATACGGAAAGAACGATTTGAGATTGGAGGAATTTGAGTTACCATCCATCAAAGGTAATGAGATTCTTGCAAAGGTTGTGTGCGACAGTATTTGCATGTCATCAAACAAAGCAGCGAAACAGGGTATCGAGCATAAGAGAATACCGGATGATATCGATCAGAATCCCACCATGATCGGACATGAATTCAGTGGGGTGATTGTTGAAGTGGGAGAAAAATGGAAAGAATCATTCATGCCCGGAATGAAATTTTCCATTCAGCCGGCCATTAACTATCCGGATGGACCTGTTGGTATACATAGTGCACCGGGTTATTCTTACAAATACATTGGAGGTAATGCCACATATATTGTCATACCTGATGAGGTGATGGAAAAAAACTGTCTGTTGCCATATACCGGTCATGGGTTTTATCCGGCTGCTCTTGCAGAACCTTTATCTTGTGTAATAGGTGCCATGCATGCCTGCTATCATACAAGTCCGGGCTCATATATCCATCAGATGGAGATTGTAAACGAAGGGAAAATGGCTATATTGGCAGGAGTCGGGCCTATGGGACTCGCCGCAATTAATTATGTGATTCACCGGAAAGACATCAAGCCTAAGCTACTGGTTGTCACAGACATAGATCAGTCAAGACTTAACAGGGCATCCAGACTTTATTCTCCTGAAGAAGCAGCTGAAAATGGAATAGATTTGAAGTATATTAACACCGGGAAGCTTGACAATCCAATCAAATCCTTGCTTGAAATCACAGGAGGAACAGGATATAACGATGTATTCATTTTTGCACCGGTTGGTCCGGTTGTTGAACAGGGAGATGCCATACTGGCTTTTGACGGGTGTTTGAATTTCTTTGCCGGTCCCGGTGATCCCAATTTCAAGGCAAAGTTCAACTTTTACAATGTGCATTATAACTTTACACACATTGTCGGGACAAGCGGGGGCAATAACAATGATATGATAGAAGCGATAGATATGATGTCAGGTGGTCTTGATCCTGCAGGACTGATTACTCATATCGGCGGACTTGATGCTGTAATACCAGCCACACTGAACCTGCCTGATATTCCCGGAGGCAAAAAACTTATCTATACCCATATAAAGATGCCTCTTACAGCTCTCGATGATTTTCGCAGGAAAGGCAGAAAAGACCCATTTTTCAGCAAACTTGCTGATATCACCCAAAAATATGATGGTTTGTGGAGCCTGGAAGCAGAGGAATATGTCATAAATCATGCGGAACCAATATGAGAGATAAATTTCTATTCAATGGAATAGTGCTCCGCAAAATCCTTCGAGATATAATTGTCATAATTCAGGCATACGTGTGTGCCAAATTCAATGGCTGTAGTGACAATCGTCTTCCATGAAGATTCATCCAGGTGCTGCAGATCTTTATACAAAATATTTTGTTTGTAGATCGAATAGGCAATACCTGCATTGAAGCTATCGCCGGCACCTATGGTGCTGATTGGCTCAATGCTTCTTACCGGAAACTCAGCAGTATAACTGGGAGTTCTTAAAAATACACCTTTCCGGCTGGCAGTATATAAAAGATTAGGAGCCAGTGTTTTTATATTTTCATATGTTTCATCTGCATCTGTAACACCAAAAATAAAAGAAAAGTCTTCGTTAGATCCCCGGACAATATCTGCATGTTTAATATTATCAAGTATCATGGGTTTGAGTTTTGGTAAATCATGCAAATGTATTTTTCTGAAATTGGGATCATAAATAACAATTGCTTTATTCCTGTTTGCCTGTTTAATCAGTTCAAACATTTTAGGCCTGACTTCGGGAGTGATGGCATACATTGAGCCGAACACCACGATATCATCATGCTGTATTTCAGGAAATTTGATATTGAGTCTTTTGTTGGGATATATTTTATAAAAATCATAACTCGCATCTTTGTTTTCATTCAGAAATGCCAGAGCGATGGCAGACTTACCATCATAATAACGATACACAAATTCTGTGGAAACATTATTTTCCTTGAGGAAATTATCAATAAAGTTACCAACTTCATCAAGTCCGTATTCACCAATAAAGTGAACCGGCATGTTCAGCCTTCCCAGCGTAACTGCACTGTTCAGACATGCACCACCCGCCCTGGCTGTAAACGGTAAATTGTTATTAAACAGAATATCAAGTACTGTTTCACCGATGGTATAGATCTTTCTCATTTTCTTTTATTTAACTAGTTTGGATATGGCTTTAAACTTATCTGTTCCTGCTATCTGACACAATTCAAAAAGAATTGATTCACATGAGGAAATAATTGCCCCTTCATCTCTCATTCTGCTGATGGCAGTTTCTTTATCTCCGGGTTCTCTGGATGATACACAATCCTTAACAACAACGGGTTTATAGCCTGATTCAATTAAATCTGTTGCTGTCTGTAATACACATACATGAGTTTCGATACCTGCCATGATAACAAACTTCTTCCGGTGTCTCCTTAACTCATTCATAAAATCTGGTTCCCCGCAACAGCTGAAAGACAGCTTTTCAATTTTGAGTATGCCGGAAAGATATTGACTGAGACTTTTCACAGTAGATCCTAAACCTTTTGTATATTGCTGAGTGGCTACTACAGGAATCTCAAGGATCTTAAAGCCCTGAATCAATATTCCGGTGTTTGTGATTATTTGCTGACTCTCATACATATGTGGTACGAGCTTCTCCTGGAAATCAATTACAAGACCAATACTATGTTCAGATGTTATTCTCACCGGTTTTAAAAGCTTTTCTTTGGATGGTTAAATATTCCTTAAACTTAAGCATTATTAAACAATCCTAATCATTAATATTATTATTACCGGCAACAATTCTTGATTTGTGCCCCAGATACCCACCATGATGTCTTTTGGCATAATCTTCTGCGCTGAATCCAATCTTTTGCATCATCATCACCACCAGTACATCTCCAATAACTGTCATGGTTGTTGTGGAAGTTGTAGGGGTCAATCCAAACGGACATACTTCATTGGGATTTCCTGTATAAATGGTGGCATCAGCAATGTGACTCAATTCATTATCAGGATTACCTGTTATGAGAATAATTGGCAGATGTTGAAAAAGGTTTTTTGTAAGTTGAACCAATTCAATGATTTCCCTTGTCTTTCCCGAGTTGGATATGATCAAAAGAATGTCATTTTTCTGTATAATTCCCAGATCTCCATGCTGTGCATCACTTGGATGCAGAAATACAGCCGGGGTACCTGTTGAACTAAATGTGGTGGCAATGTTAACAGCAATCTGCCCGGCTTTTCCCATGCCACTGGCTATTAATTTACCATGATTGATATGAACAGAAGTGTGCATTAGTTCCAGGGCCTTACTGAAACTTTCATCGAATGGTATATTTCTGATGGCTTCGGCTTCTGCATTCAATAATTTTTGGATCTCTTCTTTCATGAAAATATTATTCTATAAGGATTACAAAGATAAATGATTTTGAGGCATGAGCTCAGGATAATCAAAGAAAGTTGATTCCGTTTAAGACGAAGTACTGCCGGCAGCTGTTTTTTTAAGGACTTTTGTCATAAAACTCCCATCATGCACATGGAAACCGTTTTTTATATAGTAATTAAATGCCGCCAGGTTTTTAAGGAGCACGACCAGGTGAATGGCTTTAAAATCATTCCGGATCAGAAAGTCCTCAATAAACTTGATTACTTCGGAACCTATCCCCAGGTGCTGGTATTCAGGTTTGATATATATTTCATTCATAAAACAGTCTTTTCCATAATGTTCCAGAGTATAACTGAATGTCAGGCAAAAGTACCCGACAGGTTTCTTTTTGACCTCAATGATCCATATCCTCCCGATATTTTCATGAGCAATCAGATTTTCCAGTGCATCCCTTGATTTTTCCCTGTCAAACCTGATACTTTCCATTTTGTAATAATCTTTAATGAAATCAAGAATTAAACTTGTATCTTTTGTTGTTACAGTCCTGCAATCAATTTTCATCAGTTTATAATTTTAATGGACGTTTCATGGTAGATGATTTAGATGATGGGATAACTTATTTTTGTGCCATCATCATGAACAAAGGGAATACTTTTTTCTTACCATCATTCATTATTTTTTCAATTTGATAGAAAGTTTTAAACATACAAATTCTGAAACCAAATTTGGTGAGCAATTTTTCCAGATCTTCCTTTTCAAATCCATGATATCCGTCGAAATTTGTCGTGTTTTCATGAAAAGTACCGTCTTCTTTCTCCAGATCTGCAATGCATAAGTAGCTATTGTTCCGGAGCATCTTACTGAATTTAAATAAGATTGTATCCAGATCGGTGATATGATGCAATGTCATAAATGTTAGGATGACATCATATTCTTTTGCGCCGGGATCATGTGTCAGGAAATCCATTAATAATGGATGAAGGTTGCTGATATGTTCATTGTTGATTCTGTCCTGTAGCACTTTTATCATCTTTTCAGAACTGTCAGCAAGCGTAATGGATTGGAAAAAATCCCTTAAAAAATATCCGAGCAATCCGGTACCACAGCCTAGTTCAAAGGCAGTCATCGAAATGTCAGGCTTCAGATAATCCTTTATTTCATTGGCTAAGATGAAAGCCCTGTCAACTTTCATCGGGTCATTTTCCCATTCCTTTGCTTTTTTATCAAAGTAATTGATATGCATCATAAAAATTAAATTTCAGAAATTAAAATCTCCCAATCAATCAATTTATCCCATTATTACCCGGACTTCATTTTTTTCGCGCATGTCATTCAATCCTATCAGGTTACCCGGAATTTCAATTCCGTTTAATACCATTCTTTGAATTCCCTTTTCAACTCCATTCTCATTTTTAATGGTGATATCGAACTTCATTCCCCTGAAGATTCTTTGAATGGTCAATTCTCTCCATTCTGCAGGGATGCAGGGTTCGATCCTCAATCCATGATATTCCGGCCGGATGCCCAAAACATATTGTGTGATAGCATAACAGGTCCATGTAGCCGAACCGCTGAGCCATGGTATTCTTGATTTGCCGAAACCGGGACTGTATTTACTGTGCGTTGACTGGCATACCACATATGGTTCAATTTCCCTGATTTCAGCTTTTGAATTAAAAGCAGCCGGCAGATAAGATCTCAGATACTGATATGCCCGGTTGCCTCTTCCCAGAATGGTCTCTGCTATTACTGCCCAACCCTGTGTATGTATGAAGATCCCTCCGTTTTCTTTCAAGCCGGGATTAAAAAGCTGCGATCTGATAATTTGATAATCCGTATTGGTATAAGGGGGATCACAAAGCATCAGTCCGCAATCTGTTGCAAGGTAATTATAGACGTTATCCATAGCAGTTTCTGCCTGGTCGTCTTTTGCTGCTCCGCTTATCACAGACCATACCTGTGGATTGAGAAAAATCTTTCCTTCAGGACATTCCCTGGCACCAAATTTCATTCCGTCGGACCGGTAGCCTCGCATAAACCACTTTCCATCCCAGGCATGTTTTTGTATATTATCATCAAGTTCTGACAATGCAGCTTTACCCCATTTTTCCTCTTCAGCCAGATTGATTAACTGTGCAACTTCGATATAAACTTTCAATGCCAGGCGCAGCTGCAGGGCTGTAAATACCGATTCACCTGTATGCCCGAATTTAAGGCAGTCGTTCCAGTCGGCACCGAGGCCATATGGCAGACCATGTTTGCCGCTTCTTTCCAGACTGAATTCAATGGCCCGTTTCATATGGGCAAATACCGTTGCCTCTCCATTATCAGCGAATGGTAATATTTTATGATAGAAATCAATATCTCCGGTCTCTTTTACATAGGAAGGGATGGCATTAAAGAGCCACATACAGTCATCTGAACGGTATTCCTCTTCCTTTGGAGCGGGTTCACTCCCGGGAGTATGTGAAAACGGAAGCACAACAGGCATGGCTCCACCCGTTGATACCTGACCGGTAATCATCAGTTCAAGTCGTTTTCCTGCCTCCTCCGGAATTGCATGCATCACTCCCAGAAAATCCTGTACGGTATCACGATATCCAAGTCCGTCGCGATCGATACCGGAGTATATCAAGCTGGCTGCCCGTGACCAGGCAAAAGTAACCAGACTGTTATAGATACCCCATGAATTGATGGTGCTGTTCAGTTCTGTATCAGGAGTAAAAGCAGTGAATCCCTGCATTTTCCGGTGCCAGAATGCTCTGACTTTTTTCAATTCTTCATTAATTATTTTCATATCTGAGAAATCCCTGACAGCTTTTTTACCTTCAATATCTGCTTTGCCTATTCCCAACAATACAACAAATTCTTTTGTTTCACCAGGGTCCAGCTCCAGCTCAACCTGCAGGCATCCGCAGGGATTATCACCATAGGCTTCATGATTATTGCAGTGCCCTTTTTCGACAACCTGAGGATTGGCGTATGTCCGGTATGGTCCAAGGAAAAGTTCACGATCCGTATCAAAGCCGGTCACTTTGGCACCGGCAACTGCCTGAAAGGTATGTCTTCCCTGGTCTTTTTCCTTGAAGTTGTCAGGCATCTCCGGAATGTTAATATTGGTACCGTGATCGATGATGCCGTCAATGAATTTCATGGTGGCAATGTATTGTACATACTGGATGTTCAGCAGGTCGTCAATGGCATTCCATGAACCTGCATACTCTACATAAGTGAATGCACATAGTCTGCGTTTACGGATATCCTTATTGGTGATCCTGACTTTCCACACCTCAAATGTTTTGTTCAACGGAACAAAATAGGTCACCTCCGATTCAATTTCGCTGTATTCGGATGTGATGATGGAATATGCTGTACCATGCCTGCACACAGATTTATAATCTTTCAGCGGCTTACCGACTGGCTGCCATGATGCCGACCAGAAATCTTTTGAATCTTTGTCGTGGAAATAAACATATCTGCCGGGTTGATCCATTGGAACAGCATTGAACCTGATTCGCATAAACCTGCCCATCCCGCCTGATTTAAAGAAACTGTAACCTCCGGCATTATTGGTGATGATTGCTCCGTATTCGTTTGACCCCAGGTAATTGCTCCAGGATTTGGGAGTATCCGGTTGTGTAATGACATATTCTTTGGCTTCATCGTCGAAATATCCGTATTGCATATCAATGATTTTGGATTGATAAGCAAATATATTAAAACAGTGAATTTGATAAGGGGAAGAATTGAAATTCTAATAAAAAGATAACAATTTCGATACAACTATACTAGCATCCCCCCTGAACCCTCTTCTTGGCAGGTCGCTTGATGATAGGTTTGCTGATTGTGACAGGAGATTCGGTTGTTTCTTCTATCCGGGCCCCTCCCAGTGCCTGTCCTGCGCCCACCCTGAACTGGTATTTTGCAATTTCTTCATCAGGCGAAGTATTAGCCGGAGGTATAGGATTCATAATGGTCTCTGCCCAGTAGTTGAGTCCCCCCATTAAAACATAATTATTCAGGTATCCCAACTGCCGGGTGATCATCCAGGCTTCATTGGCATCAACCGTGCTGTTTGAATAGAAAATGTTTTGCCTGATGTCCTGATCAATCAAATCTTTGTATTCATCATTGAGCAGATCAGACAATGGGATATTGATGGCACCCGGCAGATGAAACTTATCATATTTATCCTGGGGTCTGATGTCGATCAGTTGAATTGAGGGATCTTTATTCACAATCAAATCGGCTACTTCATCCGGAGTAAAATACCTGACTTTGGTGTTGGCCTCATCAAGTAACTGTTTTGCAGTAAGCTTGTAAGGATGAGTTGTGTTCTGCGGTACCGCGGCAATAATGAGTCCGAGTCCGACGACAATAATTGACAGGATGATTCTGGTATTCATTTTTGTTTTATTTATAATAACATTTAAAATGTGTGATGGTTTAATATTCAGGTTGTGGAAATTTCTTTTCAGCCAGTTCAGCAATCCAGAACATTCCGATAGCCGCCAGGATAACAAGCAAAGCAAGTAATCCATCCGATAAACCAAGTGCTTCACTTAGTTTTGGAAAACCGATAAAATTCTTTTTATAAAGTACTTCCCAGAGAGGATAACCTTCTGCAAAAACCAGCACTCCTAAAAACAGTCCGCAAATGAAAACCAGTGCATCCATTTTTCCTATTGATACTGCACAGAAACTGGTTCCCGGACAAAAGCCACCTGTTATAAAACCGGCCCCCATAATGACTCCACCCCAGATGGCAGAATTTATATAAGTCGGATTAACATAAACATAATCGAGATCAATCCATCCAAACAGACTAAAGAAAAGCAATCCCAGCATAGCTGTTAACGCAGCAGTAAAAAATACCTTCAGTACTACTGCATCATAACCATAAA
>Ga0114922_10002679_pt1 | contig 16629 bp, 10 predicted proteins | sample AartaG_FD_100975 | JGI IMG/M metagenome (GOLD analysis project Ga0114922, IMG submission 100975) | Deep subsurface microbial communities from Aarhus Bay to uncover new lineages of life (NeLLi) - Aarhus_00045 metaG | ecosystem: Environmental > Aquatic > Marine > Oceanic > Sediment | place...
AATGCTCCTAACATATGCAGCTCAGGGCGGTTTGGTGATTGCTCCTGCAAGCCGTCACCGGAGGGCCAACCTCCATCTGCCATACAGCTTTTCATGGCACACGATAAGAAATTCCTTTTCACAAGAAATATCTGATTGTGAGTATTAATCTCGATTTCCCTATCAATCATCGTGGGGAATTGTAAATCATAACAAAAAAGATATCAAGGCTGTCAAGGCAACGCAAAGTGAAAATGTCCGGTTTTAGCAAAGTAAAAATATCCGGTTTAGTCATTGTCCGATTTTCTGCAAAAACTTGCCATGATGAAGATTATAATACGGCCTTCACCATGGATGATCGGCTGGGGGGATGCACTTGCCCTCCCGACGGTTTTAATGCTTATGTTCGTGTTGAGGCTTTTTTCTTTTTGTTTTTTTAGTAATCTCCTGATACTTTAATCTTCGGCCGTTGAAGAGGATCTCGATCTGGCTGTCAAAATGCTCCCTGACCTTAGCCTCCTCTCCTTAACTAGGCGGTCCTGATGGGTTCCAAAGGATCGTTCGATCAGACCTTTAGCCTGGGCGGAGTCGGCATGAATCACTTCGCTTCCCAGCTCTTGACAGGCTCGCTCAACCTGAGTCGCTTCACTCTGCCCCTGAAGAATCTCATCGAGAGAGGGTTGCCGAGTCGTCTTATATGTGCTGTGTTTATCAATATATAGGCTCAGAGGGCGGCCATAGTGGCGTATGTATCGCCGCCCGCCGCATTTACCAAAGTACCGATTGATGGCATTGGGCTTTGTTCTGTCACGTGAATTCACCCCAGCACCTCAGTCTCTTATCATTCATATATCCTCATTTATAGGATGCAAATTTAAAAATTCTGGTAATGTAGATGCTTAGTATAGTTTCTTCTCTTTAAGAACCTGGATTATACTTGATTGTTTCATCAGGGCTTCGATTTCCCCTATTTCCCTCGGCATGTCGGCAGTGAGGTTTTCACATCCATCCTTGGTGATGAGAACAGTGTCTTCCACTCTTACACCCAGATTTTCATTAGGAAGCACAGCAAGGATGCCGCAGGCAAAGACAATTCCAGGTTTCAGCTCTCCTCTGGGGCCGCCTCCCACATCATATACAGCCATACTCACATAATGGCTACAACCTCCGCCGCGGAGGGTCATGATTTTGAAAACATCTTTGGAAAGGTCGTAACCCTTCTTTTTTAGAAAGTCTTTGATCTTTTCATTGACCTCCTCGCAGGTGATGCCAGCCCTGTAAAAAGACATACAAGCCTTTTCGATCTCCTTACAGGCTTCATAGATCTCCAGTTGCCGTGGTGTGAATTTGCCATTCGCCGGATAAGAAGCAGAGATGTCTACGTCGTAATAGCCAACATCTGGACCGGCATCGACAACAAGAAAATCGCCATCCTGTAGCAGTCGGTTATGCTTGTAATAATGAAGATAGGGGTGGTTTTCCTCGCTGCTGATGATGACGTTATAAGCCAGATCCTGAACTCCCTCTTTCTTGCAGATGTATTCGAAGAGAGAGTTTAACTCAATGCGAGAGAGGACCTAGTGGCAAATTTTTCTTCAAATATTGTGTGAGCAGTTTGAAAAGATGTAGAGAGGTGTTTTTCCCTTCCCGAATACCGTGGGAGCGATTAGGATAGGACATCATGGTAAAGGACTTGTTGTGTTTGATCAGCTCATTGATGAGCATTTCTGTATTCTGGTAATGGACGTTGTCGTCTCCTGTGCCGTGGACAAGGAGCAAATTTCCTTTCAGCTGATGCGCGAATGTCACTGGAGAGCCCTTTTCGTACCCTTCAACGTTATCCTGGGGCAGGCCCATATACCGTTCCTGGTAAATAGAATTGTAAAGCCGATGATTCGTAACTGGTGCCACCGACATTCCAGTCTTGTACAGATCAGGGTATCTGAACATCGCATTCAGGGTCATGGCACCCCCTCCGCTCCGTCCCCAGATGCCAATGCGGTCGGGATCCACATAGTCCCGGCTGGCGATGATCGCACGAGCAGCAGCTGCCTGGTCTGATGAGGCTAGTATCCCCACCTGGCGATAGATGATTTTCCGCCAAGCACGGCCCCGAGGCACCCTCGTTCCTCGATTATCCACACTCATCACGATGTAGCCATGCTGAGTCAGCATGAGATGCCAAAGATATCGATTCCTGCCCCAGCTATGCCTGACAGTGGAACCCCAGGGCTCACCATACACATAGAAAAGTACAGGATATTTCTTATTAGGATCAAAATCCGGGGGCTTCATGGACCATGCATCCAGTAAAACGCCATCACCAATATCAATGCGGAAAAATTCAACTGGGCTGCGTTCCTGTGACTCCACGTTTTCTCGGAGCCTGGAATTTTGGACAACCGTTCGAATGTTTTGGTGATCAGGTAATCGAATGAGCGAAGTCACCGGAGGTGTCTCGAATCTTGAATAGGTATGAAAAGCCCAGCGCGAGCCAGGAGAAAGTTGGTAGCTATGGGTGCCGTCCCGGCCATGGGGAGTTATCCGTTCGGATTTTCCGCTCCCATCAAGAGAGGCTCTATATAGATAGCGTTGGGTGGGATTGGTTGGGGAGGCAATATAATAAAGCCAGCCTTCTTTTTCATCAACTCCTTCTATGCTTTCCACATCATAGCTACCTTGGGTAAGGAGTGTTTTGTCCTGTCCCGATCGGGAAACAAGGTAGACATGACGCCAGCCGTCTCGTTCGCTTATCCAAAGGAAGTTCTGTGCGTTGTTCAACCAATGGATATTCGGTACCACATGCACCCAGGTTTCATCCGTATCGGTCATAATCATGCGAACTTGGCAAGTTCTTGCGTCTCCCACCATAACCTCGTTTCGATTCTGAAGGCGGTTGAGGTGCTGAAAAAGAATCTCATCTGAATTCCCAACCCAATCCATTTGAGGAATATAGTTGTCGCTCGGGTCGCCAGGCACCTGAAACCATCGTGTTTTGCCCCCCTCAGCGCTCACTACACCGATTCGACATGAGGAGTTTTTTTCTCCGGGCTTGGGGAATTTGAATGGAATCAACCGTGGGTAGAGTGAGTCGGTGTTGTTGATCATGTGGAAGGTAGGGACATCGGTGGAATCGAGCTGCCAATAGGCAATTGTATGGCTGTCGGGGCTCCAGCGAAATCCATTGCGGATGAAGAATTCCTCCTCATACACATAGTCGAAAGTGCCGTTTATAATATCATCCGAACCATCCTCGGTCAGCTGGGTGATGTTGTGCTGATGGAGGTCTTCGACGAATATGTTGTTATCCTGGACATATCCGATTTTCCGTCCGTCGGGTGAAAAAGTAGCCAGAGTCAAAGAACCCGGTTCAAATTCTTGTCCAAGTTTCCAAAAATTTCGATTTTTGAGGTCAAAGATCCAGTAGTCACCGTAGATTTTATGAAACACGCGCCGTGTGTTTGTGAACACGAGCAAATAATTCCCATCGGGTGAAAGAGAGAATTCATCTATGCGAAGGGGTGTGGACTCGCCTGAGGGGATGAGTTGGTTCGCAGAGACCATAACCTCTTTATTTCCTTCGATGCTGTAACGAATGAGATCATTGCCTCCTGGAAGGCTTTCCGACGTTTCTAGAGTAAGATAACCTGAACTATCTTTCAGCCACAGCACTGGGCCGAACCTATCCGCCCGGAATTCATCTGAGGCGAAGATTCTTTCCACAGTCAATGTTGAAGCGGATCTTTTACCTTCATGATTTTGAGAGGAGTATATCAAAGAAATAAGTATCAACAGGCTCACACATATTGTTGTTTTTCGTTTCATTCCTTATCTCCTTTTATCACCTTGTTTTCATGTAGTGGACTTCACTAATCCATATCATATGCTTTTTCACTTCAGAAAAATAGACCCAAGTATGCACGTAGAGTGAATAAATATGATAATATCAAGAAAAATTGAGCATGTCACGTAATTGTTTGCAATTTCGTTGCCACCATAAACTCCTCAACATGCTGTTCCTTCTGCCAAAAGGCTATCCCTTGTCTCTAACGCGATGATAATATTTTCGCGCTTTGGATGGCTTTGCGGACATACCCCGCGCCTCCAAGCTGTCCTTGACATCTTTTTTGTCATGATTTACAATTTTCCCACGATGATTAGATAGGAAAATCGGAGCGAAAATGCGCCCTCAGCCAGCGCAATGTAAAAGGAATTTCTTATAAATATAGCTAGTGATAAATATTTTAAATCAAAATCAATATGAGATGTGAAAAATGAGGCGTTTAAATTTACTCACTGTTGTTTTTCTATCAGGAATGATTTGTGCTCCCGGGTTCCTTATGGGATCACTTGCTCCCGAAAGACCATGGAAGGCAGAAGATACTTTCAGGGTTAAGAATTTTAATCACCTGCAGATTTCTCCTGATGGATCGCATTTATATTTTGTGCTTTCGATGCGAAGTCTGGAAGATGACCGCGGATATTCTCGTCTGTGGGTGCTTCCTACAGAAGGAGGGGATCCGTTCCCATTGACTGAAGAGAAAAGCTCTGTATCCAGCCCTAGATTATCCCCTGATGGGAAGAAAATCGCTTTTTTCTCCAGTAAAGGAGGAAAGCTCGGACTTTGGATGATGAACAGCGATGGCACAAATAAGAGAAGATTGACAGAATTAGAAAGGTCAAATGCCTATTTGGGGATGAGAAGAAATGAACTATGCTGGTCTCCGGATGGAAAAATGCTGGCCTATAATGCCGCAGGACCCAGGCACTATAAAAATGATCCATCCCCCCTGAATCCTCCTACTGGCAATGATGTCATGGTCATAAACAGGCTTCTGTACAAAACGTTCTATTATTATTCGGATTTGCGGCGGACTTATGTGTGGTTGATACCTGTCAACGGTGGGGTACCACAGCAGATTTCTTTCGGGGATTATGATTATCATTCCCTATCCTATTCACCGGACGGGAAATGGATTGCCTGTGCGTCGAATCGAACCGGAAAAGACGATTTCAACGCTAACAACGATGTTTGTCTTCTTTCCACAGAAGGAAAGGAGATGCTGCAGCTCACCCATACCATTGGCCCTGAATACGCACCCCTCTGGTCTCCAGATGGATCCATTATCCTCTACCTAGGCCGTGTGCGCGATCGGAGATGCAAGGAAAGTGATGCTGAGCTTCACAAGATTTGTGTTATCCCGAGTAAAGGAGGAAATTCGCTTAATCTCACCGCCTCTCTGGACCACTGGAGCATGTCCCCTGCATGGTCTGATGATAGTCAGAAGGTCTACTTCACTGCACAAAACTCAGGGAAGGTGGGTCTCTATATGACGACCAAACAAGGTGGAAAAGTGGAATGCCTTTTCGAAGAGAACGGCCAGGTCTCAAATTTTTGTCTGGGAAAGGATAAAGAAATCTACTTCGTTTTCACGGATTTCACACATCTTCCGGAAATTTATCGCATTGCGGAAGGGAATAAAAATAAAACGCAAATGACTGTCTTCCATAAAAATTTTGTCGACAGGGTCGAGATTGTGGAAAGCGAATATTTTTCTTATCCGAGCTTTGACAGCCTGAAATAGAGGGCTGGCTCATGAAGCCTTCTGGTCTTGAGGAAGGGAAGAGGTGCCCCTTGATTCATGCCATTCATGGGGGGCCCCACGGACAGTTCGGCTATAGCCTGCCCCGGACGGTCTTGTACCAATTTCTGGCAGCCAATGGCTATGCCGTCATGTTTATAAATTACAGGGGAAGTTCCGGCCGAGGACAGGAATTTTCGGACTTGATCGTCGGCGACCTCTGTGGCGGGGAATATAGAGATCTGATGATAGGCTTAGACTATGTCCTAGGAAAATATCCTTTCATCGATCCGGAAAGGCTAGGAGTGACAGGTGTAAGCTATGGTGGTTACTTGACCAACTGGATCGTCACCCAAACTGACCGCTACAAGGCCGCGATTCCGGTGTCCAGCATCAGCGATATTCTCACCGATTGGGCGAATGATGCCAATCCGCTCTGGTTTGAGAGTGACGGCGGTTTCATGCCCATTGATGATTTCGAAAGAGCGTGGGATATGTCTCCCATCAAACACATCAAGAACTGCAAAACGCCCACCCTTTTCATCCATGGAGCCTGGGATTTCTGCACAAACCTCAACCAGGCTGAGACCATGTTCACGGCCCTGAAAAAGCTGGGGGTGGAAACCGTACTAGCGATCTATCCCAACGAGGGGCATGGAATCCACCGGTATCCCAGCCATGTTCATGATTATTATCTCCGGTCCCTTGCCTGGTTTGACAAATATCTTAAATAATCGAAATCCTGACCCTATAATCACGTTGTTGACAAAAGCAACGGAACGGATAAAATGAGAAAGACAAAACGATGAAAACCTTTAGCAAAAGGACTTTGAAATGAAATCAAAAAAAAAGGGCCGATTTATTGTTCCAATTTCTGGATCGAATCCCAGGAAAATTACTCCTTTATTGTTTCTCGCGATGATGTCCATAATCGTTTCTTCAATGGCGTTGAATGTTGGGCGTGGCGAAACTAACGAGGATTCCATGAGCTTTGCAGCATTCACTGACACCCACGTTGGTCAAAGCACTCACAAAGGAAAATGGGGTTATGCAGATTATCTTGATAAGATAGCACGAGATATAATGGACAACACGCTTCCCTGCGAGTTTGTCGTCCATCTCGGAGACGGAGCGAACGATAACACAGCTTTCGTCAACGGAGTGGGTTTGCCAGAATCCATTGACCAATATAAGAATAATTTAAAGGCTTTCCTTATATCTCACCTAAACTTGCCCTTCCACTATGTGGGAGGTAACATTGACCTCACTGACTACAGTGATGGGTCCAGCTTGCCACAAAACGATGATGATCCGTTTGTGTTATTGAGGACATATGTTAACGAAACAGAACTCAATCACTATCCCTATGCGATGATGCGAAATGGCATACTATTTCTCGCTATACCAGAGACAGACTATGAAATGTGGACACGTCCAGCCATATATGAATGGGTTCAATTTATGACAAGCCATTATCACGACTCAACAACGATAATATTTTCCCATCAAGCAATTGAAGACACAACACCGCATGATGGAGACCCATCATCAACCTATCGGGGTAAACAGGATCAAGCTTTTTGGGCAAGCCTCTTTCAGAGCAACCCTCAGATAAAAATGTGGATTCATGGACACAATCACATGGCTGGATGGTACCAAGGCAGCCAAAGCAGTGGATCGAGTCGTCCGGTTCAAAACTTTGGGCACGAAATGGTTTTCTCGGCTCCCTATCCTCAGATGGATTGGGGAAACTACCTTGAAGAGGATATGATTGTCATTTACACTGTCTCTCCTACTGGTGTGACAACAAGAGCATGGGAGAACAACGGGGCAGGCGGACATTGGGTCTCTGGATATGATATCACGTGGAAGGTTCCAACAACCTATGACGCGAACGCTGAGGACTGGTACAGTTTCCCGGCTCTTATTCAAGACGGCGAGACCCAGCTTACAGATATGAAGGTGCTTTCTTCAAAAATTACCCTTCAACTCGTTGGAACAGAGCCAATGGAGCTATTCTGCGATCCCTTCATCGAAACCAAGGGATCTCATGTTAATGAAAACATTCTTGGGTTCGATGATGACCTAGACTCTAAAGTAACGCCTAATACGCCAGGTGTGACTGTCGATGGCCCAGCGACGTTGACGTTTCCTCCAAAGACTGAGTGGGATAAATATTGTCACGACGGAAGGGGCGGTCAGCCTTATCAATATTTCTCGATTGGCACCTCTCCCGCCGCTGTGCCGGGTGCTTCATACACTATTACGATAACTGCAAAGTCTGATTCCGGAAAAGGCAAGGTAAACTTGACTGTAAGCTGTAGTGACTGGGGTACAAAATCTCAGGACAGCACCCTTTCCGGCAGTTCAAGGCAGGTGTTTTTCCATAATTTCGGAAGCAGTTACGAAACAGTATCTGGCACGTACACGGTTCCTAATGACACAAATGCTTGGTTCATCCAGGGAATCCTCAAGTTCGTTGACCCAACCGATTATGACGTATCATACTTCAGCATCAAACGGACAAGAACAACCGACACCACCGACGATTTCCACATAAGCTTAAGCGGACAACGGTATAATGTTGCTGGGACACTTGATCGATTTGAAGTCGAAAATTTCTCCGTCAGCCCCGTAGATTTGGCAAATAGTGATGGGATCATCAACTTCACAGCTTCAATAGGAGGAAACCATTGTGGAATGGCCCGGTTGATCTATCATGCACCTCTCCTCATGGGTAGAAACGCCCGATACAGGGTGAATAGTGTAAAGGGGAACACCTACAACATCACTCTAACAGCAAAACTATCCGGTTATTCGAACACTTTCAAAATGTTTCCGTTCAGCACCAAATACGGTGGTGTTGAGATCTTGGCAGACGATGACTCCGGCGAAAATCATACAAGCAAAAATCAAAACCAGTGGGTTGCATGCAGCTGCACCAGTAGCGGAATAAATGTCTGGATCACCTATCCAAAGAAGAAACCACCCCGTTAATTCAAATGAGATTTGGCAGGATGGGGCGTCTGGTATCGGGTTGTACTCAACTCTTCAGATAACCATCTATGACACGCAATTGCTATCATTCTCTGTTTTGCTTCAACTAGCCTGGCGACTATGAAGGAGCAATGCTTCGCTCAGGTAATTTCCACAGCTCCGATCGCTGGATAAATCTGTCGGAACCGAAGCAGGCTTTATTGTCATCCATTTGACTCATTCTGGACAAATTGATTTTTCTGCCGAGAAAACAGAGGAAACAATGGGGAAAGAATGTCCTTGAATTTATTTAACAGTTGTATATCATATACAGTAGCAGATTAGTTCTAAGAAAGAAGAATTATTCGTGTTTTATACTTTCAACCGAGGAGGATTCATGAAAAACAAATATCTGGCAGTCTTATCTATACTTTTCATGATCTGGATTTTCCAACCGATGCACCTTTCGGCGCAAGGCACACGTGCGGACTACGAAAGAGCGGGCAGCCTCAGGGAGCGGACCCAATTTTTAGCTTTGAACGTTGTGGACAGGGCGGGCTGGATAGAAAAGACCAGCCGTTTCTGGTACCGGAAGACGGTCAAGGGGGGCTATGAGTTCGATATCATGGATGGCCAAAGTTTGGCCAAAAAGCCTGCCTTTGACCATCAGAAACTCGCTGCATCGCTCTCTGCCGCTTCCGGAGAGGATTATTCGCAACTGAACCTGCCGTTCATGGTCCTGAATTTCGTCGATAATGAGAAAGCGATCGAGTTTGATGCCGGCGAATACAAGTGGAGATGCGACCTTGTGGATTATTCGTGTGAAAAAATCGGCCCGGCACGTCGAAGACGGGGAGGATCGCCGTTTGCCCCACGTCCAGTTCCACCGCAGAAGCCAAAGGCGTCTCCAGACGGGAAATGGGAAGCCTTCATCAAAAACTTCAACGTCTGGCTGCGCTCCCAAGAAAATGATGAAGAATTTGCCCTGAGCCATGACGGGTCAGAGGGCAACTTCTATGCCCTGCAGTCTATAAGATGGTCACCGGATTCGAAAAAGCTGGCCGCCTACCGGATCCGGCCGGGATACACGCGCATCATCCAATACATCGAATCTTCTCCGGCCGGTCAACTCCAACCGAAGTATCACAAGAGAGAATACCCCAAGCCAGGAGATGCACTCGATATCGAACAGCCCGTGCTTTTCAATCTTGATACCAAAAAACAGGTCAACATCGAAAATACTCTCTTTTCCAATCCCTACAGGACATCAGAACCGGTCTGGTGGAAGGACAGCCGCGCATTCACTTTTGAGCACAACCAGCGCGGACACCAAGCATACCGCATCATCGAGGTCGACGCCGCTACCGGAAAGCCGCGTGCTTTGGTCAACGAGGAAAGCAAGACCTTCTTCTGCTATTACTCCAAAAAATACCGCTGCGACGTTCAGGACGGAAAAGAGATCATCTGGATGTCCGAGCGGGACGGCTGGAACCATCTCTATCTCTATGATGTGGTAACAGGAGCAGTCAAGAACCAGATCACCAAGGGCAAATGGGTGGTCAGGCGCGTGGAAAAGGTCGATGAAGAGGCCCGTCAGATCTATTTTCTGGCGAGCGGCATGTATCCGGGCAAAGATCCCTACCTTATCCATTATTACAGGATCAATTTCGACGGCTCCGGCCTGACACCCCTAACCGAGGGGAATGGAAACCACTCGGTCGTTTTTTCGACAGACATGAAGTACTATTTCGATACCTGGTCTCGTGTCGATCTTCCTTCTGTATCCGAGCTTCGTCTCACGGCGGACAGAAAGCTTCTCAAAGAAGTCGAGCGGGCGGATATCCAGCCGCTTCTCGAGTCCGGCTGGCGCGCGCCCGAGGTCTTTACATCCATAGCCCGCAATGGAAAAACCGATATCTGGGGAATCATCATCCGGCCGACAAACTTCAATCCCGAAATGCAATATCCCGTGATCGAATATATCTACGCAGGTCCCCACGGCTCCTTTGTCCCGAAATCTTTCCGTGCCTATCATACGATGCAGTCCGTGGCAGAGCTGGGATTTATCGTCGTCCAGATAGATGGGATGGGTACCAACAATCGGTCCAAGGCGTTTCATGATGTCTGCTGGAAAAACATCGGCGATGCCGGCTTCCCTGACCGGATCTTGTGGCACCAGGCGGTCGCGGCCAAATATCCCTACTACGACATCAGCCGTATCGGTATTTATGGCGGATCGGCTGGAGGGCAGAACTCCACCGGGGCCTTACTATTCCATCCGGATTTCTACAAGGTGGCCGTGTCATTCGTGGGATGTCATGACAACCGGATGGATAAGATTTCGTGGAATGAGCAGTGGATGGGCTGGCCGATCGGCCCTGAGTATTCGGCCTCGTCTAACGTGGACAATGCCTACCGGCTTCAGGGGAAGCTCCTCCTGGTCGTCGGCGAGCTGGACACGAACGTGGATCCGGCATCCACGATGCAGGTCGTCGATGCCCTGATCAAAGCCAATAAAAACTTCGACCTGTTGGTCATGCCGGGCCTTGGCCACGGTGCCGGCAGGCGAGAAAATTCGGAATACGGGGACATGAAGCGGAATGACTTTTTCGTGCGCCACCTGCTCGGTGTCGAGCCACCGGACTGGAACAAAAACGAAGCCAAAAAATAGACATCACATTCCATCGCCTTACAGTAGAGGAGGCCAAATTGATGCCTAAAAAGCAAATGCCAAAGCTTACTTTATTCTTTGTGATATCCTTAACCGCATTCATCGTCGCTCAAGCACTCCAACAGAGGCCAACTTAGTCCGACATTCTGCGCGGTGCCTATGGACCTTTTCGAGCCAACAACGACCTTCTCTCATATGATCTTGCCATCCGCGTCGACCCGGAGAAAAAATTCATCAGCGGGAAAAACACCATCCGCTTCAAGATGCTGAAAGATGATTCCCGAATCCAGCTCGACCTAATATCGTACTTGAACGTAAACAAAATCCTGCTCGGCTCGAAGGAATTGGAGTACACACGGGAATTAAATGCTGTGTTCGTAGATTTTCCCCAACTGCTAAAGAGAAACTCCGTATACTCAGTCGATTTCTATTATTCTGGCTATCCCAGACAAACTAAAGGATTCGGCGGACTGGCTTTTCGGGAGGATCCCTCGGGCCATCATTGGATCACAACGGCTTGCCAGGGGTCCGGCGCCATGGTCTGGTGGCCGAACAAGGAACAATGGCGCGATGAGGTGGAGAACATGCGCCTTAGCGTCAGTATCCCCTCAGACCTTGTCGATGTATCAAACGGGCGGCTTCTGGGTAAAGCCGACCTGGGTGACGGATATACACGTTGGGATTGGATTATACACTACCCCATCAACAACTACTGCGTTTCCTTGAATATTGGCAATTACGTTCACTTCAGTGATGCACTTAATGATTTGACATTAGATTTCTACTGTCTTCCCAAGCATCTTGAAAAGGCTAAACGACAGTTTGCTCAGGCGAAACCGATGCTTCAATGCTATCAAAAATTTTTCGGGGATTATCCGTTTAAAAAGGATGGCTACAAGCTGATCGAGGTACCCTATTCAGGAATGGAGCATCAAAGTGCCGTTACGTACGGAAACCGCTTTGCGAATGGGTACCTTGAGCGTGATTGGACCGGCGTGGGCATCAGTTTGAAATTCGATTTCATCATCATTCATGAGAGCGCACACGAATGGTTCGGCAATAGCATCACAGCAGCCGACCGGTGCGATATGTAGATCCATGAAGGATGGGGAACGTACGTAGAAGCCGTCTACGTTGAATGTATGTTTGGCCGTGAAGATGCCATAAAGTATATCAATGGATACAAGCCAAAGATCAAAAATGAAAAGCCGATTATCGGGCCAGCTGGCGTGAACTACAGGCCTCCGTCAGACAAGTACTTCAAAGGCGCGCTCTTCCTCAACACTCTGCGGAGCGTGATAGACAACGACGCTCGCTGGTGGAAACTGGTGCGTGATTTCTATGGCCACTTCAAATACAAGAATATAGGGACGGACGATGTAGTGGGATTTTTTAATGAGAAAACAGGGAAGGCACTTACTCCAATTTTCAACCAGTACCTCCGGTACATCGACATTCCGGTGCTCGAACTAAAGTTTCAGGAAGCCGGGGGGAACGTTTCTTATCGCTGGAAAGCCAATGTAAAAGAGTTTGCCATGCCTGTCAAGGCCGGCAGCAAGGAACATTGGCAGGTTATCTGCCCTACGAGGGAATGGAAGACAATGAAAACGGAAGTGAAGAAGGACGACTTTGAAGTGGCTACCGATCTCTATTACATTAACGTTGTTAAAAATTAGGAAAATCTTGACAATTATCATAAGATCTCATCAAAAACCACGGCCCCTTCGTCCCGAAATCCTTCCGCTATGTGAATAAAAAAAAGGAATATATGATTCGCTAATTAAGTTAACGTATGATATGGGGGAAAGAAGTGCCGACAGACCAACCCTGAGTTTTTGTGATTTGCGCCGGCTGTGTGAGTTTCTGCCCTCCGACTTCCAGGGTGACGAGATACGTCCCTATGGGGACCCATTGATCCGGCGAGTATACGCCTCTTCCACCCGGTCTGCGTCCCCCTTCTCCTCCTTCCACGTGCATGTTCCAGACGACAGTGTTGATGCCAGCCGCTGTCTCTCCCTTGAGCCGGGCGACCTCCGTGCCTCGGAAGTCGGTGATAACGATGTTGGCGGCATCGCTCCGCGCGTTCTTCAGATAGTACTGGATCACCATCCCGTTCGGCTCATTAGGAGTCAAGATGTGCCGCTGGGAAAATAACCTGTCGTTTGCGCCGAAGTTCCAGATGATCCTCTGGACTGTCGGCTTGATCCCGAAAAGGTGCGCTTCCTTCGCCAGGACAACGTCGTTCAGCTCCTGAAGGGGCCCGATATTCGTAACGAAAACGCCTCGCCCCATCGAGCCGACGATCAGATCGTGCTCTCTCGGATGCACAGCAAGGTCGAGCACCGGAGTATTGGGGATATTGTTATTCATCTTCACCCACTTCTTCCCGCGGTTGATCGAAACGAACACGCCTCCGCCATTGCCCACGAAAAGAAGATCCGGATTCTTGTTATCCTCCCACACGACATGGATTGGTTCGTTCGGAAGGTTCCCGGAAATCGACGTCCAGGTCGCACTGAAATCGTCGGTCACATAAAGAAACGGACGGAAATCATCCATCTTGTTTCCGCTCTTCGACACGTAGGCCCGGCCCGTCGCGTAGTTGGAGGCGACAACCCGACTCACGTAGGCTTCAACCGGCCCACCTGCAGCAGCGATGGCTTTCGTCAGGTCGGTCCACACTCCACCGCCGTTCTTAGTGACGTGAACCTTTCCGTCGCTCGTTCCCACCCAGATGACACCCGGGGTCACGGTGGATTCAGAGATCGTCGATATGCAGAACCAATAATTGGGCGCTTGGACTCCGGGCACGGTCGAGGGACGTAGATTCTCTTGATCTTGCGTGCTTAAGTCTGGACTGATTTCTTCCCAATGATCGCCCCGGTCGACCGACTTAAGGAGCACTTCGCCCCCTGTATAGATGGTGCTTCCGTTGTGTGGTGACAAATGCAAGGGGGTTCCCCAGATGAACCGGTAGGGGGCAGGGTCACTTCCCGGCCTGGTGGGCCGGATGCTGACCCGGATTCCAAACTTCTGGTCCGTTCGCCAAATTCCTCCCCAACAGCCTGTCGTGTAGGCCCAACGGCTGTCTTCTGGATCGACCCGGGTGTACATGCCGTCGCTACTGCTTATTGCGACCCAGTCCAGGTTGCTGATGTATCCTCTGGGGCCGGTCGAGGGTGCCTTCCAGTCTTCGTGGTCCTGCTGGCAGGAGTAGATATTGTAGGGATCATCCATATCGAACCCAATGCTGTAGCACTCGCCGACTGGCAGATGAGAAATATGATCGCTGCTCCTCCCCCCGTCATAGGAAAGATAAAAGCCAGCGTCATCTCCTATGATCATTCTATCGGAATTCTGAGGATCGATCCACAATGTTCGGACATCACCGAATATTCCGGGGAGAACATCCGTAGCAGACGAACCGCCGCGGCGCCAGGTTTTTCCACCGTCGGTCGACTCCAATGGCCAGACGCTCACGACGAAGACATGTTGATCGTTGTTGGGATCGATTCTGGTCTGCGTAAAACCATCGCAATCTTCGTCTCCTGAGCTAATATAGCCGCTGCCCTTAGGACACAAGTCGACATCCGCCGGGTTCATCTTGGTCCAGGATATGCCCCCGTCCTCGGTTCGATAGAGCTCTCCACCGACCAATCCGGCTCGCTGTCCACCCGTGCATCCCCGTGCCGTCCCTGGTTTTGCCCCTTGATTGCAATTATTCACAAGAGCGTACAGGATCTCGGGATTCTTGGGATAGATATCAAGGCCTATCTTCCCGATCCGTCCCGTGGGGAGCCCACCTGTGAGCTTCGTCCAGGTCCCTCCGCCGTCCACTGTCTTGTAGATGCCGCTTTCGGGACCTGCATTGACAGCGTTCCAAGGCGTCCTCCGCATGTCGTAGGTGGCTGCATAGAGAACGTCCGGATTCTTAGGATTCATGACTAGATCGATCACTCCGAGCCTGTTATTCACGAACATCACTCTTTTCCAGCTTCGCCCTCTGTCTGTGGTCTTGAAAACCCCTCTTTCTTCGTTCGGGGAATACAGATGGCCCATCACTCCCACATAGACGATGTCGAGATTCGTGGGGTGGATCACGACTCGCGAAATATGTTGGGAATCTGTGAGGCCCATGTTAGTCCAGGTCTCACCAGCGTCCATGGACTTGTAAATACCGTCTCCAGGATAAGAACTGCGGGCACTGCGTGTGTCTCCTGTCCCGACCCAGACGATTTGGGGATTCGAAGGAGCCACGGCCATGGCCCCAATCGTAATCTTTTTTTGATCATCAAACACTGGTTTGAACGTCGTCCCGTTGTTGGTCGTCTTAAAAACGCCTCCTGTCCAGAAAGCCACATAAAAAGTGTAGAGATGATCTTTGGGTGGAGAATCCGGAACGGCAATACAGGAAGCTCTCGCTGACATTCTGAACGGCGCGATATTCCTGAACGTGAAGTTCCGCAGCAGGTCTTCATTGAAGAGATCTTGACCTTGGGCTTGAAAGCCGGCAACCAAAAACAAGCCCAGGAAGATAACCAGGTAGGCTGGCAACGCTCGTGTAAGTTTCATGTTTCTTCCTTTTCGCGGGATAGGTGTTCTAAAGTGATTGTCATTGTAGCTTTCATAAATTCTCCTTTCTCTTCTCTCTGATGCTTCAAATCCCGTTGATATACGATATCAAATATATTAGATTTTAATTTCTAAAGTCAAGCATTTTTGGTTTTTTTCCAAGAGATCAAGAAGGAACCAAGGAGAAAATATCATAATAGGAAATCAGTGACCTTCTGATTTGCCCTTGCCACATTTTTTTTATGAAGAATTAAGCATACAGTTACTCGCCTTCTGGCACATTTTGGTACATTATACGAAAGGCATATTAAAACTCCCAAATAATCAGATAAGCGAATTTTTCAGCAAATTACAGGTTATTTTTCAATGATTTTATTTTCTATTCAAAAAAGATATATATTTTAGGATCAAATAGAGTTTTATCAGATGAAATTTTATGAATTGGAGTCAAAATTTATTGGGAAAAAGAGGGACAAAGACACCTGTGCATGAACCTTTCGTTTGATATCAGATATCTGGGGGTATTAGATCAACAACTCGATACGTTTGATACATAAGTGATGATAGATTCTCTGGAAAGTTTTCATATATTTATAGTTCACTGATATACGAAGTATGGTTTTACGGGCGTGATTTACGACAACTCCTGCAATATTTATCAAGCGGAACCTTAACTGCTTGATGCGTAAGCTCCACCAGCTTCGCTTCAGGTTTGTGTATTTAAAATATTGAACCAGATTGAAGGCTAAAAGTTTCATCTGGAAAAAGGCTGCATTGGAGAGAAAATTTTCTGCTAATATGTTGCCTACTGCAAAGCCTTCTTTCTGTTCTTTAATCACGTTCTCAGCA
>Ga0114922_10002680_pt1 | contig 16625 bp, 17 predicted proteins | sample AartaG_FD_100975 | JGI IMG/M metagenome (GOLD analysis project Ga0114922, IMG submission 100975) | Deep subsurface microbial communities from Aarhus Bay to uncover new lineages of life (NeLLi) - Aarhus_00045 metaG | ecosystem: Environmental > Aquatic > Marine > Oceanic > Sediment | place...
AACCTTCTCGCTGCTGAAACATTTCGAGCCGGGGGTCAGATTAAGAAAGCCAATGATTTTCTCTGGTCTTCGATTCCGGGCCATAGGTGCCATCCCCGCCAGGCTTCTGTCGCCGGCAAACGTATTCTCCGGCATCTCAATGCCCCAACTCCGCAGAAGCACATTAATATCCGAACTTTGTGAAGACGGCTTGCCCATTTGCATTGCCATCCTATCCGGCTTATCCGCCATGCAATGAGGGTCAACACACACAATCGTCTTGCCGCCTTTGAGCACAAACTGGTCTATCGCAAACAGCGTCTGCTCCGGCAGGTCTTTTGGGTGGATAACCAGCAGAATATCAACGCCGGCAATCTCGTTAACATCTGTAGCGAGACTTTGCACATCATACTTTTTTCGCAATTGCTGGACGATAGTCCAGGGTGGTTCCGGCTGCTCGTTCTGCATCCGCATCATCCGGGCCATATAGGGGGTGACGTCCTGACCCATTACAGGCAGTGAGCTCATTATACCTATTCTCTTCTTCTGACGAGTAATGGCGGTGTCTATCAGGTAGCTTATGTCATACTCGACAAAATTCTGCCGGTCCGGCGAAAAGAATGGTATGGCCTTCTCAACCCCAAACGGGGTCCGCACGACTAAACCGAAGAAAAAGCTCTCTTCCTCCGTTATTGAAAACCGTTTCAAGCCATACTGCAATGCCTGAACCTCATCCGCAGAAAAAGGCCTCGGGTCGATTACCTGCAGCTCGACCATACCTTTGGCAGCCGCAACGTATTCTTCCAATAACGCTTTGACAAACTCGTAATAGTTGTTGAAATACTTAATCTGGTCGGGCCCTTTTAGGGCAGCAGTCTTCGCATAGTAAAGCTTCAATGTAACCTTTTGATGAAGTTTAGCCAAAATTGACTTGGTACCGTCCGAAAGCGTATAAAGGTTCTGGTCGGTAACATCCACCTTCAACGATTTTCCAATGTGCTGGCAAATGCTTATCGCACTGAAGACAATCACCAACACAAATATCGCACCAATAATCGCTCGTATCGTCCGGTTCACCCCGTTAGAAATTCGATTCTCTTGTGGCATTTTATTATAAATCCCCTTATAAATACCCCGTCTTAAAATTTCTCACGGGGTTCACACCGTTAGATAAGATTTTCTATCTAACTGGGTTCATTAGCTGGCCTTCCTTTCATCCAAAACAATACTGCTGGCAGCAATCCAGCCAACAATCAACAACACAAAGAAAGAAATATCCTTAAACTCCATCACACCCTTCTGGAGCGACTCAAAGTGTGTCCGAAAACTCATTGTCTCTATTACCGACACCAGGCCGGCAGGCAAGAACGTCGAAAGGTAATTTAGTGTCGTCGGCATACCTGCTAAAACAAGCACCGCACAGGCAACCACTGAGAGAACAAAACTTATTACCTGGTTTTTACTGACCACCGAAAAGAAACATCCAATAGCAAGAAATCCACCCGCCATCAACAAGCTGCCCAAATAACCGGTAATTATCAAGCCGATATCAGGGTTCCCAAGGTAACAAACGGTAATCGGCATAGGGAACGTTAAAGCCAGCGCAATCGCAAGGAAAAGCCACGCCGCGAGGAACTTACCCAGAACCGCCTGTGTTACCGTAATCGGCAATGTGAACAGCAGCTCGATTGAGCCGACCCTTCGCTCTTCGGCCCACAGACGCATCGCCGTCGCCGGCACCAGAATAATAAAAAGCAGCGGTAAATTCATAAAAAACGCACGCATGTCCGCCTGTCGCATCTCAAAAAAGCCCTGCCTGAATGGCAGGTACGCTGAGAAAGAAAGAAAAATAACAAGAAATACATACGCAATAGGGGTCGTAAAATAGCTTTTCAGCTCCCTTTTGAACACTGCCCAAAAGCTATGCATTTTTGTACTCCTGAAGTAAATGTCATATTATTATTCCCGACCGAAAAAACCAAAGCCTAAGCGACCTTGGCCTTCGTAATCTTACGAAAGACCTCATCAAGATTGCACTTGTACTTCTCTTTCAACTTTTCAGGCGTTGAATCCACCAGTATTCGCCCTTTGGAAATGATTATTGTCCTCGAACAAACAGCCTCAACTTCTTCGAGAATGTGAGTTGAGATAATAATACACTTGTCCTTAGCCATACTATTTATAAGCTCTCTCACTTCGTACTTTTGATTAGGGTCCAGCCCATCAGTTGGCTCATCAAGAATAAGCACCTCCGGGTCGTGAATTAACGCCTGAGCCAGCCCTACACGGCGCATATATCCCTTCGACAGTGTTTCTATCGTCTGATGGTACACAGAATCGATAGAACACATCGGCACAACCCGGTCAAGCGCCCGCTTGCGCTCCTTGCCCTGAATCTGTCTGACATCGCAAACAAAGTTTAAAAACGCCCCTACCGTCATCTCGTTGTAGGCCGGTGAATTCTCCGCTAAATATCCAAGCGACCGCCTGACCCCGATGGGGTTCTGCAAAATATCATACCCACACACAGCAGCCGTCCCGCTGTCAGGCTTCAGAAAACAAGCTAACATTCTCATAGCGGTAGTCTTCCCAGCCCCGTTGGGCCCAAGAAGTCCCAATACCTGACCCTTTTCGACATCGAATGATATGCCGTCAACAGCAACTATCGCCCCAAAACTTCGCCGTAATTGCTTTACACTTATCATATTTGCCACCTGTAACAAGACTCACAATATCCCGTTGCCAAAAACCTCTCTAACCTACTGCAAATCGTACATCAAAGTTCATTTTTTGATAATTTTTTTAATATGGTCGAGAATTATATAAATTTTCCAAAAATAGTCAAGAGACTATTTCAACAGTATTTTTGGTGTCGTCAAATAAGATGAAATCTTCAATCCCACAGCGAAGCAGTCACCTTAATACAGAGCCCTACTGAGAGAGAACAAAATCAGCCAAATCGCCAATCTCGCCCTCGGTCGGAGTAGATACCCGCGGGCATAGCCCGTGAAATTCGCCCTTCGAGTTATTATACCGACACTCTATCACACTCAGCAGATTTCTTTGACTCTATGTTACAGACTCGGCGGAAAGATGCGGCGCAAGTATTGGGCATCGTACCGAATACTCTCCTCTATTCCAAGCGGTATCTTCACCCCTTCGATATGAATCCATCCGCGATAACCGATATCATCCATCGCCCGTCGGACCTCCTCGAAAGCAATGGTGCCTTTGCCATAGAGGTCGTCGTAATCTTTAGCGTGAAACTCGCAGATTTGCCTGCCGAGCAGGCGTATCTCCTCATAGATATCGTAGCCCGCTTTATGAGAGTTGCCGACATCGTAATAAACCTTGACCGCCGGCGAACCGACACGGTCGATGATATCCAGGTGCTGCTCGGCACTGAGCCAGCTTTCCACGCCGAGAACCACGCCCGCCTTCTCCGCCTTCGGCGAGACCTTTTTGAGCCGCTCGACAACGGCGTCAACACCATCCTTATCATCTCGCAGGCCGCCTTCTCCGAAAAAGGGAATGAGCACAATCGTACACCCCATCGCCCCGGCAACGTCAATGCTCTCAGCTACCCATCGCTCGGTGCGAGGGTCGCTCTTGTAGGGGACACCGTTAAGAACTCCCAGAGCCAGTGACCCTATCTCAACATTATGTTCCTTCGCCGCCTCCAGAAATTTCTTTTGCAGCTCGCGACTGAACAGAGGCAGGTCATTTTGCCCACCGCCAAAGTCCACCTATACGCCATCGAGTCCCAGCCGCTTGGCCATCCCGAGCGAAGCAGGGTCGGTCGTCTTACCTAATGTCCAGTCACAAACACCAATTTTGAAGCCCGCACGTTCAGGCCGGCGACATGAGCCCATCAGCGCAAGCCCCGCAACGGCACAGGCCCCATTCACCATCATTTCACGACGACTCATACGCGAATGTTCCACCCGCATACCTCCAAAAACTCACCAAATATTTTAGTACTCAATTTCCCTACTTACGCTTTCAAACCTTTAAGATTCGCGTCCAACTTCTTTTTGCTTTTGATAATCTCGTTCCAGGTTACCTTTCGCCTCTCGTATGCGGCGGTACGGCCGAGTATCGTGATAAGGTTGCTTCGGACACTCGGTGCCACTGTCGAATTGTCGAAATTTCCGCTGGTAATATTCTTATAGAAATTTGCGATGTTGACGACAGCACCTTCTTTATATATGCTGGGGCTTCTGCCGCCGCGATAGAAGTTCTCGCCGCGAATGATTACCTGTCCACCATATTCGGTTTCGAGCACGCCTTTCGAGCCGAACATTCGATTTCTTATTCCTTCAGGCTGGGTACCGTGCCCCTCCATCTGCCTTGAACTGAACGTAATACCCACATTGTTCGGATACTCAAAGAGAATCGCGAAATGGTCCCAGCAGGTGCCGACCGGCCGCACCGTTCTCCCACCGGTCCCCACCGCCCAAATCGGCTCCTGGTCCATTATCCAGCTCATTACGTCGAGCGTGTGAATGTTCTGCTCCGTGATAATGTCACCGGATAGTATCCTGTCCAGTCCCCAGGCCCGCAAACGATTCTCCGAATCCTCCGGGGCATCCTGCCAGCTCTTGTACATACGCTTGAACGGACAACCTGCGTGGTAAATCGCCTCACCAAAAGCAAACCGGCCAAGGGCGCCGTCACGGACACGCTTAAGCGCCTCCATGTAAAACTTGTCGGCGCGGGTCTGAAAATCGACAAGGAAACACAGCTTTTTGGCCGTGGCCTTTTTACCACTATCACCAATACTCAGGCACCCGGGCGCATCCACCGCGATCGGCTTGGCAACGTAGACGTGACAGCCGGCGGCCACCGCAGCAGCAGCCTGCTCCGGATGAAAATACGGCGGGCTCTCAATCGCTACCGCATCCACCTTATCCAGGAGTTTGCGATAACCTGACAGTCCGGTATAACGGCGGGCATTACCCACACCCAATTTGCCGCCGCAGCCATCGGCCCTGTCCTGGAAATAGTCCGCCACCGCCACGACATTATATCCGCCGTGCTGCTTGAACAGTTCGGCTATCCATGTCCCCCTACCACCGCAGCCGATTAGCCCCAAATCGACTTTTGAGTTGGCATCATAGCCGCGTACAAGCGACGGCCTAATCACTGTAAACGACAGTGCCGTCGCGCCGGCGCCGGCAATGAACCGACGACGGGTGATTTGCTCCCGGGTTTTGCCTGTGATTGAAGTTTTTTCACACTCAGTCATTTTGTAGTCCTCCATTATTTTAAAATGATACTAAATTGTCTAATCCGAATATCGCGAAACTCAATACTTTTGCCTTTTTATACATTTTGCTTCTTCTAATAAACCATTTCATGTCCCCACTTGTTCTAAGAACCTGCCCTCAACCATCGAATAAAGCAGCCGGTGCATAAGAATACGCTTAATCGACTGCATAGTCAAGCGTAATTTAGAGGGCCCTTGGGCCCCTTTTCGCAATATGAGCAGATACAAGCAACAAGGAAGTCATTGATAATTATACGGCTCTTTGCCGCGTTTTATCCGGCTTTCCGTCTGCATACGGCGCAGCGTATCAGTCAAGACGTCTGCGAGTTCACTGTCGCTCATATTCGCGACCTCCCCGGCCGTTATCACCTTACCGAAGCAAACGTCAATCCGGCCGGGTGAAAATATCTTCTTATGCCTCGGCCAACATTCAAAGGCACCATCAATCACAAACGGCACAACCGCTGCCTCTCCCCGCCTGCACAGAAGACCAAAGCCGGGCTTAAAGGGCGTAATTTTGCCGTCGCTCGTACGTGTACCCTCCGGAAAAATACAAACCCCCCAGCCTTCTTTGAGTTTGCCGATGACCTTCCTCATCGCAGACAAATCCGCCTTGCCCTGCTTGACCGGTATAGTATTGACCGAAGAAATCAACCAGCCGAAAAACCTGATTTTCCAGAGCGAATCACGGGCAAGAAAATACAAAGACCTTTTTAAGGATATCCCGCAAAGGACAGGGTCAAGATAACTCTGGTGGTTACCGACCAGCACAACGGCACCTTTGCCGGGGACATTTTCCCTCCCGTAAACATGTATCCGAAAAAAAAGATTGCAAAAAACTTTGCAGCACCAGCGTGCAAAACGGAACCATCTCATTTTTGTTTTCTTTTTAGGCATTTTTCTTCCACGCAGCGCAAAAGTCTCTCCAAAACCTCATCCTTAGTTAAATCAGTGGTGTCGATAACAACGGCATCCCGGGCCGGCCTTAACGGACCGACTGCTCTATCCTCATCGCTTTTGTCCCTTTCCTCTATGGCCCCTTGTATTTGCTCAAGACTTTCACCGCCGCCTCTGGCCCGCAGCTCAGCTTGTCTTCTTCTTGCCCTCTCTTTTACGTCAGCCGTCAAAAAAAATTTTACATCAGCATCGGCAAAGGCCACTGTGCCCTGGTCTCTTCCCTCGGTAACTATTTTTTTCTCTGTTGATGCAAATTGCCTTTGCATTTCCACTAACTTTTCCCGCAGCCGCGCCTGCGAGGCGATATGCCGGGCCTTGGCCGTAACTTCCGGCCGGCGTATTTGTTCGGTAACATCAAGACCATCGATACAAACCGCCATTTTGCCTTCTTTGACCGCAAAATGAAATTCGCTTGTTTGCAAGACGCCGAGCAGCTTCCCTTCATCGCTCATATCGACGCCGGCCTCAATTGCAGCCAACGTCACGGCCCGATACATCGCACCGGTATCAAGAAAACTCGCCCCGAGCTTCTCAGCTAACAGCCGGGCTATAGTGCTCTTACCACTGGCAGCGGGACCATCGATTGTAATAACCAAATTCGCCATTTCAGATTTGGTAATTGGTAACTATTTAACGAATCACTATTTAACCACCTTAACAACAATAATACTTGTATCATCACACTGTCTGGCAAGTCCCACAAATCGCCTTCTATAGCCCAGGATATTTTTAACCATTTGCTCTGCTGAACCCGCAGCAAACTTCTTCGCAGCTTTCAGCATCCTTTCCCTGCCCCAGAATTCGCCGTCAAAGTTGGCTGCGTCAATCAGCCCGTCACTATAAAGCAACAAACAATCACCGTCTCTCAACGGTAAAGTTTCAAGCTCATATTCTGCCTGTACCTCGACTCCGAGCACAAGTCCACCCTTTTTCAATTCCGTAATTCGCCCGTCTCTTATCAGTACCGCCGGCTCGTGTCCACAATTGCAATAGGTAACAGTTTCTTCTTTAACGTCAACGATTGCATAAAACAATGTGACAAACTCCCCTTCCTTATACTCGCCACATGCCATTCTATTGAGCTTATTGATAATCTCCTGCGTGGCCTCACCGTTTCCCTCAGTATCTACATAAGCCCGCATCGCCCCTCGAAACAAACCCATCATAATCGCAGCGGGAATCCCTTTGCCTATCACATCAGCAATCGCCACAACAATACAATTCTCGTTTATCCGGAGAAAATCGTAAAAGTCACCACCTACATCAAAGCAGGGAATATAAGCAGCCGCTATATCCAGGCCCGGTATCAGCGGCGCCTTATCAGGAATCATCCTTCTCTGTACGACTCCAGCTAACCGCATCTGCTCGGCGATGCGTGCCCCTTCAATCGCTTCCGCATACAGCCTGGCGTTCGTTATCGCCGCAGCACACTGCGAAGCAACCGCCCTGGCAATACCAATATCATCCTCGTCAAAGTGCTTGGGCTTCGGACTATAAAGCCGAAGCACACCGATCGCCTTACTCCTAAATTGCATCACAACGGTAAGCTGGCTGACGAGTCCCTCCTTGATTGCCGCCTCCTTATATTTCACTCGGCCATCAATCCGCATATCGTCCAGGACCACCGCTTCACCCGCAAATGCAGCTTTAATTACCGCATCGTTCTTCGAAACCACACCCTTGTTACGGTACTCTTCGCTAAGACCATACGTACTTCGCATCTCCAAGTCGCCGGCCTCTTCATCCAGAAGGCGAATCGAGCAGGCCTTGACACCGGTAATCTTCACCGCCGATTCAGCAAGCCTATCCAGCACCTCTTGAAGCGAAACATCCCCCGCCACGAGCGTGGTAAGCTGATAAATCTGCTCGTCCCTTTCTATCTGTCTCTTTGTCTTTTTAGCCATAATCAAATTTGGTAACCGGTAATTGGTGAGTGGTAACTTTTTAACCAACCACTATTTCATCGAGCATCGAGTATGGATTATACGGCAGTTTACGCTCCCGGTGAACCCTAATTTATTTCCGCCTCCATTCGCTTGTACCAATAGCCGTCTTATATTACTATAATTGGTATAATGGTGTTAGTTTGGATATGCGATACGAAAAATGAGCCAGGCTGCTAAACATATTATCTTCACCGGCCGAGTCCAGGGTGTCGGCTTTCGCTTCACCGCTTTTCACACAGCCAATCGCTATAGGCTGACCGGCTTTGTCCGCAACTCACCTGATGGCACCGTGGAGATGCTTGCCCAGGGTCTTTCCGAAGATATTGATGATTGCATCAGAAAAACAAAAGAATCCTTTACCGGCTATATAAGAGAAACCAAAATCGAACAAGTCCCCCCAGACCCTCGATACACGGACTTCAAAATTACATTTTAACCAAACCGTCTTTCCCTCGTCACTTCTTGATTTCAATAATCAGTTCGCAAGTCCCCTCCCGCCATCGTCCTGAAGCCGGACAACGAGATATTTTCTCCAACCAGCTTGACATAAGAGGATTGTGCCGATAGACTTGTCCTCGATACTCGATAACGGATGCTCGATATGAGAATCGGGAATAGGGCGGGAGAAATCGGAAGGCAATATCGCTATGCTTGGTGTATTATTTGGTCAAGGTGAAGTATTAATAATCGTTGTCGTTACGGTGCTTGTGGTCTTTATAATCCTCCGCTACCGCCGAAAACGCTGACATATCACTCCCGCGTAACCGCCCTCCGCATTTAATCCAATCCCCCCTGCTCTTTACCCCGTTAGAAATTTCGCTTTTTTTGCCCCGTTAGAAGTTGGCGACTCACTCCTAACGGGGTTTGTATCGTATGATTACCCTTCATAGAATTTCTAACGGGGTTTACGCTGTCCTTAACCTGTCGCCCACCAACATATCCACAAGACTAAAAACGGCAAATCCAAGCACCAGCGCGAGAATTGCATACAATTGCCACTCACTCCTGACGGTTTCTATTGATATTGTCTGGCCGATTCCGTCAACCACAGCCCCACCCCGCTCTGTGAAGCCTGTGGCAATGCCTCGAAGAACTCCCGCAATCCTGCCTGGAAAAACCGTTACTCCAATAGCGGCGAGAGCGCCAAAAACAATACACCCTGCCAGAGCAAGTCTTTCCTGCCAGATAACCCGGGCCAGAATCTTCTGCTGCTCGGCCTCTTCGATCTGTCTTAACATCCTTTCTGTAAAACCGGGCGGCACCGGTTCCGAATGTCTCCGCAAAGACTGTCCTAATATCTCATCGAATTTATCTTCATTTAATTTACCGGCCACCATCGATGTCCTCTTCGAAAGCTGTTCCCAATATTTGCTTCAATTTATCGCGTCCTCTAAACAAATATGTCTTAATCGTATTTTCCTTTATTTTCATTACCTTTGCAATATCAGCGATACTTTTTTCTTCCCGATAATACAGTATAACGGCGATGGCCCAAAGCCGCGGCAGCCGCTCAACTGCTTCCCAAACGATTTTCTCTGTCTCTCTGCCTTGTATTGCTGTCGCCGGTTCCGGCTCCTTACTTCTAACAGCCTGTTCATCCGGTTCAGCCTCAAGCTCCCATTGCCTTCGATTCTTCCGCAGGTAATTTATTCCCTGACGATACGCTATACTCCACAGCCAGGTGCTTAATTCAGCTTGGCCACTGTATCGCCCTATCGCCTTGTAAACTGCCAGAAACGTCTCACTCGCCACATCCTCAGCCTCGTCCTCTCTCAGCCCGAGTCTTCGACAGCACAAAAAAACCGTCTCTTTGTATTTATCAATGAACTCGGCAAACACCTGATGGTCACCGCTGCGAAGCAGCCGTAACCACTTCTTCTTTTGCCGCTTTTCCCATATTTTCTCTGCCAAAAAAGGCTCCTTCTATTGTTAGTCGAACAGAAAGTCCGGCAAGTTTCAGTTTTTTTGGAACCTATTATAGAAAATATGCCACAAATTCATAGCAAACGCTATTAAACGCAAAAACAAGGGAAAATCACATATTTTTTGAAACCTGTTGCAGAAAACCAGCGACTAACCAGACAAAGAGAGCAAAAAATTGACAAGAAAGGTAATTGAATAATCAAGGCAGATAAAACAATAAAAACTAACTCTTATCTAAAGCCGGCCTGGACACATAATGGCTCCATAAGAACGGACCTTCCATTAACTGTAATCGGAAGGGCAAAGAAGGGAAAACTTATGGAAATGGTAAGACCGGGCCAACTATGTTGTGTTGGCAAAGTCTACCTGAAAACCCAAAACGGCTTAGTGAGAATAAAATAATCAACTAAAAAGGATGAAATCAGGAGAACCGAAAATGAAGAAAAATTATTGGATAGTTTTAATTCTCGGCTTCTGTCTTTGCTCACTGCTGATTGGCAGCGGCTGCGATATTGAAAAAGCCAAGTACCAGAGGACAGAAAACGTTAGTGTACCTCTTGAACCAGGCTCAAATCTCGCGGCTGAAACCAGCTTCGGCTCAATCACTGTTACCGGTGCCGACGTTGCCGAATGCAACATAACCGCCACCATCTTCGTCAAGGCACCCACCGAAGAAGAGGCCAGGGAAATAGCCGAAAAAGTGAAAATAAAAGCTGAGCCGGTTGACAAAACCTTAACAGTTAAGGCCGAAAAGCCTCGTGTAAAAAAGAATCGCTCAATAGGCGTCAGCTTCGAAATAATCGTCCCGAAGCAAACTAACGTCGAATGTTCAAGCTCATTTGGTGCGATTGAACTGGCCAATATCAACGGAAATACGAAGGCAAAGACATCCAGCGGCTCGATTACCGCTGAAAACATCAAAGGCTCAGCCAAACTGGATACGTCCTTCGGCTCTATAAACTGCAAAGATATCTCAGGCGGCGATATTAATCTAAAAACCAACAGCGGCAAAATTACGCTCACAAAAGCCGCTTTTGGCGATTGCGATGTACACACATCCTTCGGCTCTATCACCTCCAGTGAACTTACAGGTAATTCACTCAAACTAAAATCAAACAGCGGTAATATTAATCTTACGGAAGCTTCTGCAAGCACGACCGACATATTTACTTCCTTCGGACGCATCACTTGTCGTCAGATAACATCCGCCGACCTTACAGCCAGGTCAAGCAGCGGCAGTATCGACATCGCCTGTTCGCCCTCAGCCCCGCCTGAAATCAACGCAACCGTAGTTACCTCATTCGGGAGTATCGACTTCGTATCACCGCCCAACTTTTCCGGCCAAGTCGAATTGGCAACCAGCTTCGGTTCGATAAAGACCGACCTGCCAATAACCATAACCGGAGAGATCAGCAAAAAGAAACTTACAGGAAAAATCGGCGATGGAAAAGGAAAGCTGCACTTGCAAACCAATAGCGGCTCAATAAAAATTAAATAGCAAAAAGTTCTTAACATTAACCTAAAATCGAAAGGAGAAAAAACATGTATGATATTACACAAGCTTTTGGAGTATTGGTAATATTATTAGGTGTCTGCAGCCCCATAATCGTTGTTGGCGTGGTTTACTATCTTAAGAAACGCCTCGAACACAAACAGATTATGACGGCCATTGAAAAAGGCACACCTATATCGGATTTCATACCTCCTAAAACCAAGCCGGCGGGCCCCGCGTGGATAAGATATGTCAGCACCGGAAGTGCACTGCTCATCATCGGACTCGGCTTTGTCCTTGGAGGACTCGGAAGGGGAGAGGATATAGGCATCTTGATGTTTTTCGTCCTCGGTGGCGTGGGCGTGGCCATGCTGGTTCGCGGCCTCCTGCATCGAAAGTACTACTTGAAAAATCAATCTTCGCCTGAAAACAACAGCACGGAAACGAAAAAACCGGCTTAATCACAAATACGATTTCCGAATTTCACCGAATAAGCAGGGGCGATTCGTGAGAATCGCCCCTATCTCTTTTCGCTTTCCACTCTTTCCTACACGCAATATAAAATACGAATATTATTACCCACGATGCCGGATAACATCGTATTGCTTCGTGACTGATGCGGCAGTCTCGGCCGCATACGAGCATCACTATCACATTTCCACAGGCTCAAGCACTCTTTCTGCATCGGCTCCACTTTCGCCGTTGGCCTGTTCGCCGGGTCTGAAAGGCAGCGGCTCGGCGAAGTGAACGACAACACGGCGCAAGAAGCTGCTTACCTCATCGACTCGCGAAATATGTCCTGAGCGGGTAAAATCTGCCATATCGAAAGAGTCATCCGCGCCAAAGCGGGGAACACTAAAGCGAGCGGTTATATGCTGGCCGAGGTAGGGACAACTATTGTCGGCATGGCAGGTAAATGCCGCACCGATGCTGGAAATATCAACCATCTGGCCCTGTGAAAGCGTTCCGTTAAAGTCTTCGGCATACCAGATGGGCCAATAATAATTCAGTCTCTGCTCTGTTCTTCTATCGGTAGTTTCATCCATTTTAAATCCCTTGAAAACCATTGATTTCTATGCTTTCCAATTCGACAGATTTTGGAGGCTACTTTACGAGTGATTGCCGAAAAAATCGCCGCTGGCTGGGTTGGTAAGGCAGATTTGGCCTGTTCTGGGCTTAAAGCGATAGAATGGCCCAATCAGGTTTTTTGCAACTTTCCCGGCTTTTTTGATTTATCGACAAAGATATTCCTATAATCAACCGCTATTCTTGAATAAAAGATGGCAAAAAAACTGGTTTTATTTAGATTAAAACAGGTGGTTCGAGTGTATTACAAGTAACGAACGTTCGTTCTAAGATAACGCGTGCGGAATATAGATGATAGAAGACAAGCTGCTCGTATGGAAATTTAAGAACGGCAATAATGATGCTCTCTGCCGTATCTATGAAAAGTACAAAGATAATCTGCTCAGGCTCGCAACCGCTCTTTTGAATGAGACGGCCGCTTCCGAAGACATTGTGCATGATGTTTTTGTCTCCTTTGCACAGTCCGCTGAGAAATTAAAAGTTAGTGGCAATCTCAAGAGCTATCTGGCAACCTGTGTTGTGAATCGAGTGCGCAACCGGAATCGTTCGAGGCAGCGACAGACAACAACCAAGCTGAATGAAGCTGAATCAGTTGTCTCAAACACAAACAGGCCGGAACAATGGATTGTTGAAAACGAGCAATTAAAACAACTCAACAACGCATTGGCCCAGCTTCCGTATGAGCAGCGAGAGGCAATAATCCTGCACCTGCAGGGTGGGATGAAATTCTGGGAAATTGCTGAGTTGCAGGATGTTTCAATCAGTACAATCCAGAGCCGGTACCGCTATGGATTAGATAAACTGCGGTCAATTTTAGATAAGGAAGCCAAATTATGAGACCGGCAGAAAATATAGAAAAGCTAATTAAGAATATAGACATCGACACCAACGCCAGGATGGACAAAGCCGTCCTCGACGATGCCCTCAAGGCATTGGAAAACTCAAAAAAGCCTGCCCTGAGCAAAGTCGAAGGGACAAAATCGGCTCCAACCAGGCCGAATATCTGGAGAATAATCATGAAAAATAGAATGACAAAGTTAGCCAGCACTGCTGTGGTAGTTGCAGTTGCAGTTTTTAGTATCTGGCTAGTAAACACCGGCACTACCAAAGTCTATGGCATAGATGAAGTTATCCAGTTTATCGAACAAGCAAAGACACTGCACGTTCAAGGTTTGTATTTAGCAAAGCCAGCACTGGTTGCGGAGGAGATGGGCGAACCTCTCCTATTTGATTATTGGTATGACTTTGAAAACAAACGTTACCGGAGGACTTGGGCAAGTTTTGATCTATCTGAGGATATAATAGAAACTACAGAAGTTTTTGATGGTGAATATATCATGTCTATTCTATCGAGCAAGTCAGGTGATTCTGTAAGTTTTAGCAGGCTTAATCAGTTCCAAAGTCGGCTACTAATGCTCACGCTTGGAAAGTCACATCTTATTGGTGACTTAGGTCAAGGTGTGTTGGCTCATATTGCTGGATCTGTGCGCGTTGGAGATGAGAAGGTTGAGGGGACTCATTATGACATATGGGAATGCGAGTATAGGTTGCCGCACCCGACCAAAGAAGTCTACGCAAAAATTCGAAGTTGGATATCTCCTTATACCGGTGAATTGGGTAAAATCGTGATTTGGGATAAAAAAGATGGTGAGCAATGGCAGTGGAGACAAGAAGTCGAAAACTTCGAGCGAGACCTTACACTTGACCAAGATATTTTTGCAACTGAACCACCAATTGGTTCAAAGTTGAACAATACGAAGGGAACCGCTCAGACGATTGAACTTGGTGGGACTGGACTAACTCCCTTGGACGAGACACAGTATCGCCTCTTGATAAAGATACACATCGCCTTTACCTTAAGCGATGGTAGCGTTATTGTTTGCTGGAGAAGCAGGCTTGCCACCGAGCCTTCTCAGGCTGAGTATTTCCACAATCTGAACGCGGGTGGCAATTTACCGAATCTTCCTCTTGTGATTGATGCGCTGGCTACTATGCCAAAAATCGAGGACCTCAGATATACTGGGTACCATTTAGCCTACACCAAAAAAGATGACAGGTATTACGAGTGGAGTCTTTATGTAACCAACAACAGTCCACCTGCTCGAAGCGCTATATTTGGGTACGAGGCCCTCCAGACGTACAATACTAGTGTTCATATTGATGTGGACTACAACAATAATCGCATTTATGAGGATTTGATTATAGAGACCAAGGATGAATTTAATAGTTGGGTACTTGGTGCGATGGCGGAACTTAGTGACGATGGTATTATACCAGAGCACGTAACTTATGACAATGTACTAAACCTAGTTGAGGAGATGAAAACGACTCTGAAAGAATAGTGTTTGTTGAATCCAAGTTAATACTATGGCCGGGCTTCTTTTGCTCGGCCTATTTTACGCGCTTTTACAGGATGTTTTTAGTTAGTTCTTGATCTGTTTGACGAGTTCGCAGAATTGTCGGCCGCGGTGCTCGAAATTATCGAACATATCGTAGCTTGCGCAAGCAGGGCTTAACAGGACAACATCGCCGCTTTCTGCGAGTTTATTCGCTAATTGGACGGCCCCGGAAAGAGAATCGACGATTTCAATTTTCGTATCTCGTTTTTTGAGATTGCTTCGCTTCGCTCGCAATGACATCTTGCCGTTGCGTATTGCTGATGCGACTTTGGGAGCGGTCTGGCCGAGCAGGATAGCAGACTTGGCGCTTTCGGCTATGTTTCGGCCGAGTTCATCGAAGGCTACATTCTTGTCATATCCGCCGGCAATAATAATTGTCGGCTGTTCAAAAGCCTCCAACGCGGCAATCGCACTTTCGGGCGTGGTAGCCTTCGAATCATTGTACCAGGACACGCCGTTTATCTTCGCGACCAATTCGAGACGATGCGGCAATCCTCTAAATTGCGGTAAGGAGGTTTTGAGCTGGCCATCGTCAATACCAAAATGCCTGGCGACGGCCATAGCAGCGGCGAGGTTTGAAAGGTTAGCCCGGCCGGGCAAGGGGAAACTTTTGCGGATTTGCTCACTTATATCGTCGGCTGAAAATGTGATGCAAATCCTGCCGGTATCTTTTTCGTATTTATCAAACCATGCTGCACCAACTTTGTCCTCGGCATTGAAGATAGATACGGCAGGGAATTTATCGTCCGGTTTTTGAAACCTGAAGATATTTTCCTTGGCAGCACAATAATCGGCAAATGTGCCGTAGCGGTCGAGATGGTTCGGCGTGAGATTTGTCAAAAGCGCAACTTTCGGCCCTTTTTGGATTTGTGCTAATTGTTCAAGCTGAAAGCTCGACAGTTCCAGCACAACCAAATCATCAGGGCTAATTTGGTCCATTATGGTCAGCAATGGCTCGTTGCCGATATTGCCGCTGAGCCACACTTTTGCCTCTCCGGCATTCTTGAGCAGATGGGCGGTCAGGGCGGCTGTTGTGCTTTTGCCGTTTGCCCCTGTTATGCCGATTATCTGCGCAGGACATAGTTCGAAGAAGATGTTTATCTGTGACGTAACAAATTTATTATGCCGACGAGCAAGTTCGAGAAACTCAGTGTCTGGGGCAACAGCGGGATTGGCGACGATAATATCGGCTTGTTCGAAATCGGCAGGGTCGTGCGAGCCGAGATGATATTCAATATCAGAAAATTCTGCGAGTTGACTTATCGAATCGCTCAACTGCCGGCGCGAAGCCAAATCTGTTACAATTACTTTTGCACCGCTGTTTGCAGCAAATCTGGCGACATCAACTCCGCCGCCGAACCGTCCTAAACCCATAACTAAAACGGTCTTGTCCGCAAAAAACTCTTCATTCATAATTTGGCACTTTGTATTGAAGTTGTGAAGGGATTCAGCACCCTGATATGGAACGACCTTTGTCAAATGTTATTTTTCTATTTTTGTTTCATTGTTTTTTCTGACGCTTAATAGCGTGGGCTGCTTCGACAATGAATCAGTCTGATATTCGTGGATTATCC
>Ga0114922_10002681_pt1 | contig 16624 bp, 17 predicted proteins | sample AartaG_FD_100975 | JGI IMG/M metagenome (GOLD analysis project Ga0114922, IMG submission 100975) | Deep subsurface microbial communities from Aarhus Bay to uncover new lineages of life (NeLLi) - Aarhus_00045 metaG | ecosystem: Environmental > Aquatic > Marine > Oceanic > Sediment | place...
AATGAAAATGAAAATGAACCATTAATAATTGGTCATAGGGGGGCATATGATGAGGCTCCTGAAAACACATTAAAAGGATTTAAAAAAGCAATTGAATTGGGTGCTGATTATATTGAATTCGACGTACACCAATCTCAAGATGGAGCACTTGTGATAATTCATGATGTTGATATCCTCAGAAGAATGAGGATTAATAACACGATAGATCAAATGACGTTGAAAGAATTACAAAAATTAGATCTTGGAGAAGGAGAAAGAGTTCCTGAGTTATGGGAAGTTATAAAACTTGGTAAGGGAAAAGTAAATTTCCTCTGTGAAATAAAAGCAAAGGGGATTTCTGAAAAAGTAATAACCCTTTTGAGAAATGAAGGAGTAATAGATAATACTATAATTCAATCATTCTTTGTTGAGGAGTTATTAGAAGTTAGGAGAATTGAACCTGAATTAGAATTAGCGGCTATTGTTCCAATTAACGAAGAATATATACCTGAATGGGATAAAAGAAAAAGAATCATTGAAGAATTACTTAATTTCGAATTTCCTATTATTGTCACTCGATATAAAAATGTAGATGAACAATTTTTACAATATTCTCATAAGCGCAATTTAAAGGTATTTACTTACACAATTAATACAAGGAAGACTATGGAAAGATTCATTAATATGGGTGTCGATGGAATTATTGTAAACAGTGTTTCTAAAGCAGTAAAAATAATTAGAAAATAAAATCAGAGTAAATTATTTGAATTTCTTCTGTTTAATCGATTTAATATTAAGGAAGATTGATTCTATTGCATTTTTAATAAAATATTTTAATCAATCTTTCATAACTTAATTAATAAATTGTAGAATTATTCATAGTGGTCTTTATAATCAATTATGTTAGATACGTTTGAAAATAAAGCAATAGATTTTAGTAAATTATTTTTTCCAAGAGCTATCGGGATTATTGGTGTGAGTCGTGATCCTGGGAGTGGAGGTTTTTTTCTTAGATGTATGAAAAACCGATTTAAAGGGCCAATATATTTATTTAATCCCCGGTTAAGTGGTCAGAATCTATATGGATATCAAATTTATAGTTCTATTCTTGAGATTTCTGAGCCGATAGATTACGTGATCTTGGCGGTTCCAGCTAGATTATGCCCAAAATTAATGGAAGAAATTGGTCAAAAAGGAATACCTTTTGTAACTGTTTTCGCTTCAGGTTTTCGTGAAGTCGGAAATGAGAATCTAGAAAAGCAACTTTTAGATATTGCACGAAAATATAATGTTAGAATTATTGGTCCTAATTGTATAGGGATCTATAATCCAAGAGGGGGGTTGTATTTTGCATATGAACAGTCTAAAAAAGCAGGAAATTTTAGTGGAGTTTTTCAATCTGGTGGGATTGCTCAAAACTTATCTCAATTAGCTGTTTCTTATGGTCTTTATATTTCTAAATTTATCTCAATTGGGAATTCATTAGATTTATCTCCTGCTGAATTTTTAGAATATTTTCTTTATGATGAATACACAAAAATTATTGGTTTATATATTGAAAATTTAAGATCTATAACACAAGGAAGAAAATTTTTAAAAAAGGTACAGGAATGCAACTTAAATAGAAAACCAGTAATACTTTGGAGAGCAGGATATGGTGAAGCAACAAAAAAAGCAATTCTATCTCATACTGGCGGTCTTGCTGGGAATAACGAAATTTGGAAAGCCGTAGGTAAACAAACCGGTTGTTGTATAGTAAATAACTCAAATGAGCTTACTGCTTTAGCTTCAGCTTTTAATTTGACACATTTACCTGAAACCCGAAATGTAGGAGTAATTGGAATCGGAGGAGGTTCTACTATAGAAGCTATAGACATTCTAGAAAAATTTAATTTAAAAATACCTAGTTTAACAGTAAATACAATTAATAAAATGAAAAGATTTTTACCAGATGTAAATACAAATGTTACTAACCCACTTGATCTCGGTGGTGCTGGTATACAACCTAATATATATTACCGTACTATTTTAGCTTTAGATAAAGACCCAAATATCTCAACAATCGTTTTTATAAAGGACCCTGAAAGATTTGGAGGCTTTCAAGAGTTATTGGAAGAAATGGGCTTTAAAGACATGGATTTGAATAAAGAATTCATCAGATATATCTCAAAGGCAAAAAGAATCTGTACTAAACCTATGTATTGTGTCATGTTAAAAATTAATGAAGGTTTTGAAGAATATGAAAGCCGATATAAATTCAAACTAAAACTCTTAAATCGGAACGTTCCTGTATTTGAAAGTTTAGAATTAACGGGGGCTGTTTTGGATAAAATTAATTCATATAGAGAATTCTTGCAAAAACACGGAAAATATCCAAAAAGATGATTAAAATCAAAAGAAATAATTATTATTTTAAGACTATTAATTTGTAAATGTAATTTAAGAAAATATTAATATTTGGAGAATTCATAATATTCAATTTTTATCATTTACATCGATTGGTCGCCCAGGACTGCCTTGGTAATAAAACTTTCCCGGTTTTCCTCTCCAGTTTTTATGTAAAACTGTATTTGGATAAATAACATTATCCTCTGTAGTGAGAGCTCCGCAACCCATTATTGTTCCTGGGTAGAATGTGTTATTCTCCCCTATTTTTATTTCAATCATTGTAATTTTACCAAAGATTGTATTTACTGCATGGCTAGAAAGACCTGTTGTAGGATAGAAGAAAGAATTATCACCGATATCAGTGAATTCTAAACCCACATAAGAATCACAATAAATTACATTTTTACCAATTCTATTATGACTAATTTTTCGAAGAGTTCGGTTAATAAGCCAAGGAAATGGTGATTTCGAAGTTAACCACATAGGATATTTTATTATAAATCCTCTTTTATGATAGTATTTCATCATTTTTCCTTCCTCATTGTTCAAATCATCAAGTACTCGTCTAAAGACACCTTGTTTGGGAGGAGATTTTTTATTCCATCTTCGAGCCCATAATGCTGTAAATTCAATTAAAACAATAAGATAAATATAGTAAAGAATTAAAAAAACAACGGGTAATGTAAATAAATGAATTAGAGGAGGTATTGATAACAGATTTATAAATCCATATTCAAATATTAAAAAAAGACCTAAGCATACATAAAGAGGCACTAAAAAGCTAAGAAAATTTATTTTAAAAAAATCTAATGCTGGAAGCTCTACTGTTTTTTCTAATTTTTCCTCAAAACTTGAATCTTTCACTTTAACTGTTTTATCTACTTCCATAATATAACTAATATTGATGAATTATAAAAAATTATTCATTCATCAAATTAGCACTAATTCTCTATCATTGTAAAGAATGATCCAGTTCCTTAAATTGTGCTTTCTCTCTATATGGTATAATCTTTTTGAAGGACATCGTTAATGCTACAAATGCGAGAATACCCATTACTAATCCGAATAAATAAGGATCAAACTCTTGTAATAAAAATGCTCCCATTAATGGTCCAAAAATCTGAGCAAGAGAATCTAGTGTTGTTGTATAGCCATTTACTTTTCCCATTTCCTTTGGAGAGACTGTTTCGGTTACTTTACTCATCATTAATCCTCTTGCGCATGAAACCCCATAACTCGCTACTACCATCAGAATAATAAAAATCCAAGTTACTGGATAGAATGTGCCAAAAAGCCCTACAAGAATAAAAACTACTACTAAAATAGACAAACCAAGAACCTTCATCTTTTTTTCACCTAAAATCCTTATTGTAGGTTTAAACAATGTAAAACGGACAATAGCACGTGATACACCTGATATCATTAGTAATAAACTGACTCCTAATGTATCCAATCCAAATATTAAACCGATAAATATAGCTAAAGTTGATACATACATTATGAATGAGAAGGTATGAAACGCAAATTGGGTTAATAAGTATAAAGCATCCTTATTCTTTACTAACTTAAGTTTTACTTTAACTTCTTTTTCTGCTTTTTCGCGCCTAGATTTTGGCCATGATTCTTTTATAAAGAAAAATGTAATAATAATAGTTGCAAAAGAAAGACAAGCTGAAACTAAACCAGAAAGTGCAAGTGGATAATCTGGACCAAATATTAGAAAAAGCGATAAAACTCCTCCTAGCCCAGGCGCTACTAATCCCGCTAAAGTATGAGAGACTCCAACATTTGTCATTTGAAGTCCCCTATCTTTTGGAGGAACCCTATCAGTAATGATAGCTTTTGTAATAGGGTAATTACCACCGAAAATCCCATCCACAATCCGAGCCACAAAAAGTAGCGTAAGAGAGTTTGAAAGCTAAAATTAAAAATGCTGAACATGTTCCAGCTTCAGCGATTAGAAGCATAGGTCTTCTACCAAATTTATCACTTAATCGCCCCCATATCGGTGCGGAAAAAAGTGTAAAAACAGCATTTGTAGCAATTAGTAATCCAATAACTAAAGGTGTAGCATTATAAATTTCCATAAGAGAAGGCAAATAAGGGAATATTATATAAAAACCTAGAATGTCAATGAAAAGCCCTGCCCATAAAGCGATTAATTGGGGATACTTTGTTTTAATTCTTTTAGCAGAATTTTCTTTACTTTTTAAAAGTTTATTAGCTTTTTGTTTCATAGTGACGTTTAAAAATGAAATTATTTAAATTGTAAATCGGTAAATTTCGAATCCTTTTTAAAATCTCCAATTATAAAAAAAGTGGTTAATTCTTTAAAAATTATCATTTGATTCTTTAAACTATTTTAAAAAATCTATAATCATTTCGTTAATTTCCGGAGCCCTAGATCGAGGTGAACCATGACCTGCTTTATCTATAATCTTTAGAGTACTATTTGGAATTCTTTCATGCATTTCTTTCATGACTGAGGTTGGTATAACTCTATCATGAGTAGAAGTGATTAATAAAGATTCATTTTTGATTTCGCTTAATCTTTCTAATGTATGATGTGTATTAACAGCTTTTGCCTGCACTTCAATATCTTCTATAGTTGGTGGATTAATCATACTTTCTTTTATTAAATCCTCTGCTGACCACAATCCATGCCATTTTTTAGAAGGTTCAGCTTCCAATTGCTTTCTAAATGTTATATGATAATCTGCACGTATTGATTGCCAAAATGCCTGCTCTGGATCTTTTTGTTTTGCTTTTAAATTTGCTATTCGCATATCTTTATAAACCTCTGCTCCAGACTCATCAGGAGTGCCATAATTTGTATTGATTAAAACCATTTTATTAACTCGTTCTGGATATTTTATAACAAAATTTTGGACGATCATCCCCCCTAAACTCCACCCAATTATGTGAGCTTTATCAATTTTTAGGTAATCCATTAAGCCAGTAATATCATCAGCAAAAACTTCCATTGAATAATTTCCTTTAGGTCTATCACTTTTTCCTGCCCCACGGTTATCAAACCTAATTACTTTGAAAGGTTCTGAAAGTGGTTTGAATTGACCTATCCAACTTTCTTTCTTACTTCCTAATCCATGCACTAGTAGAACAAGTTCGCCTTCACCTAAGATTTCATAGCATATTCTTATTCCATTAACATCTGCAAATAAATCAGTCATATTAAGAATTATTTTTAGAAAATATTTAATGTTAATGAAATCATTGATACAAGTTATATTTAAGCATTTTAAATCCTATATATAGGGAATCCACAAATTCAAAATCCTTCAGAAGTGTAAACTACTATTCTATTTGTCCTAGAATATTGTGGTATTAGTTATTTTCCTATTTCATCTTTCACATAATGAATGAATGCTTATCTTCTTGCTTGTTTCTATCTTTTTCTTGATTCTTTATTTCATTTATGTAGGCTTCAACGATAAACATATCTTCGCCCAGCTCATCAGCAATCTCTATAATACTTTTGTTCTTTTCATAGTATTGTTTTCTTACCCAATCTATTTTTTCATAACGGGTATTTCCTATTAAAAGGCTTGTCTTTATCAACGCTGCTTTTTTAGTTAATTGGTTTACCCTTAGCAGGATTTCTGCTTCCAATTCCTCCGTGTATTTAGTCCGAGACGACTTTTTCCTTTTAGAAGATTGCTGTGTCTCTAAAATTTTAGCTTTTTTTTCCTCAATCGAATGTTCCAGATTCTCCAAACTCTCCAATGCAGCTCTCCTAATTGCATTTTCTACTCCACATTTATCACAAACTTTTACTTCCAATGTGATTTTTGCCCCACATTCTGCGCAGTTATAAATCCAGTTTTTTACGTTAAGAAAATCTAGTTCTTTTTTCTTACGAATGACTTTAATAATACCAATAAAATCATATATGATTGCAAGAATTATGAATGGGATCATAATGAATAATAGTATCATAATTATTATCCTAATCTCGCTTTTTACACTTAAGATATCGCTAAACCCCCAAAAAATAAAAAATATTCCCACTAATATTAGACTGATACCCCTCAACATAAATTTATTTGATGGATCCATATAAATCCTTCTTAGTTGCTTCCTCCAATAATATATAATTAGTCTTATGATATAAGCAGTTAATCCTGCGAGGAAGGAATATTCACATATCCTCGTTGCTGACACTCCCAGTTCACTAGCATATCCAAGGAAGGGATTAAAATCAAGTGGGTAAAAAGGTTTAATATCCGTATGCATTAAAGAATCAAATAAAATATGGATATAGATTCCAAGTAGAGAAGCCATTAAAATTTTTATAAATGATCTCTCTTGTTCAAGTTTGAAAAATGACATAACAGGAGTGAACAATTTTCTTAATAAAGTCATTATCCCTGTAAGGATAAGAGCAATTATCGTACCTCCAAGAAAGCTATGAAAAAAACCATGGAGTGGAGCATCTAAACCTAATAATAAAATCAAGATGGGTTCAATGTCCACGATGACACTTGCTATAAGAAATGTGGGTAAATCAAGAAAACTAAGAAAAACTATTCCAAATAATATACCTGGCCCCAGATGATTTGGCGTTAATGGCATTTAAATAAGAATTTATTATTAAATTTATTGTCCAATATTTGTAATTGCAGATTCTCTATATTAGTTTTATTAAATTATACAAGAATTTTATTATAATTAGAAAAAACTTCTATTTCCATTTTTTATTCTTTTTACTATTTGAATTCCATAATTGGATATCCACAAAATTTACAATTTCCATCAGTATCTAAATATAAATTTTGAATACCTAAAATTTTTCTTTTTATAATTAATTTAGAGCATTTAGGACAATAAGTATTATCATATTCAGTAGTAGGTAAATTACCAAGATATACATATTTCAAACCAACATCCTTTGCTATATTATAAGCATTATATAAAAATTCTAAAGGTGTTGGTTCTAAAAGTCCATATTTAGATGATTTATAATGAGGAAAGAATCGACTTATATGAAATGGTGTTAATTCGCCTAAATCATCATTAATTCTTTCAGCAATTTTTCTAACAATTTTATCTTTAGAATTAAATTCTTGTATTAATAGCGTTGTGATTTCAATATGGACGCCCAATTCCTTGGCTAGTTTGGCATTTCTCCATACATTTTCTACATCAGCACCGCAATATTTCTGAACCATCTCAGAATCTCCTTTTATATCTATGTTCATTGCATCAAGCCCCGCTTCTACTAAATCCCTCAAAACATCCTCTGTCATGTATCCATTTGTAACATAGGTGTTATATAAACTATTCTTTTTTGCTAATTTAAAGACTTCTAACGAATATTCAAACAGTAAGGTGGGTTCATTAAATGATATTGAAGTTCCTTTACATTTCTTTTTTAAAGCAATTTCAATTAATCTCTTAGGAGATAAAATTTCGTCAGATGATGCAAACTGGCTAGCTCTTAAAGGATTAGTCTTCGATAAGTGATGATTTTGACACCAAAAACAAGAGAAATTACATCCATAGGTTCCTACTGTTAAAGCTATACTTCCTGGATAAAAATGGTATAGAGGTTTCTTCTCAATCGGATTAAAAGATATAGCCGGGATTAAACCATAGACTATAGTATAGATTTCCCCCTCTTTATTAATTCGAGTGTTACAGAATCCAGTTTTACCATTTCCAATTTTACACCTTCTTTCACAGGTTAAACATTGAGAAAAATTATCATCAATTTTTCTCTGGTATTTGGCTTTCTTTATGAATTTTGAATTCATCCAATATCAAGATTAAATTTACGCAATATGTTTTAATACTTTCCCATTTTGAATTATTCCATAATCACAAAATGTATTAGTTAACATTCTTTCAAATATTTTGTCTAATTCTCCCAAGATTTTAGCAAAGTAGAGATTTATTACTCCTCCATGTGCAGCAATTAAGATCTTCTTATTAGAATATTTTGAATCAATTTCTTCGATTCTTTTGGAAAATCGTTCTAATGCGTGATTACCCGTTTCCCAATTATTAAACCTTTGATTCCTATTTTCCACACAGAGTTTCATATTCTTGAGGTATTCCTCTTTATTTTTTATAAATCTTCCATGATCTCTAATAATCTCATTTAAGTTCTCATCTCGAATTATTTCCTTATGAAGTTTTTCTGATAAAGGGTACGCTGTCTGATATGCTTTATCCTCGTTTGAAGATATTATGATATCAACATCATCAAATAATTTTAATTTTGAAATGTTAAAAGCATCGTTTTTACCTTTTTTTGTGAGTATCCAATGAGATATTTTGATATTGCTATCAACTTTAGTCTCGGCGTGCCTTAAAAATATGAATGTGTTATTAGACATAGAGCTAAAAATTTACCTTGTTTTTAGTATCTTCATTAATATTAGGAAACATTTTGAAAAAACATATCTAATTAGTGAAAGATTAAATGTATATCGTATTAATGTTAGTAATCTATATTTCTTTGGCTTGAATGTACTTAATTCTTTATCATATGTAATCTTAGATATGAAGAAATTTTTCCTAATAATAGAAAGAAATAAAGAATAAGTCATAATAGCTATTATATCCCATGCTCTTCTTTTATGATCATAAGGATAATTTAATTCTTCTCCCATCGCCATCCTAATAATTTCGATAAGGTGAAAAATATCAATCTTACTTCTTTTTAACTCTTTTGCAGCCCATAATAAATAAATGCAACCCCCACAATAAGATATTAACGCTTTTGCTCCTGTTTCTTCGGCTTCTTTGAATTTTTTAAAACCTTGAGATATGATATCAAATATTATTGAAATATTTTTTACCCATGATGCTCCTGCACCAAATCCACAACAGAGTGAATCCTTTCTATTATGTTTCATTTCAATAATATGACATCCGGATTTTTTTAATAATTCTCGAGGAACCTCCCAATAAGCACCACCTAATGTTTTAGAATAACAATTATCATGAACGGTTACATCCATATTTAACTGATTTTTTAACTGAATTTCACCAGAATTAATATTACCTAATAGCCATTGGTTAAAATTGACAAAATCTTGAGCATGCTCTACTCCCATTTCTTTAGGATGAACTTCATTAAATATATAATCAACAGCATCTAAACAAGCAACAACCTTTTTAACGCCCCAACTGTCAAAATCATTCTTTGTTCTTTGAGCGATCCTTTGAACAAGATCTAAATATCCTCCTTGGTATAAATAAGCGGCACCTTCCCATTGGTCAATCCTATCAATAGGCTTAAAGTAATCCAATAATTTGCTTCCCCCGAGTATAAATGGAAATAGATGAGTATAATTTCCAATCATTAATGGTGTGTCATTTGGTTTTGGGACATAATTCATCCATTTATAAATCCATTTTCTTTCCTGATTTGATAAAAAAACATTGAGAAGTTGCCAAATATTAGATTGTTCCGTAGGGCAAACAAAGCGATATAACGGAGGTGCCCCTCGAGTTTTATATAAATCATTCCATCGTTCAAGAATCAAATTATATGGATTCGCATGTTGAGGACAATATAAATTACATGAAAAACAAGTATTGCATCGAGTGAGTGCATACCTAGATTCTTTTCCTGCAATTAAATTCTTAACTTCCTCTTTTGCTTCATCAATAGGTAATTTTAAAACTGGACATAAATGAAGGCACTCACCACACAAATTACATAGATCTTCTCTAAAACCCGAAATTCTTTTAGATTTGTTCATCTTTACCATGCCTCCTTATAATTAGGGGGGTCCTCAGGAATTTCAGCTAATCTAAAAGTCTTTTTTGATAAAATTTTGGGGACTTGCTTTCGAATAATTCCCCAAAAGATATGTTTACCTCTCTTCTTTTTGGCTTCTTTTGTTAAAGATGGTTTTTCTCCAATTGCCATTTGTAATAACTCAATTATATGATAAACTTTAAGCTTTCTAAAATATAATTTCTTATTTGTCATAAATTCTGCTAAACATCCCGCACAATATACACATACCGCATCAGCTTTTGTCTTTTTAAAATCTTTAAAATTTCTTAGAGCTGATGATCTTTGTTTAAATGGGTGATAGGCAGAATCTACTGAAAAACCTGCACCTATTCCACAACATCTCATATTCTCTCTACATGACTCAGTTTCGATAATTTTAATCCCTATAGCGTTTAAAATCTTACGAGGTAAATCCATATATTCTTCTCCGAACATCTTAGAATAACAAGAGTCTTGTATCGTTACTGTCATCCCTAATTTTTGCTTGATTTTAATTTCTCCATTCTTCATTTTATCCCATAAAAATTGAATATATGACTTTATTTCTTCAAATTCATATGTTAATCCATAATGAGGGAGTACATTTTTGAAGACATTTGTGCCAGCAGTACAGAGAACAAGTAGTTTCTTTGGTTTTAAAGTATTAAACCATTTATCTAATCTTTTAGTAACTTGGAAAAGCTCATTTCTGTATCCTGTTCGAAATAAAGTTTCACCACAACAATATTCTAATCTTCCTCTTATATCTAAATCTTTGAAAAAACTTGTTTGAGTAAGTTCTGCAAATGTAATTACATTACAACCTGGATATGTTAAAGTATCTTCCTTTAGTGGTTCTAATGAAGCCCATTCCCTAACAATCTCTTGTGTTTTCTTGGGTAAATGCTCCATAACATACGATCGAAAATTTGGATAATGAGGGTAAAGTGTCATGAAATATTTTCCTCTTTTTCGCAAGCCTATTTTCTTATATTGTTCATTCCACCGCAGTAAGATAAGACTGGCAGGATGAGCATCTTCAGGACAATAAAAATTACATGAAAAACAACTTTGACACTTATTTAAGACTTTTTTAGTTTTCTCTCCAGCAATTAATTTCTTCATTTCTTCAACAGCAAGATCCCTAGGTAGTTGCATTACTGGACACTTATGAAAACAATCTCCACATAAAGTACAACCCTCTTCATTAAAAGCAGTAAAAAAAGATAAATCAATTGGTTCAATTTTAGCCATTTTCAGAATGCGCCAAATACTATTTTGGTTTTTTTAGAAATTAATATCCCTTTATATTATATCTACTGAAATAAATATAAACTTTTAAATCTAAATGAAATTCATTGTTATTCTTTATGGAGCTATAATTAAAATTAATAAATAAAAAAGCATAAGATTTCCTAAGATAATTCCTATGTCTTTTAATGAAGTTCTTCCCATTAAATCAGTTCGAGGTTTTCTATAAATATACATTATCCCTAAAGGGAAAAAGACAATCGGTAAGAATATTATTTCTAGTGTAATAATAAATGAAATTATTGATATACTCAATGAAATTATACAAGCGACCCAAATTACCAATCGAGATGTTTTTGGTTTTAACTTGGCTAATGAATCTCCATCAATCATTTCATGAACCATTTGTCCTGTAAATGCTACAGCTATTATAGCTGCTAATATCAGAGATTCATTTAATTCCATATTTGGAAAAACATTCATGAAAACATCTCCACCATTAATCTTAATCATAAAATATGGTAGAATTATATGAGAAACACCCAAAATAATGTGATTAATTATTACAAGAGATTTGAATAGGCAATAGAATATTACCATAAATACTATAATTGCTAAATAGACTCCAAGGATAGGATTAATTAAAATAGGATTCATAAAACACATAGTTCCTAACAAAAAACTTGCGATAGCAAGAACTAATATTTCTTTTCTGTTGTATCCTTTAACCCTTTTTAGAGTTTCTTTTTCATTAGGATCTTTCATGTCTATTGCATCATTAAGAGTATTTCCCGTTATAGCATAAAATCCGAATCCTGCTAATATCCATAAATTTGCGATAATATCATAGCCATTCAAATAAATACATAATAAACAAGGAATAAGAACAGAAAATATATATTCTAAACGAAGTAGTCTAAATCCTTTACTCATATAACAAGGTCACTTTCAAAATTAGGATATTAAGTTAAATTTTAATATTATTAAAGAAATTTAAGATTTTTTAGATTATTCATATTAAATTTATCCTTAATAAACACATTATTTAATAAATAAAATTAGAAAAAAAAAAAATTTAATACCTTTTGAGTTTTTACTGTTTAATATCTTTTAATCCAAATTTTCACTTTCTAATTACCCAAATACTATTGCCCCCCTCTTTTACAAATTCCGCTCTTGTAAAGGGTGTTGAGTCAATAAATTCTTTGAAGCTTTTTTCATCATAAAACAGCGAAGCCTTTACTTCTGTAAACTTATGTGTGATATCAAAAAGTTGAAATTTCTTTTTTGGAGCAAAAGTATCAGGAATCATACTTTCTCCAATAAGTAAAATCCCGTCATCCTTCAATAAGGAATATAGATTTTTAAATACACCTTTTCGATAATTCTTATCAGTATTCATTTCGTGGAGAACCTGATTTAATATAATCAAATCAAATTTCTCCTTAAAGGAACGGGTAAATTCATCAATTTTTGTTTCAAAAATTTCAATCCTTTCATTCCAATTATTTTTATCTATTAATTTTTTTGCATGTGCTATAGCAATATGATCGATATCAATCCCTACAAATCTTGCTTTTTCATACTTTTTTGCCCATGTTTCAAGATTAAATCCATAACCACATCCTAGTTCAAAAATAGTACCTCTTTTTTGTATATTTTTACAGAAATTCTCATATTTTTTAGAAAACAATCTTTCTACTAAAGTTCCAAACCTTGCTCCTCGTTCTTGTAGGTCTTTCACAATATCTCCAGGTAAATCCAATATACTCCATATTTTACCTGTTTTAAAATTTTCTATTAAAATATCCTGAGCTGGAGCCATATAATAGAACGCACCGAGTGTCCCCCCAATATAAGACTCATTATTTCGGTCTATAAGTAAATCATATACATAAGGAGCTGTTTTCAAAATTTTCTTTTCAGAATTTGCGATCACAATTATACCACATTCAAGTGCCAAATGAATCCAACCATCTAAATATTTAAAATCCAAATTTAGGATTTCAGAGAGTTCAAATGGTGTAAAAGTCACTTCCGTATTTTTACCAGAACTAGTTGATGATTTGGCTTTTTCATATAAGTAATTAAAAATACCTAAACGTCTACCCATTCCAATTAAAATAATTGTATTAAATCCATAAAGACCATTTATAGCAAATTTTTTTATTTGATTGCTAATAAAAATTTCACGTTTATTTTCAGTTTTAATTAATTCCACCACAAGGTGTTTAATTTATTTTGATATCAAAACAATTATTAATAAAAAATTAGATTAAATTAACTTTTCATATTTAAATTTCTTTAAGATTAATGACCTCATCGGGTAAAAATGAATTTAAAATATCACTTAATTTTCTATCATCTTCTATAGGAATCCCTCTAATCATGAATTGAGATTTCTTCAGAGGATCTACTTTCCAATCAAATTCGGTTAGAAGATAACGTTTTATATCGATAAATGTATCATCTGGTTCTATCATAAAATCATCCATAAGCTTTTCAATATCTTTTACTTGTACCATTCTCTTTACCTATTTTTAGAAATATTTTAGTTTAGAAATAGTAATTTTATATAGTCTTCAATTAACATTTAAGATTCAAAATTTATAAATTTTTTAACACTCAAATCCTAAAAATACATTCTAATAGCTAATGCCATCAATACTATCGCAACAAGAAATTGTAAGTGGCTTTTAGGCATTTTTCCAGAAACTTTTGTCCCTACTATTGAACCGAATATAGCTCCAATAGCAATTAAAATGCCCCCTATATAATGAATTTCTCCAATAAATATTTTCACCGTAGCATTATAAATTCCAATGAAAAATATCATCACACTTGATATTGCGGTGGCAAAATGTATTGGGATTTCAAAAATAATACTAAGAGTGGGCACAAATAGCATTCCACCTCCTATTCCCGTTAAATATGCAATAAAACCTGCTAAGAAAAATAGAGGAATTCCTTTGTTTAAGTTGGAGCTATGTTCAAAAGTTTCAAATGAGAAACCAAATTCTTGTTTGTCATTGTTAAACCTCTGGGAGTTAAATGTTTTTAAGGCTTTTCGTATCATATTTAATCCTGAGGCAAGTATTACTGAAGCAATTACTATTTTTAAAATTGTATTATCAATTGGAAATGCAATAAAGAAAAGAGTTGATGTTATACCTCCTAATAAAGCAAAACCTGCAAATATTAAAGAAAGTTTAATGTCAACCTTCCCTTGTCTAAAATAGTTTATAAAAGTTACACCAGAAAAAATGACAATAATGAAAGATGATGTATCACGAGCTTCATTAATAGGAATAGCAAGTAATAAGATCATAAGACTCATATAGAAACCGCCTCCTCCTATGCCCGCTAGAGAACTAATAGTTCCGAATAATAAACCAAATAAAAGTAATATTATAACTACGACAGTATCCATATAATGTGAAATATCTTTAGTTATTATTAGTTTTCTAAAATTTGAGGATTAAATTGAATAAGAATATATTATTAATATAAGATTATAATTATACATAAATTATTATAAAATTAAATTCACTTCCAACATGAACATGCCCGATTCTAACAACGACAAATTTGTTTTAAAGCTAGTACCTTGTGCTCGTTGTGGAAATCCTTTTATGATTAAAAGTGATCAACTAAAGTCGGGTGAATTAATTTGTGATAATTGTGTTAAATTAGAACAAAGAAAAAAACAATTAACATCCTCTGTTATTGAATCTCAGAAAGAAATCAAAACTTCTATTAAAGAGTATGAAGATAAATTAAAATTGGAGGATTCACAAGAACAAAAGATAATATTTTATGAAAAAATCAAAAAAAAATCTGAGATTTTAACAAAATCAATAGTTCTTCTCAAAAAGATTGAAAAAACTAATGATGAGAAATATATCGAAGAATACAAACAGCTTTTCGAAAAATTGAAAAAAGAAAGTTCGTAAGAGATTTCTGAATAAAACCTTATTTCTTTATAAATATTAAGCCTAAATTTCTCACTCTATGTTTAGAACTATATTTAGCATCTATTTTCATGAACTTAGAGAGAATTCTGACTATAATATTCCAAAACTTTCGGAAAATCATATTTGATTCATATTTATTCCTCAAGTTTATAAGATTCTCTTCTATTTTTTTTGGATTTGTAGATTGAATATCTGCTATCAACATCAATCTACCATATACACCAAAGGTTTTTAGATTCATTAGGTTAAATTTATTGAAATGAGAGATAATTTGGTTTATTTCATATCTTCTAAAATGTCCAATTATTTTATCTTGAGTTGAGTAATATCTCATCCGGTGCGGAACCGTAATTATAACTATTCCATTTTTCTTTAGAATCCTACTTATTTCTAATATTGCTAATTTATCATTCTTAATATGTTCTAAAACATCAAGAGCACTCACAAAATCAAAAGATTCTTCTCTATAGGGTAATCTTACGAGATCACCACATAAGGGATGGAATGTATTATCATTTTTATATTGGTTTAATGGAAGGCTGGCAAGATCTAAGAAAGATTTATGTTTAATATTATCTAAAAAAGAGAGAATAGAATTTCCAGATGAGCCAAGATCAACTCCACGTAAAAAAGATCTATCACTGCCAATATTATCTTTCAATGTATCAAACTTGCATCTTATTCCCGGAGATAAAAAATACTCTGATAACGTTCTAAAAGAAAAATTTTTGTGTTTATCATAAAAATCCTTAAGCATCATTTTAAATTAAAATCGCTTATTCATAATAATTTTCTTACTAAGTTTAAAAAAAAGGGAATATTAAAATTTAACATCAATATAATTTCAAAAAAAATATTAAAAATGATTCAGCTTAGTGTATATCTCGAAGATCGGCCAGGCGAGCTTGCAAACTTCATAAAGCTTCTAATGGATAATAAGATTTTTATACGAGCTTTGACAGTGGCTAAAACAAGTGAATATGGGTTGATTTTGCTTTTAGTTGATAATCCAGAAAAATGTATTGATATATTAGAAAATAGAGATTTTCTCATTTCTACAACAGAGGTTATTGCTCTAAGGCTGAATGATCATCCTAATGCTTTGTATGAGATCCCAAAAACTTTAGGAGAGAATGAGATTAATATTGATTATTTTTATTCTACTTTAGTTAAAGATGAATCAATGCTTATTTTACGTGTTGAAGACTCGATAATAGAAGGAGCTGTAAATATTTTACAAAAAACAGGATTTACTATAGTAGAACGGTAGATTTAATTA
>Ga0114922_10002682_pt1 | contig 16621 bp, 8 predicted proteins | sample AartaG_FD_100975 | JGI IMG/M metagenome (GOLD analysis project Ga0114922, IMG submission 100975) | Deep subsurface microbial communities from Aarhus Bay to uncover new lineages of life (NeLLi) - Aarhus_00045 metaG | ecosystem: Environmental > Aquatic > Marine > Oceanic > Sediment | place: Aarhus...
AGGATAATTGTGTATGGGCTCGTTCGTGGCATATCGCACTCCTTTCTGTGAGTGCTGATTATACCAAAACGAGGATACTTTTGCAACTAATAATACGTGATAGTATTTACGAACACGTGTACTAAGTCCATTTTCTGCTTGACAGCCGATGCGGCGCCTGCGCCCCCTGCCCGTGGGCAGGCCGTGCAAGAAGATGAAGACAAAATAGGTGACTGTGGGGCAGTTGAAAAGCTCCCGCGCCAAAGCATTTGCTTCGCAGTTGGAGCATTCAGAATGCCGTGAAAGGGGCGTTCCGTGGGCTTTCGGCGGGAGTCGCTTGCTGCCTCTCAGCCGGGGGCGACTTTTTCAACAGCCCCGTTACCGCAGTTGGTGTGGCTTACGGTGGGTCCGAGAGATTCGAGGCTGTAAACAAAGGAGACCAGGGCATGTTCGCTTTTCGATTATCGTTGCTGTTGCCATTAGCTGCCTGTTTTCTACCATCGGCGGTTGCCATTGCGCGTAACCCTACCTCAGAAGAAGTGGCCACGCTTGCGGCGGCTGCATGGCAGGAGCTTCCTGAGTCGGTAGATGTAACGTTCTATATTGAACGTCATCTGCGTCCCATGAAACCGGCGGAAGTTGAGAAGAGTGTTCGTTACGCCTATGATATGACCGATAAGGATGCACCAAAAACCTCATCGGAAGAACGAGAGAAGGACATTGCGGCCGAGGTAAAGCGGATCATCCAAGAACGACAACAGCCGAGGTACTCTCGGCAACGAGTGCGGACGCAAGGGCATCTATATCGGATGGATGATACTGCGCTGATGAATGAGAATGACCAAGTGAGTGCTTCGCCAAGCAACACGTATGTGAACGGGGGTACTGGTGTAGCTGGAGACCGCACACATTTTGTTTACGACCATGGAGAGAAGACGGCCACACTGTTTACGAGCAAAAGCCGCTGGCAACAACAACGCGTGGAAGAGTGGTCGGGGATGACTACCCGTGCCAAGATCCTGTTCAAGAGCATGCTCGGATCAGTAGAGCAAAAGGAGTGGATACCTTCAGCCGAGAAGATGCGAGAGGCTGCTGAGGGGGCTCAGGAACACTTTTTGCTGGACATCAATCCAGTTGAGGGGCGTCAAGATCGGATCAAGATCTCAGTGACCTTCACAAAGTACCCAGATAACCCGCTTCTTGTGCTGGTAAGTGATGCTCAGGATTGTGCCAAAGTCTATGAGGCGGTCTTCTATGATCCCCAGACGGGGACAGCACGTGAGAAGATACAGCGCGATGACTTTGCCCCCAATGGATTCGCCCAAAGCATCCATCGCGTCGTGTATGCGAAAGACGGCACGATCACTACCGAACACAAGATCATCGTTGAGAAGCTCGAGGTCGCCCCTGACTTCCCAGAGGATCTGTTCCGCTTCAGAGCCCCCGAAGGATATGCAATTGTGGATCGTCGGTTCAAAACTCCGCTGGTGGTTCAGCCTCACGAGAGGGAAATCATGAACGATGTGCTGGAGCGTGCATCGGTTGCGGCAGTGAAACCGAAGAAGACTGAGTCACAGAATCTGGGAGGCTCACCACAGTCCATAGCGAAAGATGACAACAAAGCACAATTGGCGCCCGCGCCCGCTGCCGGGGCGCCGACAGGAGCGGGAGGGCAAGGACGATACGCCTGGGTGGTCGCCGGGGTTGCCCTGGCGGCGCTATGCAGCATCATCCTTCTCGCATGGCGTCGAAGGCGCACAAGGCGGATTGCATCCTAAGATTACGTGAACCGATTGATACGGAAACACTGGGAAGACCAGGGACAGTTTCCAACGGATTCTTCCAGTTCCCAAAAGGGACACCCCAAATGATCGGGTATTAAGGCTGCCGGTAGGGATCGCTGCTCGTCGGCCGTTCGCCCCTGGCCTAACAACTCAAAAAGAAAAAAAGATTTTGCTTGACACCGCCCCGCTTTATGGCTATCATATCAGCATTATGAGGAACCCGCAACTGCACAGACGGGAGAAACAATGGTGATCAGCACAATCCACGTCAAACTTCGCTGCCCCGTTGCGCCTGCCGCATGGGGTAGGGAGAGGAGGTCGTCCGGCTAAGGGTCCTGATAACATATCTGGTACTGAAACAACCCGCTCCGGATGACCGGAGACGGGTTTTTTTTGTTGTGCCGGATCGACCTAATCCGGACAAGCCGGAAAGAAGGAACTTGACCACCCGCCGATGCCAGCGGCTGTGGCGGACAAGCGGAGAGCACACACCGTCGCTGAAGCTATGGCGGACAAGCGGAGCACACTGAGAAGAAGAAAGACGTGATACAATTCCCTCTGTGAGATTTCTCCGTGCTCTCCGCTTGTCGGCCATAGCCTGTGGCGACGGCGGAGTTCTCCGTGGTTAATTGTCTTTCAGTGTTCCACTGCCCACTGATGCTATTGCAGTAAGGATCTCGGAAAATGGAATTGAACTCCAAACTCCCAAACGATATCGCCGGGGAATTGTCCGATCACCTCGGCCCGGATGAGGCGATACGCTATTCCCTGGCCAGCGACCTGACCCTCGGCCGGCAGTTCGGCCAGAGCTACATTGTCGTGACCGACACGAAGGTCGCGATGTGCGACTCGGAGAACCACGCCCGCGCGCTTGATCTCGCCGACATAAAGGAAGTGAAGGTCGATGAGCTCTTCGGCAGTTGCAGGCTGACGGCCGTTACAAGCGACGGCGAGAAGAACCTGATCTACTACACCAAGGTGCACGTGCCGGAGTTTGCGGCTCTCGCCCGCGTGATCAACGACCTCGCCGGCGGACGGCCCCCGGTATTGCCCGACGAGCACGAGCTTGCCGTGTGCCCGAAGTGCGGCGCGCCGCTGCCCGAGCGCGGCGCCAGTTGCCCGCTGTGCTTGCCGAGATTCGAAGTGCTGCGCCGGCTGGTCGGCCTGGTGAGGCCGTACAGACGCCGGGCGATATTCCTGATGGCGCTCACACTTGTTGGCGTTGCGGCGCAGATGTGTCCGCCGTACATCACCAAGCTCATCGCCGATGATGTGATCGAGAAAAAGGACATCTCCCGTCTCGGTTTGCTGATCGCGGGGATGGCCCTGAGCGGGCTGGTGATCCTGGCAACAGGATACCTTCGCTGGAGCCTGAGCGCGTGGCTGGCGTTCAGGGTGGTGGCCGACCTTCGCAACCGGCTGCATGCTCACCTCCAGCGGCTGCGCCTGCAATACATCACGCGGCGCGACTCCGGCGAGATCGTCTCACGTGTCATGCACGATACCGGCGAACTCCTCGAGTTTCTGGTCGAAGGCATGCCCTTCCTGCTGGTGAACAGCCTCTCTCTCGTTGTGGTCACGGTTATCATCTTCTCGATGGACGCAAAGCTGGCCGTGCTGGTTCTTCTGCCCGTGCCGTTTCTGCTCTTCGGGGGCGGGTTGTTCTGGCGGAAGCTGATTCCGCTGTTCCACAAACGCGGCAGCCGATACGGCGCGCTCCATTCGATCCTCAACGAGTCCATCGGCGGCCTCAAGGCGGTCAAGGCCTACTCGCTCGAGAAGCAGCGCGCAAAGCAATTCAGCCGAAGCAACGAGGGCCTTTTCGGCGTATCCTTCAGCATCGAACGAACTTTCATGGGTTTCTTCCAAGTGATGTTTTGGATCATGTCGGTTGGTTTTACGGCAGTGTGGTATTTTGCCGCAAGGCGCATCGCAACAGATGATCCCACGCTGACCCTCGGCGATCTCCTTGCGTTCATCGGTTACATGCACCTGCTGTATATGCCGATGAAATGGTTCGCCACGATCTTCAACTGGATGTCGCATGCGCTCACCGGCGCCGAACGGATTTTCGGAGTGCTCGATTCCCCGCCGGAAACGTACGACGCGCCCGATGCTGTAGACATTCCGCGCATCGAAGGTCGCATCGCGTTCGAAGACGTTCGATTCAGCTACGAGCGCGGCAAGGAAGTGATCAAGGGCGTATCGTTCGAGATCGAACCGGGCGAGATGATCGGCCTCGTGGGCAAGTCGGGCGCCGGCAAGAGCACCATCATCAACCTGATGTGCCGCTTCTACGACGTCGACTCCGGGCTGATAGCCGTCGACGGGCACCCCATCGACAAGATCAAGCTGACGTGCCTCCGGGGGCAGATCGGCATCGTGATGCAGGAGCCGTTCCTGTTCAATGCGAGCATCATGGACAACATCCGCTGCTGCTCGCCCGACGTCGGCTTTGAGGAGGTCGTCAGGGCGGCCAAGGCGGCGAACGCTCACGATTTCATCATCGACAAGGAAGATGGCTACGACACTGTTGTCGGCCAGGGCGGCGTCGCCCTTTCCGGCGGCGAGAAGCAGCGCATCGCAATCGCCAGCGCCATCCTTCATGATCCGCCGATCCTCATCCTCGACGAGGCTACCTCGTCGGTCGACAGCGAAACGGAGAAAGCCATCCAGGAGGCCATCGCCAACCTGATCATGAACAGAACAACCATCGCCATAGCCCACAGGCTGGCGACCCTGAGAAACGCGAACCGGCTGATAGTGATCGACGACGGCAAGATCGCCGAGATGGGCAGGCACGACGAGCTGCTCGCTCGCGAAGGTATCTACGCCAATCTTGTTAAAGTGCAAACGGAACTCAGCCAACTGAGATCCACGGCATGGCAGGAGTAATAGAATGAATAAACCGGGGCGAGAATTCTGCCTCGTTCGCAAGCACGATCAGATTTTCCTCAAATACACCGACGCCGAAGACGAGGTGCCCGTAAGGCTCGCGTGGGCCAGGCCCATAAGCGGCAGAGGGCGGGAGATCTCGCTGCTCGACGAGAAGAAGAAAGAAATCCTAATGATAGAGAGCCTCGCCGAGCTCGACCCGGATTCCCGCGCCATCGCCGAAACCGAGCTGGAAAAGCGCTACCTCGTGCCGCAGATAACGCGCGTCATCAGCACGGCGCCGCACTTCGGCAGCCGTTACTTCCACGTCGAGACAAACCTCGGGCCGCGGCGGTTCGTCTTGAAAGACCCGAACAAGAACGCCACCTGGGTGACCGAGGACCACCTCGTGATCCGCGACACGCTGGGCAACCGCTACGAGATAAATCCGTTTTCGACGCTCGACGCCCGCTCGCAGGCCGAGGTCGACAAAGTGCTGTGAGGGATTATGAATTATGAATTATGAGTTATGAGTTGTGGCTCACGAGTGAAGAGAAGGATGAAGGCGGAAGGCTGAACCGAAGAAGGTCCAAGGTCCAAGGTCCAAAGTCCAAGGTCAAGAGGCCGGAGGGAGGAGAAGCATGAAGGCGGACTTGTCCGCCGTAGCCTTGGCGGAGGCGGAAGGATGAATGAAGACTCGGATCTTCTTTGCGGCCTTTTCGCCTTTGCGGTAAATCCCTCTTGGACTTTGGACTGAAACTCATAATTCATAATTCATAATTCATCCTTGGACTTCCTCCTGCCCCCGCGCCCCGTTACAAGTTCTAACATAGAATCAGGCGAGATTTGAGTTGAAAGAAGTGCGCATCGCCGATAGAATTGGTACAGACAATATAAGGGGGCATATGCGCTTCTGACGGACACGAAAATGGCAGTATCACGCCCGCAATTACTCGGTTTGCCGCGGCTTTTCGTAGCGATCGGGCTGCTTTTCGCCCACGCCTATGCGGGTGAGGTCCCGCCCGAAGAGCGGGACGCCTCATCCGATGCACAACCGATCGTCGAAGAACGCGGCGAGGTTTACATAGGCGGCGACGAGGAGGTGCAGCGGGCGCTCCAGCGAGCAGCCGCCCTCGAAGCTCAGCAAAAATGGGCCGACGCTGCGGCCGCGTATCAGTCGATCATCGACAGGCAACTCGACGAGAATGTTTCGGCCTTTGTTCCCGCCAAGAGCCACCGGCTACACGGCGAGCTCTACGTATCGGCTGCGGAAGAATGCAGGAGGCGGCTGGCACAATTTCCCCCCGAAGGATTGCAGGCCTACCTGGCCCAGTACGAAGGGGCCGCGCAGACGGCCCTCGATCGCGCCCTCGCCGGGCGAGATCTGCCCGCGCTCAAGGACGTCGCAAGCCGCTACGCCGCGACTGAGTTCGCCGCGAGGGCGCTCGAAGCCCTGGGCGACTTTTATTTCGAACGCGGCCGGCTCGAATCCGCCGCGCAAATCTGGTCGAAACTGCTCGGACGCGAAGCGCCGACGGCCGTGGCCGTTAAGCTGGCGTATTGCCACGCGCTGCTCGGCGATGCAACACGAGCGCGCACCATGCTCGAGGCCCTCCCCGCCGACAGCGAGGTCATCATGGCGGGGCAACGCCTCACCGTGGCGCAGGTGCTCGAGACCCTGCCGCCGCCGGCCCCGCGGCGACCGACCGAGGATTGGCCCTCTGTAGCAGGCAACCCCGCCTGCAACGCCGCGCCGGCCCGGGCGTTCGAGGTGGGCAGGGAGGTATGGACCTACGAAGCGCACACGGCGGCGGTTTCCAAAAACCATCTCGACGAATACGAACGGAAAGATGTTCCGCTGCCGAGGATCCATTACCCCGTTGTTGCTGATGGCCGTGTTTACGTGAACACCGGCCTCGAGATCGCGTGCCTGGACCTTGAGACGGGCGACGCCCACTGGCGCTATGCGCCCGATCAACGGCGGCGAGCCCTGCGGGACCTCGTCGGCGGGGGAGTGGCGCACGGCGGACGCTTCTACGCGGCGGTCGCGGGCTCACTGGTTGCCCTCGACGCCGACACCGGCGAGCTTGCCTGGGCCGCCGACAATGAAACCGACGCGATCTTCGGGGAAGAGGTCTTGATCTCGCAGCCCACCGTCGCGGCCGGAAGGCTTTTTGTGGGAGTTACGAGAACGAGAACCGAAGGCGAGAGCTTTCTCGTAGCGCTCGACGCCTCCGACGGGACGCTGGTCGCGAAGATATTCCTCGAATCGCACTCGCAGCCGCGGCACCTGGGCCTGGGGGCACTGGGCGCGCCGCCCGCGGCACTCGGCGACGTTGTTGTGTATTGCACGAACCTCGGGACCATCGCCGCCGTAGACGCCGATACGCTTGAGGTCAACTGGCTGCGGCGGTATCCGTTCGCTCCGCCGGCGCTGAAGGCTCACCGAATCGAGAAGGCGCGGCGTTGGGCCGTGAATCCGCCTGTGATCGTGGGCGACACGGTCGTCGCGGCTCCGCAAGATAGTCACTGGCTCTATGCGCTTGATCTGCGCGACGGGTCGGTGCGGTGGCGCCAGCCGCGGCGGGATGCGCTCTATTTTGCAGCGCCCGAAGGTGCGGGACGGGTCTTCATGTTCGGCCGGGCGGTCTCGGCCGTAGACCTTGCCGGCGGCAAGCTCCTGTGGATTTCGCAATCCTTTGAGGAAGAGCCCGCGGGCCGACCCGTCGCGAGCGCCGACGCTCTGCTGGTGCCCACGTGCTCGGCCCTCTACCGGCTCGATGCCGCAACCGGCAAGCTGCTCGGCAAGACATCGTGGAGCTATCCGCTGGAGACGGCCAACTTGTGCGTTGCGGGCAACAGGCTGATCGCGGGCACGCTTCAGGGAGCCGCGATGTTTGAGAGTTGGGAGACGTCGCAGCTTGTGCTAGACGGCAAAGGCCCGTGGTGCGCGATGGGATTGGGACGGCTGTATCTGAACAAGGGGCGGCCCGAGAAGGCTTTGAGCTTCTTCGAAAAGTCGCGAGAGCTGGCCGGCGATGACCTGCCGAACGTCCGCGAAGCAATGCAGGCGGCGTATGAAATGCTCGCGCAGCGCAAACTCCAAAAGGACACCAACGCTGCTTTGAAACAGTATCTGCTGGCGCTGCGGTCCGCACCAGTTGCCTCGGAGCAGGTGAGGCTCCTCATGCGAATGGGGGAGCTCCTGACCGAACTGGATCGATATTCCAATGCTGTCAGGTGCTACCAGGCTGTGTTGACGGACCATCCGGACGTGCTGTACAAGGCTGGTGGCACGGTGAGGGCCCGCGGGGCGGTGAGGGCCCGCGGGGCGGTGAGGGTCCGTGGGTCGATTCGCGCGCAGAAAAGGATCGAAGAGCTGATCGCCAAGCACGGCTTGGCGGTGTATGACGCCCAAGATGGCAAAGCCGCCGGGATGCTGGCGGAGGCTATGGGGTTTGTTGCGGAGTTGGCGAAGGTGGCGACGCGCTATCCCAACAGCGGCGCCGCGATGAAGGCCGTTGAGGCGGTGGGCGAGGCCCGCCTGCAGGCCGGCCTTCCCGACGAGGCGGCGGATTACATGCAGCATGCAGCGGATACCCTGCCGCGGCGACGTCGCCCGGCGATCCTCCTGCGCGCCGCGGAGATGTTGGACGCGGCCGAGAGGCCGGATCTGGCGGGCGTGTTCCTCAGGCGACTGGCGTCGGAGCACCCCGACGTGGAGGTCCCGCCATCCCTGCAACATGAGCCGCCTGCAGCCGAGGCGGCGGAGTTGTTTGCGCTGCCGCTTCGTGAACGATGGCGTTCGGGGGCGAGGCTCTCTTCCATAACACCGAAGGTTTTCCCCGGCGATTCTGATCAAATGGTCCAAACGCCTTTCGGCCGGCGCCGCACGTTTTTTGTAACGCATTCCGATGGCCCTCGATGGGCGCTTACACGGCTGTGGGGGCGGGAGGTCCGTTACGACTACCTGGAATGCCGCACCGCGCGCGAAGGCTACCTCGTTTGGGCGCGGGCCCTGCCGGGCTGGGACGGCGAGGTGCGCTCGTCGAAGACCCACGTGCTGGTGGTACGCCACGGCGTTTTGCGGGCGCTCGACGCGGCAACGGGGGCCACGGCGTGGACGTACAAGACGGAAGGCGGCGAGGGGGATTTCAGAGGGATAATGGCCGTCGCGGCAGGCGGCGGGCGTGTGTATTTGTGCACCTCAACGGGCAAAGTGGCCTGCCTCGAAGACCTTGACGGCAGCGTCGTATGGCAGCAGCAGATGGGAGATGTATTCGTCTTTCGCGGCGCGCTTACAGTACTCGACGGCTCTGTTGTGGTCTTTTCTGAGAACCCGGCTGGAATGTGGGCCTTCGACAAGAAAAAGGGCGCGGTACGCCGCAAAGTTGAATTGGGTTTTCCCAACAAGCGGATCACCGATCCGCCGGTGTATCTGAAGAAAAGGGGCGTTTTCGCGGTGCCGATTTCGGACATAATGATCTCGGCTGTCGGCGAGAACACCGCCGAGGAATTGTGGCACCACGAAACAGGTTTTGCCATCGGCCGCCTGGTCGTGGAGCCGTCTGAAGAGCACATTGTGGTAATTCCCGACAATTACGCAAGGCGTGGGAGGCTGCGTGTGCTCGAGTCGCGGACGGGGAACACGGTATGGGAGTGCGACGCGGCCCGCGATTCGATCTTCGACGCGGCGGTAAATTCGCGGGGCGTGTTTGTGCTGGAGAGGTACGGCCGGGGCCAGCGCCTGCGGGGATTGTCGCTGTCCGACGGGGAGCCTCTCTTTGATGATTACGAAATACGAATGGCGGACCTGCGATCGGTGCAGCTTTACGGCGACTACGTTGTCCTCAGCGGCGAGCAGGCCAAGCCGCGGGTTGTGGTGCTGGGCCGCGACGGCAACCCGGTTTTTGTAACGCAGCCGGGCGGGGCGGATCGCCTGGCGGCGGCCGTGGTGGACGGCGCGCTGGTGGTTGCCACCGACCGCGGCACGTTTTGCTACGGCCGGACCGATTCCTCGGCCGCGGAGCACGCGGCGGCGGACATGATGGAACCGCGCACCGCCGCCGATTTCCTGAAAGCCGCTCAATACGCCTTCGAGATGAAGGACCCGCGCAATGCCGTGAGGTTGCTGTGTGATGCGTTGGAGCGCGTAACGAACGACGGCGACTACCTGCGGATTTACGACCGGCTCTCCGGCATCCGCGACGGCATTCACGAGAAGAATCATCCCACCATACGCTGCGTTAAAGTGGATCGTCCACCTGAAATCGACGGCATCATGGCCGATGATTGGGATGAGGGGGCCTCTCTTAAGCTCGACAGTCCCGAGCATGTTGAGATGATGCTGCCGGGACCGTCTGCCGACCGGGATCTCATCGGCGGGTCGGACCGGCGCCGGGCGCGGCCCCGCGGGCCCAACGACGTTTCGATGAAGGTTTACGCCGGCTGGGACGATGAGAATTTTTACCTCGCCATTGACGTGACCGACCGAACGCACAGAGTCATGAGAAAGGATAACGCCGAGTGGATCGGAGATCTGCTGATCATAGCTCTCGATTGCCACAACAACGGCGGCTACGGCTACGGCTGGGGCGACTATATTCTGTCGCAGGGGCTGATGGACAAGCCCAAAGAAGACAGGGGCGACGAGGATAAACCCGAAGGCGAGTACTCCGTGAAGCTCAAGGAAGACCGCTCGGGCGTGGTCTACGAGAGCGCGATACCCTGGTCGTATCTGCGCGAGATCCGGCCCCAGGTGGGGGTTCGTTTCGGGTTCGGAATTACTGTTACCGACGACGACGGCGAGGGCGTCACAAAAAGCATGAGCTGGACGCCCGGACTGTATTTGCACAAGGATACGACCAACCTGGGGCGCAGCTTCTCGCCGGAATTGCTCGGCGATATGCTGCTTACGCTCCCCCACGGGTACGATGCACAACCATTGAAAGCGATACAAGAGGATGAGGAACAACATGAGGCTGATTAAGCACTCGGTATTATTTCTTCTGGCGATCTGCGCAGCCGGCGCACTGTACGCGGCCGAGCCAAGCAAATCGGACGAGGCCAGGCAACTCCTCGACCGGATGAAAGGCAAGAAGATCGGCGTGTGGGATGCTTCGGTCGCGCTCGAACGGCTCGGCCCGGAAATCGCTCCGATCGTCGAAGATCAACTCGATTTGCTCAGCCCCGCCTACAGGGTCGCCGCCGGGCGCGCGCTGTGCAAGATCGGGAATATCTACCGGGGCGTAAAGGCGCTCGGGCAGGTAGTGGAAAGCCAGCCCGACAGCCCCCTGGCGCGCGACGCCGCCGAGCTGCTGGGCGAATACGGGCGCAGCCAGGCCGAGGGGGACCTCGTGCGGCTCCTCGACAAAACCGAAAAGATCGACGTAAAGATCGCCCTGGCGCGCTCGCTGTGGTCGGCCGCTACCACTGAAGAGGCCTGGCAAAAAGCAAACATGGCCCTGCGTGAGATACTTGACCAGGCGCAGGGCGAGGACCTCAAGGAATGCGCCCTTGCCCTTGCCGAGATCAATGACTTCAGCGATGATGTGCTTGCGGTGCTGGAAGCGCTGCAGGTGGAGCCCGGTCATCGCGGGGGGCAGGCGCGGGCGCTGCTCGACCTCAAGAAGCTTCGCGAGATGAGCAGGCACAACCTCCGAATCGACAACACGTTCAAAGACTCGATCCTGAACGAAATCTCGATGCGATTGCGGACGTATCACGTGGAGGAGCCGAAGTCGTTCGAGGAGCTGCGCGATTCCGCCGCCAAGGGAATGGCTGCGTCGCTTGACCCGTTCACGAATTATTACGACACCGAGCAGTATAAAGAATTCCGCGAGAACATGTCGGGCGAGTATGCCGGTATCGGCGCCAGGGTGGGCTTTCTGGGCGACGTCGACGACCCCAAGGAGCGGATATTCAGCGTGATCAGGCCGATCTACAGCGGCCCGGCCTATCGCGCGGGGCTGCGGAGTTACGATGCCATCGTCGAGATAGAAGGGCAATCGACGCAAGAGAAGGAACTCGAGGAACTGGTCGAGAAGCTGAAAGGCCCACCCGGCACCAGCGTGACCGTTGCCATCGAGCGCCACTCGCTGGCGAGGAAAAAGAAAATCACAATAGAGCGCGAAGTGATCCAGCTCGACTCCGTCTACCACAGGATGCTTCCCGGCTCGATCGGGTATATCAAGCTGCTCCACTTCGGTGGCGATTCGGTCAAGGAATTCGCAGGCGCGCTCAACGAGCTGGAAGTGAAAACAATGACGGCGCTCATAATCGACCTCCGCAACAACCCCGGGGGGCTGTTGTCGGCCGCGGTGGACATCGCCGATATGTTTCTCAAGGACAACAAACTGATCGTGCGCAGCGTTGGGCGCGACGCGCGGATCGTGCCCGAGGAGCGGCACCTTACCACCGATCCCGCCACGCATCCGGATTGTCCGTTGGTGGTCCTGGTAAACTCCAAGAGCGCGAGCGCCTCCGAAATCGTGGCAGGCGCGCTGCAAGACTATAAGCGGGCCGTGCTGATCGGCAAGCGGACCTACGGCAAGGGCAGCGTGCAGCGCCTGATGGAACTGGAATCGGACGGAAGGCAGTCGGCACTCAAAGTCACCATCGCCAAGTATTACCTGCCGTCGGGCCGGAGCATCCAGCGCACCCACACCGCCAGGGGTGGCGTGAAGCCGGACATCGAGATCGAGCACGAGCCGCGCCTGGAGCCCGGGGATTCCGGGAAGTTCGAAGAGATCAGACGCGCAGGCGACTTCGACGAATACACTGAAAAGTACCTCGCCGAGCAAATGCCGCTCCTTGAGGAACTGGCCGAATTCGACGGCGAAGATGACAAGTTGTACCCGGGCTTTGACGAATGGTACGAAGAGCTGTCCGTGCCGATTTCCAGGAGATCGGCCAGACATCTCCTGCGCGCGTGGATCAGAATTCAACTGGGCGACGAGCGCGGAACCGAATACTTCGTGGACTTTCAGGACGACGATCAACTCGCCCGGGCCGTGGCCCAGACCACAATCATGCTCGGTAAAGAGAAGGAACTTGAAGAGATCGAGCAATACAAGGGCCTGTTGAAAAAATTCAAGCTGGCAAAATAATGACGTTACATCTAATCCAAGCGGCCGCGACTGCGGCTCTCCTCATCAGCTCCGTTGCCGGGGGGGCGACGGTTACGACCGCGATGGTTACGACTGTCGACGAGAAGACCTTCACCGGCGACGTCGCGGCCCTCAGCGACAGCAAAGTGCTGCTGACAACGCCCGATGGCCCGGTAACGCTCAAGATGGAGGACGTTCTCACGATAGCGCTGGCATCGGCAGCGCCGGACAGTGCCGGCCCTCATGCGGCGATCCTCTGCAACGGCGATGTGCTCCGCGGCACCGTGATCGGCGGCACCGACGACAAGATACAAATGAAGTGCGCCGTGTTTGGCGAGGTGGAGATCCCGATCAGCGATATCCGGGCGCTGCGCTTCAAGCCGGAGGACGACCACAAAGACGGCCGGGCCAAACTCGATGAGGACCGCAAGAAGGACGTGCTCGTGCTGGCCAACGGCGATGCCTTGCCCGGAGTGGTAGCGCGTTTCGGCAAAGAATCTTTGATTTTTGACTGCTCATTAGGTAAAGTACCTATACCTTTCGAGCGTATCCGAATGGTGAACTTCGCCGCGATCGGCAAAGAATACAAGGAGCCGGGCACTCTACTCTTGTTGGTGACGTGCACCGACGGCTCGACAATAACGGGATCGCAAGCAGAGCTCACGGAGGGGGCCTTCTCGATCCGTTCAACCCTCGGCAAGGCGTTCAAGTTTCCGTTCGGCCGGGTATCGGCTATCCGTTGCAAGAACGGCAGACTTGTGTACCTGTCCGACATGGAACCGGCGGAAGTTCGCGAGACGCCGCTGTTCGACGAGCGGCCGTGGCACTATCGCCGCGACTTGTCGGCCGGCGGCCGACCGATAACGCTTCAGGGGAAAGTGTACCGCAGAGGGCTGGGAGTTCACTCGCGCTGCGAGCTGGTCTACGACCTCGGCGGCAAGTTCAAGAAATTCCTCAGCGAGATCGGCATCGATGATGAGGTCGGCAGGGCAGATGAGGCTGCCGGGGGGAAGGTCGAAGTGCGAATCTACCTCGACGACAAGCTGGCCTTCCAGCACCCGCAGGTAGAGCGCGACTCGAAGCCCATTTCGGTGGAGCTGGACGTAACCGGGGCCCGGCGGCTGACGCTGGTTGTGGACTTCGGCAAGGAACTGCACATAAACGATCACGCCGACTGGGCAGACGCCCGCCTGATCCGCTAGGAAATCAATCGCACGGATGGTCCGATGTCTTCATCGGCCACTGGCCGTCGAGTCTTTTTCTTCGTCCCGTAGGGACTGACTGAGTACAGCCCAGCGTTTCAACGCTGTATTTGTTCAGCGTGTGAATCCGACATTGTATGGACTTCGCAGGAATCCCCAAAGGGGATGAAACATCGTTAGCCCAAGGCGTAAGCCTTTGTCATTCCCCACATGTTCTTGTGGCGGCCTCCGCCACTCCTATGGCCCTGAAAGGGCAAAGTACGAAAGCCCAGGGCAAGGTGAATCCTGCAAGGATTCGCCGTCGCCCTGGGTTGCGTGGCATTCAACATTCATAAGCCCTGAAGGGGCGAAGTAAAATATGATGCCAACAGGGAGCGCCTGCACCTGCGATGCCTACTCCGCCCTTTCAGGGCTTAACGGGGTTTTAGGCCGCTTACCCAGGGCGTCGGCGAAAGCCGCTCATCGCGGCTTTTGCCTTGCCCTGGGCTTTCATACTTCGCCCCCTTGGGGCTTAAGAATGCACGACACTCTTGGCAGATTTCCTTGCATAACAACACGAGCCCCGAGTACTTCTGCCAAAAAGATATGGGTAATGACAAGGGCTCACGCCTTGGGCTAACAATGTTACGTCTTTGCGAGGGTCGCTAAACACGTACTCAACGCTGGGCAGCCGAGGCCGCAACTATGAATGCCCCACGGGATGATGCAGGAAAAGGAACCGATCCAATATGAAACGAAACTGCCTTAGGCTTGGAGAGCGCCGGCGAAGCGAACTCGGCGCGGCGGGCCTATTGGCCAATGGTCCCATGGTCCCATTGTCCGCGCGGAAAGCGGCAATTGCCCTTATAGCCGTGTGTGCTTGCTTTTCGCCGCAGGCGGTCCTGGCCAATGGCGAAGCCGCCGAGCCGGCCGGTCCACCGATGACCGCCGAACGAGCAGGCGCTCTGATCGCACAGCTCACTGCCGAAGAGATCGAAGACGCCACAGCAGCAGCCGATGAACTGGCCCAAGCGGGCGACGCCGCGCTCCCCTTCGTGCTGAAGGCGGCGAAAGCGACAAACGAAACTCTCAGGCAGAGGATCGCCGGCATCCTCGGCCGGATCGATAACCCGGCCGCCCTGGGCACCCTCTGCGAGATGCTCGAAGACGAATCGGACGCAGTGCGGCGCGAAGCCATCTGCGCGGTCGGGAATCAGGGGCAACCGGAATCGGCGGAAAAGCTCGAGGGATTTCTGCTGGCGAAGAACCCGCTGCTGCGGCTGGAGGCGGCAATGGCGCTGGGCCGCATCGGCGGCGAGAGCGCGCTGCCCGCGCTCAGGAGATCGTGCCTCGACGACGACCACAGGGTGAGAAAGGCCGCGGTGGTGGCCCTGGCGCTGATGGGCGACGGCTCGGCCGTCCCGGTCCTGATCTCGCGGCTTCGAGATGAAAACAAAATGGTGCGCACACTGGCGCATCTTGTTTTGAAAACAATGTGCGACACCGACTTCGGCTTCGACCCCGACGACGAAGAAGAAAAGCGAAACGAAGCGGTGAAGCTGTGGGAAACCTGGTGGGAAACTTACAAGAAGGGTGATACAGGAGGTAACACACGGAAGGAACAAGAAAACGAGAAGTGAGGTCCTTATGTTGCGGATTTTTGCCGGCCCGGTGTTCTTTTCCTTGTGTGTTGCTGCGTCCTTGGGAGAAACCCTCCTTATTCCGTACACCGCCTTTCCTGACACACGCCACGCCAAGAAGGTGAAAGAGGTGGCCGATCACTACACCTTCCATCGCAAGCTCAACGAGAACCGTTTCAAGACCACCGACAAGGTGCTGGATTACCTTCTCGACAACATGCCGCTGACTGCGACGATAATGCGGCATCTTGGCCTTGAGAAGTACGTGATCAGCATCGGCGACGACGGAATGATGGTCTACGACGACAAGGCAGGCATGACAGGGACATTCGAGCCGGTGTACGTTACGCGTACCAAGCGGATTCTCTACGGCGACGGCTTCTTCGATGCCGGTATTCTCGGGAAGATCCGGGGGGAGTCGGTGCTTGTGATGGATTATCGTAAGGAAGAACCCGACATTGTTTGTAACACGGTCACGGTGTTCATCCGTGTTCACGGCTTGCTGGGGCCCTTGTGCAAGGTGGCGTCGCCTATCCTCAACGGTATGGTAGGCAGGAAATCCGCCACTTTGCTCAATGCTTCGGTAGTGCTTTCCGAAGAGCTGGCGTCGGACCCGGAAGGCGTATATGAGAAAATCAGCGAGTGCGAGGAGATCACGAGCGAAGAGTTGAGCGATTTCGGAAAGACCTTTCTTGACGATGCTGAAAGTCGGTGAGCTAACGATTTGGGTTGAAAGCCGAGTGTCCGGAACAAGCCCGAGGCCATGTCCTGTAACGGCGTCCGGCGCCGCCGCCGCTGTTTGAACCGTTTTCAAGCAACGAAGACGGGAGGGAAGCCTGTGAAAAGAGGTATCTGTTTAGCGTCGTACCCGTGATCACGTTGGTTGCCCAAAGACGCAGAGGGCAACGGCCAGCGTCCTGGCGTGCGCCGGAACGGGTAGCTGTACGGTGTTAAGTCAAGTGCAAAAAGGCAAAAAAGTATCCTTCTCCACCGCTGTGGTTTTTCAAACGAAAAGAAGCGCGGAAGAGTCTGTTCCTGCTCGAAGTTTACTGGGC
>Ga0114922_10002683_pt1 | contig 16620 bp, 12 predicted proteins | sample AartaG_FD_100975 | JGI IMG/M metagenome (GOLD analysis project Ga0114922, IMG submission 100975) | Deep subsurface microbial communities from Aarhus Bay to uncover new lineages of life (NeLLi) - Aarhus_00045 metaG | ecosystem: Environmental > Aquatic > Marine > Oceanic > Sediment | place...
CCATCTTTCAAGCCAAATTCGTATTTCGTATCTACTAATATAAGTCCGTTTTTGTTACAGTAATCTTGGCCAAATTTAAACAATTTAACAGCAGCTTCTTCCATTTGTAAATATATGTCTTTATCAACTATCTTATCTTCTAAGATTGTATCTCTTGAGATATATATGTCATGACCACTCTCCGCTTTAGTAGAAGGAGTTAAAATAATATCGTTTAATTTTTGATTTTTTTTTAAACCGCTCGGTAAAACAATTCCTGAAGTCATCTCCCCTTTAACATAACTGCGCCATGCGGTTCCAGTTATATACGCTCTTACAATCATTTCCACTGGGATCATTTCACACTGATGAACAACGGCAACGTTAGGATCGGGAATGGCTATAATGTGATTTTTCACTAAATTTTTAGTTTTTTCAAACCAAAAAGACGAGATTTGGTTTAACATCTGCCCTTTAAATGGAATCGTAGTAATAACGCGATCAAAAGCAGATAATCGATCTGTAGCAATAATAATTCTAGTATCACCTTTTATGTAATTATCTCGCACTTTTCCCTTATACAATTCCCCTAAAGATGAAAAATTAGTTCCATCTAAGGTCTTATTGAATTGATTTTTAATTATATCATCTATTTTGTCAGTTACCATGTTTATAATTAAGATGGAAAAGCATAAAAATTTTATATTGAAATTATTAATCCAAAAATAATTAAGAATAAGAAAACTCTCATAGTTTTCGATAAGAACCGTTGTTAAATTCTTCTGTTGAGTATTTATTTCTATTTTTCTCCATTTTTTTAATAAAGATATCAGTTAGATCTACATTTACGCTATTTGCAAGACTAATCAAATATATAAACACGTCTGCAATCTCATCAGAGAGCCTTTCTAATATTTCCTTATTCTTACGAATAGTTTCAAGCGAATAATCTTTAAACAAAAAAATTTCGGATAATTCTGCAACTTCAATACTAAGCGCTTGAATTAAATTTTTTGGAGTATGAAATTTGCCCCAGTTGCGTTCTCTAACAAATTCTCGCACTTCTTCTTTAAAAAAAGAAATTGTCGTATTGTCATCTTTAAGAATTGGATTCATAATTATGTAAACAACAAGAAAATGGAATATAATTAAGATATTATTGCTAGAGTTTTTTAATAAACTCGCGTATTAATGCGTTAATTACATCCTTTCTTTGTGCGGGCGCGAAGTGCCCTGCTATATCAATAATTTCAAGTTTAGAATTTGGAATCATTTTATGCAATTCTTCAGACATTTGTTCGGGAGCAAAATTATCTAATCTTCCACCAATAATCAGCGTGGGGCACTTAATTCCAGAGGGATCGTACTCATTTATTTCATTTATCATACTAAATATCTGATCTTCAATAAGCATATACAATTCGTCTTTAGTCATTCTCGCTCCATTTAAAGAGTCAGCTAACGAAGTTAAAATATAGGGTATAATTTTATCCAAAATATTCTCTACAGAATTTGCAACCACATCTAAAAAATTCATACGGATAAAATATGGAAGTAGATTGTAAAAGATATTTCTAACTACATTATCAATCATTATGTATCCTGAATTTAACAAGATTAAGAATTCTACATCATCCGGATATTTCATACAAACTAATTGTCCGATCATACCTCCAACAAGAGAATGTCCAATAATTCCATATTTTTCATTTACACCTAAATTCTCTAATAAATCCTCAAGATCTCTTATGATATCGTGCCTTAAGTTCTTAGAAAGATTTAATTCTATAGGATGATCGCTCCTCCCATGTCCTAACGCATCAAAAGCTATGATACGGTAGTTGTATCTTAACATTTGTATTTGCCCTTTGAAAAATGAAGCTGAGGAGGCGAAACCGTGAAGCAAGATAATAGTACCTTCGTTTTTATCCTTGATTTCGCCGTTGATATCTTCGTAATACAAATTATAACCTTCTTGGTTTTTAAAGAAGGGCATGGTATCAAAATTTTATTTATTGGGTTTAATTTTGTAAATTAAAGTACAAACAAATACTTTTCTAAAATGAAAATCATTTAAATTTAGAAGGTTCTTCTGAAAAATTTAAAGAACTACTAATCAGAAAAAAGAAATTTAGTAAATTATTTTCATATATATTAAGTTTACTTAAAAATAGAGAAGAAAAAAATTATAGGTTTTTTGTTATTCGTTTTTTATCATTAGTTTCGAGTACAGTGGACATGAAAATTCGACCTAATTTTTTGTAAACTTTTGAATTTTCTTTATTTGGACTTTTTACGTCAGTAAATCTTACCATTTTTTCAATTGCATCCTCGATACTGTTATATTTACCAAGTCCATAGAAACATAGAATTGCAGCTCCTAAAGCAGCACCATCTTTGATTTCTGGAATCATTACTTTCTTGAGCATAACATCTGCAACCATTTGTGCCCAAAAATTGCTATTCATACCGCCTCCATCTACTTTCAGCTCATGTATATTAACTTTTGCCATTCCTTCTAATATATTTAGGTACATCTGAGCACTTAAAACAGCAGACTCCATTATAGCTCTAATCATGTGACCTCTTGTGTGATTTAAGCTTAATCCATGAATTGTCCCTTTTCTGAATATATACAATGGAATAAATAGTAAACCTGCGCTTCCGGGACTAATCTGTTCTGCTTCTTTTGTTAAAATATCGTAAATATTTCTATTTGCTTCTTCAGATTCTTTGACTTGAAGCTGTGAGAAGTTATTTTTAAACCATTTTAAGGCCGTGCCAGTTCCCGGCATAGCGCCTTCTATAAACCACTTTCCCTTAATAACATGTGGTAAGGAGAAGATTGGTACATCCCCAGCAGGTTTCATGGGTCCATCAACAATTAAATCCACAAATATACCCGTCCCAAAGGTTACCTTTGCTTGCCCTTTATTAATTACTCCTAAACTTAAAGCAGCACATTGTTGATCTCCACCGCCCATTATGATTGGTATATTTGGATTTAAACCTAAACTTTTTGCAGCTTTATCTGATAGCTTACCAATTATTTCACCAGGAGTACGAAGTTCAGGCCATAAATTTAGTGGCAAATCGTATAGATCAGCGAGACCAGCGTCCCATTGTAATGTATCCATATTTAAGATGCCATATATTCCATTCGTGGGTTCTGTAACGCACGCTCCACATAATTTCATGTAAATATATGAGTCTGTGGAAATTATTTTAAAAGTTTTATTAAATAAATCAGGTTCATTATTTTTCAACCAGAGTATTTTTGGAATTGCTCTCCTTAGGCCTCCTTCTTCTAAGAATCCTTTAAAATTAGTTTCTTCTCGTTCATCCATCCATGTAAGCGCTGGATACAATACTTCACCATTTATATCAATAATGGTGGTGGTTGCCCTCTGAAACGCTGCTGATATTCCAATTATATCATTCGGATTTATTACTCCGCTTTTTATAATTTGATTACAAGTACTTTTGACAGCATTCCACCATATTGTTGGATTCTGCTCTGATACTCCAATTGGTTGTTCTACAACGGGATACTCTTCATAAGCCCGAGCTATTTCTTTCCCGTTTATATCGAAAATCATTGTTCTTGTACCTGTTGTTCCAACATCAAAAACACATATTAAATCGCTCATTTAATCACTTAAAAAAATATTTTAAATAAATTAATTAAAAATAACTTTTTCATATTAAAGTACTTTATTTAATAATTCAGACACATCTACTATTTTAATCTTTTCTTTTTCATCTTCTTTAAGTCCATAAGCCAAGCCTAATTCGCATAATGGACATGCCGAAACAAAAACTTCCGCTCCCGTTTCCTTTAACTCGTTGACTCTATTAGTAGCCTCTTTAATCGCTAAATCTCTATCGGCCCAATGAGCAGTACCACTCCAGCCACAACAATGTACGTATTCTTTAGTATATGTTGTTTCTACCAATTCCAGACCGGGGATCTTACCGAGTATGTCTCTAATAGATGAAGTATCGTTCATATTTCTGGCAATAAGACAAGGATCGTGAATCGTTACTTTTTTCAAATCGTCCGGTATATCTTTTGTTGGCTCGATTTTACCTTCATCTAACAATTTTTTAATGTATTTTGTTATATGAATTATTTTTTTATCGATCTTAATTCCCGCGCTTTCATATCTCTTGGTTAATGTTAAAATACAACCAGGACAATCTGATACAACAACTTTGGCGCCCGTTGATTCAATCAATTCCTTGTTTTTATTAGCAAATTCTTTCGCTGTTTCAAAATCCCTTATATTAAATGCTGGACCCCCACAACATACTTTTGTATCGAGATTGGTGGAAAATTTTACTCCTGCTTTTTTTAATATATCCATATTTGCCTTTATTACTTCTGGGAACTTCATTGACTCGCAACCAATATAATAATAAACCTCGTCATTACCGTCGGTTTCAACATTTTCGATCCCTTTCTCTTTGTAGGTTTCGTAAATGTTGTATCCTTCAATTGTGTTTGAGCTTTTTAATTTACTAATTTGTTCCTTGCAATAATCAGGCATTAATCCCTTATCGTTTAGATCGTCTCTTACAGTTTCTAACAAAGAAACAACTGAAAAGTCAAAAGGGCACCAGATTTTACAACTCTCCTCGTTGGAACACATATACATAAGATCAATAAATGCTTTATTTTCTTCCTTTGTAGGATCAATTTTCCCTATTGACAGATAATACCCAATTCGTGCTTTATAAGCGGGACTCATAGTTTCTGATTGCGATGCCTGAAGCGTACCGCAGTCAAACCTGCACATATTTGGACAAAGCATACATTTAATTAAGTTACCAACATCTGCTTTATATTCTCCTTCAGGGTAAAAGTTCTTCTTTGTTGAGCGCATATTTTTCATTAGAATTCCTCTAATATCCCTATCTGCTTTACTAAGGAGTGGAAGCATCCATTTATACTTCTTCAACGTGTCAAAAGCACCCATTCACTTTTCACCTCCCTTCCATGTATCGATATAAATTTTACCTGGATTTAAAATATTATTAGGATCTAAGAGTTTTTTAATTTCTTTCATAGTTTTCATGGATTTACCCCATTCTTCAAGCATCCAATGAGATCTATTAATCCCTATTCCGTGATGGTGCCCAATGGATCCACCGGCGCTTAAAACTGCTTTTATTGTCGAATTCCAACATTCTTGATAAAATTCAAAATCGGATTTACCTTTAGGGGGGACACCTCCAAACGTAAAATAGATACCAATGCCATTTGGATAAAAGTGTGAAACATGAGCAGTTATTAGTAGATTACCTTTTACTTCGCCCGTCGCTTCTAATACAGAATGATATAACTTTGCTGCGTTCTCCCATAAAGAAGCGACTTCAATAGTATCAAAGACTAATTTTAAAGCAGGCATCGAAGAAGTTTCGGTAACTTTAAATCTAGTTTCAAACCAATGTTCTACCGGAGCCTCTCCACAGTCTACACCAAAATTTTTCTCACATTTTTCTCTTGTGATTATCTCTTCTAAATCAACTAGTTTCTGGTTTCCTTCACAGGCGAAAATAACCATTACTTTATCTTTTGCATTCTCAACTTCGGCAAAATGTCTACTAGTCTCAGCGCGATCGTAAATTCTGATGACCGCAGGATAAATATTCTCTCTTAAAATATTTCTCACAGCTTCAAAAGAGGCTTCAACTGAAGGAAATGCGTATGAAATTAAACTTTTTTTTTCAGGGATAGGCCATATTTTTAAAGTTGCTTGTGTAACTATCCCTAAGGTTCCCTCTCCTCCAATAAATAATTTATCAAGTTGTGGTCCGGTTGATGCTCTTGCAATTGTTTTGAATTTGATAAATTCTCCCTGTGGTAAGACTAATTCCATACCTAACACAATATCTTCAATTTTTCCATATTTAGTTGAGAATTGGCCAGCAGCTCTATGAGCGATCCAACCTCCTAGTGAAGACGTGTAAAGAGATTGTGGTATGTGCCCCGTAGTATATCCTTTGCCCTCCAAAAACCTTTCTAAATTCATTCCATTAATTCCAGCTTGAGCGGTGACTGTTAAATTTTTATCGTTTATATCCACGATCTTGTTAAACTTTTTCATGTCAACAACAATTCCACCATAAATAGGAATAGCGCCTCCAACAACACCAGATCCTTCAGCAAATGGGATTACAGGGATTTTCTCTCGATTTGCTAGCTTTAAAATTTCTGAAATTTGTTTGACATTTTCTGGCCAAGTTATAAAATCAGGTAAAGCTGCAACTATTCCTTGGAGCGTCCAATTCAAGGCTATCATCGAAGTGTCTTTTGTATAAGCCAATAAATCCACTTCTTTATTCGAAAAATTTTTTTCTCCGATAATTTCAATTAGTTTTAACTTAATGTTAGACTTATTTTTAATTTCGGAGCGATTTTCCTTATATATTAATTCAAAATCTTTAAAATCCATATAAAATCAGTATTAATTTTATGGTTTGTTATCATAGTTAAATGATTAGAGTTAATTTAAAATTTCTACTTTTATTAATATTCTAATATTACTTATAAGAAAAGCTACGAGAAAAAGCGTGTAAATTAATAATATGTTTCTCCTGTAATTCTATTTACCTTTAAATGTCTAAATCTAGCTTGAGTTTTAATCAGTTCCATATTTAAAGATACTTTCTCTACAACCTCGGGGGGAAATAAATATTTAGCCAGTTGAATAATCATCTGTCGAGTTTCAATGCAATTAAATAATTTAAGAATTTCTAAAGCGTAAAACAGCTCGGAAATTAAATCAAAATTCATATCTGCTGAAAATTCAAGAAGTTCTAAATTTCTATAAATTCTAGATATTATACTTGATAGAAGGTCATGTTCTTTTACCTTTTCTAAACAATTTCTCATATAATTGCAAAATAATACATAATAAGTCGCTTCAGATGAAATAAAACCATCTCTGTCTTGCTTTACTCCTTCCGGCGTTATTCTGTTTTCTAATTCTTCCAATATTGCACGAATATTTTCATCTATATTACGAGCACGAATAAAATTATAAATTTTTAAAATTACAACTAATTGAGATGTTTCTAAATTCTTTAGATAAGATTGCTCGAAATATTTTGAATCAGCTTCTATTAATCTATTAAGTTGAGGATTTGTAAGCCACAAATTCATAAAATGTGTAGCTTTTAATAGGTAGTATACTCCATCAGTAGCTTGTACTAAGGGTGCTTCAAACTCTTCTATTCCTTCTTCATATAAACCCATTAAAAACTTCTTAATTTTATGTTTGTCTAATTTTAGATTAAAAAGTTTTGATAAATAAATCCCACAAAAATAGAGGTCAGGGTTTTTTAGAGTAACTAACGGAATGGTAATTAACCATTCACTCATATTATTCAAAATGTATTCTTTAATATGAGAAAAATCAAATCTCTTTTCTAAATGAAAAAAGCTAATTATTCGATCTATCAAATATAAAAGTTGCAATTTTTCTTTTGGATCCTCTAAATCTTCTAAAATCTCAATTCCTTTTTTATTTTCAATTAATTTCTTTACGAATCGCTCTTGGATTTGAAGATATTTCTTCAAATTTTCTTTTTTTTCTGGATGTTTATTAATTAGATCTTTTAAATTTCTCAATTCAACTATAAATTCTAGACTCAGGAAATCTTTTGATTTCAAATTTAGTATAATTGGATTAACATTAATATCAACTAAGTAATCTACAACTTTTTCTAAAAAAATCTCATACATAATAGGTGCTATTTTTATATCATAGATTTCATGAATAGAAGAAATTTTACAATTACCATCAGGATTAATCTCAAAGAAAAGGTCTAAAAATTTATTTTCTATTTCTTCTAGCTCAAATTCCATTTCTAGTAAATCTGCTTTGATAAAATCTAAAATTTCCGCAAATCTATTCTCCAAATTATCTATTTTAATTTCTTTCATTTCAATATAATTATTAATTCTATCTCGAAAAAATTGGTCTAACCTATAATAAAAAGAATCAATATTGTCCAAGTATAAGCTAATAATGTTAAATAATCCTTGAAAAATCATTGGCAACTAACTGAAATTTTAAAACTTGTTTTAATTATTTCTGAACTTAAAATTATTATATTTTATATGGAAGAACAGAAATTAATATTTTATTCTTATTTATTACTAAAGTTAAATGAAAAAATTTGTAGATTAGGCGGTTATTGCTAAGTATGAAATTTATCAAATAATATTTTAATATAATAATAGTTTCTAAATGTCCTTAATATTAAATTTCTAATTTTAACTCATAATAAAAATCCTTCTATAAAAAATAAAGATTTAACCATTTGAATTTTTACCTTAATGGATACTTAAAATTTGAAAAAATCACTTCATAAAATTTAAAATTTAAAAAAAAATCTATAAGATATATAAGAAAATTATTAAATTAAAGACGAAAAATATGACATCAAACATATTTGGCACTTCAGGCATAAGAATGGTGTTCCAAAATTATAGCGAGACAGATCTCATGTTTACGCCGCAAATGGCTTTAGATGTGGGATTAGCGTTGGGCACATATTTAAACGGTAAAGGTATCGTAGTTATCGGGAAGGATATTAGAACCTCTGCTTTACCAATAGAATATTCATTAATTTCTGGGATTATAAGTACGGGATGTAATGTGAAAACGTTAGGAATTATAACCACACCCACATTAACTTATTCTCAACAATTTTTGGATGCGAATGCTGGAGTTATGATTACTGCGTCTCATAATACTCCCGAATATATTGGATTAAAGTTTTGGAATCCTTCAGGTATAGGGTATTCTCACGAGCAAGAAGAAGAGATTTCTCGAATATATGACGAGAAGGATTTTCTTGATATCAAATGGGATCAAATTGGAAGAGTTACTCAGGTTAATGATATTAACGATAAACACATTTCAGAAATAATGAATCGTATAAAATTTGATGGGAGTAATCTTAATGTTATAGTTGACCCCGGAAACGGAGCGGGATGTGAAATTGTCCCTAAACTATTAAGTAATTACAATGTAAATATTATTACAATCAATGCACAAATGGATGGTAAATTCCCTGGAAGAAATTCGGAACCTAGCGAAAAGAATTTAATTCAGATTTCCAAATTTTTGAAAATATCAACGCAAGAAGATATTGGAATTGCGCTAGATGGGGATGCTGATAGAGTTATTTTTTTAGACGAAACTGGTGAAATTGTTGATCCAATTAGGTTATTAACACTCCTGGCAAAATATTACATACAAAATAATAAAAATAACATTTCTATGAATGATATGAAAGTATCTACTCCAGTAAACTCATCTAGTTTAGTTGAGGATGTGTTACAACCACTAGGTTGCGAAGTAATAAGAACTGAGGTCGGAGATATTCAAGTAGCTCAAGCTTTACATAAGAATGGGGGATTTTTGGGTGGAGAAACTTCAGGTACATATATTTGGCCCACCTTCCATTTAGGACCAGATTCAATAGTCACAATTGGAATAGTGTTGCAAATGATAATCAAAACCGGAAAAAGTTTACTAGAATTATTAAAGGAAATTCCAAAATATCCCTATTACCGTAATCAATTTCAGCTTAAAAAAGATATTCCCTTTACTGATGAAATAAACCAAAAAATTATTACTGAGATGAAAGAGAGCTTCGATTCTATGGGAAAACAATTAAAAACTATTAATAAAATGGACGGTTGTAGATTTGATTACGATGATGGATGGATTTTAATAAGACGTTCAGGAACAAGCCCATATTTAAGAATTTCTGGTGAATCTAGTGTCGATATAAATCAATCAATTGAAATGAATAAAATGGCAGAAGAAAAAATGAAGAATTTAAATTTAATATAAAGCCTTTTTTAAACATTTATTTTTTTATATGAAGTTAACTGTTTCTAATTTCTATTTCTATTCCTTTTTGTTCAAGCTTTTTTTTGTTAGCAAGAAGTTCTCGACCAGCAATTTTATCCAAAATATAAATTAAATTGCCTCCGTTTTCCGAATATATCTGACCATAAGATATTGGAACATCTGGAGTAGGTGCCTTTAGTAGTGATTCAGTAATAGATTTAATTTTTCGTTCTCCATTAGCGAGTAATAACACTGTTTTAGACTTATATACTAGCTCAGCACCCATACTGATAGCATAACGAGGACATTCGTTTTCTGAGTTAAATTGTCCATCGATTACTGCATTAGTTACTGTATTTTTATCAAGTTTTATTAACATGACTTTACTTCCTTCAAAGGGTATTCCTGATTCATGGAATGCAACATGACCATGTCCGCCAACTCCTATAACTTGTAAATCAATACCACCAGATCTTTCAATTTTTTGAGCATATCCATCTAAAATTGTTTCACGAATCCAATTTAGGTATTCAGAAGACGCGTTATCTTTGATGATAATTGATTTTCCTGAATCAGTTCCTAATTCGGTCCAATCTTCAGGATGGGACGATAGTTCTTGCATAAGATTTTTCTGATCAATTAAACAAGCGTAAGGTAAAGTTGTTTCGATAAATTTATTATTAAGAAGCCCAAAGAATTCTTTAATCATAAAGTAGCAATAACTTTGTGGATGTATCGTGCGTTGTTGAGCATTTTCTCCCGGAAGGCCAATATATTCGTCGAGATTAAAACTGCGAACCATACTGCTGTCGAATTTTTTAGCGTTTGCCATTCGGGCAAGTTCTTTATAAAGCCCCGTCGGTGAATTTCCTGTTGCAAGTCCTAAAACATATTCTCCTTTGTCTCGTAATCCTTGGATAATATATTCTTTTACAACTTCTGCCGCAACCCTACTTAACTTTTCAAAGTTATCTGTAATGAATACTTTAATCGCCATAAAAAATTCCTTCAAATATTTTTTAAACTAAAAAAAGTTCTCTTTAATAAAAATTTAATTATATGAACTTTACAAATTACATTTGCTATGTCTTCCTTCGGGTACAAAAAAATATTTAAATTTCTGATTCTTTTCTATTTTTAAATGTGTGGTATTTTTGGAATAGTTACAAATAATCAAGAAATCTCTGTAGGAAAAGTTGTCTTCGATGGAATAAAACGTTTAGAATACCGTGGTTACGATTCATGTGGTATTGTTTCACTTTGTAATTCTAAATTATATGTTAAAAAAGAAGCTGGAAAAATTGATGAAATCTATAAAAATGTTAAATTAGACGAAGTTCCTGATGGTACTAAGCTTGCTTTGGCCCACACAAGATGGGCAACTCATGGAACACCTACAAAACAAAATAGCCATCCACATTTAGATTGTTTAAACAAAATTGCAGTTGTGCATAATGGGATAATAGATAATTTTATGGAATTGCGGAATGAACTTTCTTCTACAGGACACACATTTAATTCAGATACTGATACTGAAGTTATTCCCCATTTAATTGAAGATTTTATGAAAAAAGGGTTTAATCTTAAGGTTGCTACTATAAACGCATTAAAGAAATGTAAAGGAGCATACGCAATTGCAGTCTGTCAGGTTGATAATCCTGATACGATTATAGTTGCTCGAAAGGAATCTCCCTTGATAATTGGAATAGAAGAAGGAAAAACAACTTATTGTTCTTCAGATATTCCTGCTTTTCTACCTCTTACTCGTAAATGTTATATAATGGAAGATAACGAACTTGCTGTTTTGAAAGCGGGAGAAGTAAATTTTTTTGACCTTAAAAACGACAATGAATTGATTAAGAAAAAAATACAAAATATTGAATGGAATATTGATGCTGCAGAAAAGGGAGGTTATGAGCATTTTATGTTAAAAGAAATTTACGAAGAACCAAATGCATTAAGACTTACTATGAAAATTTCAGAGCAACTTTTAAGTAAGTTTGCAAACGCTTTATTATCCGCAGATAATATATATATCACTGCAGCGGGTACTTCTTATCACGCAGCACTAGCAGGAAAATTTATAATTACTAGATTTCTTGGTAAACACATTCAAGATATTGAATGCTCTGAATTTGAGACTCAACTAAAAGGTAGTTTACAAAACAATTCCGTGATTATAGCAATCTCACAATCAGGTGAAACGATTGATACGATTGAAGCGATTAGATGGGCAAAAAAAGCAAGATCGGTTAAGATATTAACGATTACTAATGTTGTAGGCTCATCAATTACGAGGTATTCCGATCATGTGATCGTAACAAATGCCGGACCTGAGATTGGTGTTGCAGCAACAAAAACATATAGCACACAAGTTCTTGCTCTTGCTTTAATAGCAGTTTCAATCGCAAAAATTAGAAAAATAATATCTGATGAGGATATAATAAAATACTACGATGCTTTAACTGGAATTCCTAATATCATCGATAAATTCCTTGAAAAAAATGTTGATTTAATTAAATATATCGTAAACAATTTAGAAAAAAATATGAATTATTTCTTTTTAGCAAGAGGTATTTCAATCGCAACTGCCAAAGAAGGAGGATTAAAATTGAAAGAAGTTGCTTGTCGGTTTATCGAAGGTTATTCCGCAGCTTCTGCTAAACATGGGCCAATCTCTTTAGTAAGAGAAGGATTTCCAATAATTTTTATTGCTCCACCTGACGAGACATATAATAGATTAGTTGGGAACGTAATGGAGTTCAAATCTAGAGGAGGTAGGATTATTTCAGTCGTTGTGGAAAGCGATGTAAAAATAACAAAATTAAGCGACATAACAATTCGAATTCCTCAACCCGCTGATAAATATCATAACCTTTTCAGTCCAATTACTTTCATGCCAGCCTTACAATTATTAGCCTATTACGCTGCCTTAGCTCATGATTTGGATCCTGATAAGCCATTAAACCTCTCCAAAACAGTAACAGTTCATTAATTCTCCTCTATTGTTTTATAGATTCTAATTTTCATTGATATAGAGTAAAGATAGCTAAGAAGTAATATAAAAAATATTATATAATTTAATAAAACGGGTTACTCTTCTTTTTTATGCCTTCATAAGAGTCTTGATAATACAAAGTATTTGGTGGTACATCTTCCGATACTAAGGTTTGTGCCCCTATTACAGAATTTTCGCCAATTTTTTTACCACACATGATATTAGCATTAATTCCAGTCTGCACATTAGGTCCAATAATCGCCCCTAATTTTCTCCTCCCTGAATCTATTCTTTTTCCTTTAATTTTAACACAAACACTTTTATTATCAAATCGTAGGTTTGATGTTTTCGAACCTGCTCCAAGGTTTACTTTTTCACAGATGATAGAATCTCCCACGTAATTAAAGTGCGGAACATTTGAATTAGAAAAAATAATCGAATTTTTTACTTCACTTATGCCAATATGACAATTATCACCTACTGATGTATGAGGTCTTATGTATGCATTAGGGCCAATTAAAGTATTTTCTCCAATAAAACACGGTCCTTGAATGTAACTTCCTGATTTAACATTTGTATTTTTTCCAATATGAACGTTCCCGAAGATGTGAACGTTTTCTTCTACATTACCTAATATTGTTCGTTCTATTCGATCTAAAAGAAAGATATTTGCCTCAAATAGTTGCCAGGGTAAGCCAATATCGCTCCAGAAATGATCTTTTATAACATGTCCTATGATTTTTCCATTTAATTGATTTATTAAAATCTCCATTGAATCTGTGAATTCGTATTCGTTTCTAACAGATTTTTCTGTTTTCTCAATTGCTTTAAATATCAAAGGATCAAAGATATAAATTCCAGCATTAGCCAAATTTCCTACGTTTAGATCTGTAGAAGGTTTTTCAACAATTTTTTCTACAAAACCATCAGAATTTAGTGAAATTATTCCATAATCTTGAGGATTTTTTACTTCTATTAGCGAGATTAAACCCTCAATTTTATTTTCATTGAATTTCCGTAGTGTTTCTTTAAATATTATTGGATCTACTAACAAATCGCCATATATCATTAAGAAAGGCTCGTCTTTAATAAAATCCTTGGCATAACCAAAGGCATGTGCCGTACCTAAATATTCTTCTTGGGTTTTATATTCAATTTTAATTTGAAATTTATCAATTCCATTACCAAAATAGTTTCTAATTATATCTTCTTTATAACCAACAATTAGTAATATTTCATCTATTCCTGCTTCTTTCAACCCTAAAATAGTATATTCGAGTAATGGTTTACCTGCGATTGGTATCATAGGCTTTGGACGAGATGAGGTAATTGGCATTAATCTCATTCCCTTTCCAGCTGCTAATATAACCGATTTCATAAATGATCAAATCCAAATCTATTGAAAGCTTTTCACACTTTTTCCACACGAAGTATGTGGCTCTTCCAACCTTCTAATTCGATATATAACCCCTTTTCACGAAGATCTTTTCCTTTGTAAACATACTCGTTCCTTGTAAACAGATCTGTAAACTTCCAGTCAAAAATTCCAAAATCTATATCTTCTATTATTATATGCGCTTTGGAAGCAATTAAACTATAATTAACAACAATTAATAGTCGATCCTTATCTGTCCACCACTGATACGAAATAATATTATTGAAAGAGTTATCACTTGATATGACAGGTTTAACTTTACATAAAGACCATTTTCCATTATCAAACTCTCTTCCGGGAATAATTTTTAACAAATTGTCATAGAATTCCATAAGGGCTACATCATCTTCTTCTGTCGCCGCCCTTCCTAATTGAACAGGTAATTTTATTTCGTATCCTCGTGTTTGACCTTCAAAAATCAATCGAGCACCTGGTAGTGTTGATGTAATAATAACAGCAGCTTTTGAAGCTTCAGTTCCGAACACCGTTATAGCTCTTGGCTCATCGTGATTCTCAATAAAGCGAAGCAATTTACTTTGGTAACCCCAATCTGCTTTAAGATGTTCGTTAACAATTTGAGCACTATCATTCGCCAAGCGTTCGTATAGTTTCTTATCATAACAATAATCAAATCCTTGCTGCATCAATTCGAATTCCATATCCCAATACACTTCAGCTATAAACTTAAAATCGGGGAATTCATTTTTTACAGCAACGATAATTTCTTCCCAAAATTCTTTTTCAAGAGCTGGACCTGCTTTTTCCCCCCATGTGCGGCTAAAAACGCTATTAGTCATCAACATTGCCATATCACATCTAACACCATCACATTGTTGGGCAATCGAAAGTAGCGTGTGAATAGCTTTTGAACGAGCTTCAGATGAAAACGCATTGATTTGCACGGTGTCGGTCCAAGGAGGAAAATTTGGATCCCGACCATGGGCATAAACAATATCTCCTAAAGAGAAAAAGTCGTACGGTTTAGAAATTAAATCTTCTAAAGTTCCTTTTATAAAAACATCTGATTTTTCAAGCGTCCAGAGATGATCTACTGAAACATGGTTGGGAACATAATCTAAAAGCAGCAATATTCCATGGTCAGCTAATTCTTTGCGAATTGAATTTAAACCGTCTGAACCACCAATGTGAGAACTAACGTGATAATAATATACTGAATATGGCGAACCAATAACATCATCGGTATTATAATAATGTAACGCCTTACGGTATTCTTCTTGTAAACCTTCAAAGTTAATCGCAATTTCTCTTCCTATAGGACTTCGTTCCCATACACCCATTAACCAAACAACATCATAGGGGGTTAATTCTTGGTCAATTAGTTCAACGGGTAATGTATCTAACTTAATTGAGTGGCCATATATCTCAGATAAATTATTTAACCATGGCCATGTGTTTATTTCGTAAATTTTAGGGTGTTTAGGCCATGCAATCTTTTTTAATGACATGATTAATTTAGGTTCGATTAATTCTTAGTATTAATGAATATTAAATATTGCTCCTAATATAAAAAATAAATCCTATTTTAGTTTCAAATTTCGAACAGAAGTTAACGAGTTATTTATTGTTAAGTAATTATTTGGCAACTTTTTTAAAAATAAATATATATAAATTATTAGACAATCATATCTATAATATCTATAATAAAGAAAAATAAAAGAAGTAGGTATTGAAAATGAGTGAAGAGAAAGAAGCAATTCGAAAGCTTATAATGCTGATTTCGGATCTACGTGCTAAAGATGAGGAGCGTTATGAAGCTCATGTTAATTTTATGAACGAAACCATTAAAATGATTAGTGCAATTGAGTCTCAGATGAATAAACACTGGTCTACTGTGTTAGAATCCCTTAAGGGTTTAAATGAGGATATAAACAATAATTTAGACAGTTTACTTACAGGAATAAACCCTAAAGGGCTAAGAGAAACATCCAAATCGCTTCAAGAAATCATGGATACGATGAACAAGAGCGTTCAATCGATGAATTTGGAAAAGGTTTTAAGCGAACTTAAAGTTTTAAAGGCTTCTACAGCACCACTCTTACCCGCAATAGCAATTCCTGGAACGGTTTCTGTAGGAAAGCAACCAGAACTAATAACAGCTAATCTCAATCTAAATCCTCCGACTGGTGCAGCAGCTTCACAAGAACCCGAAGTATACGGATTTGTGCCTGGAAAAAAGAAGAAGAAAGAAGACGAGGACGAACCTCATTTAATGAAACCATCAGATTTATTTAAATAAGTAATTACTTAATCAATCTAATACTTGTTTTTCAATCTTTCCATAAAAGGTTCTACACTTTTTTTGACTTGTTCTA